>Ga0256832_1000715_pt1 | contig 21806 bp, 20 predicted proteins | sample 134614metaG_FD_190534 | JGI IMG/M metagenome (GOLD analysis project Ga0256832, IMG submission 190534) | Hydrothermal vent microbial communities from Lau Basin, Pacific Ocean - 134-614 | ecosystem: Environmental > Aquatic > Marine > Hydrothermal vents | place: Pacific Ocean: Lau Basin | collected... | reverse complement strand
GGATCAGCCCCCAGACACGCACAAATCAGGCCGGTTTGGGCATAGGTTTCAGCCAGACGACCGGCGAGCGTGGACTTGCCCACACCGGGTTGGCCGTACAACAGGATGGGCGAGTGCGTTTCGCCAAGCTTGTCGATGATGACCTGTGCATTGCCTGGTAGAGTGCCTGAGAGTTCTGCATGCATGACACCAGAATGCCTCGGCCAACGGCATCCGACAAGCGGTTTTCAGTCCGTCTCGGAGCCTAGCAATCCCCGCTTCTTGAGTTCCGAATACAATGTCTGCTCGTCCCGGAAGAGAATGGTCTGCCAGCCCCGTGACGCCGCCCGTTGGATATTGCCCGGATTGTCGTCGACAAACAGAATCTGTTGTGGATCGAGCCCGAGATCCCGGGAGACGTCGTCATAAAGGGTAGGATTCTGCTTGCCCTTGCCCAAACGGTAACTGATGTACAACCGATCGAATTCCTGATATAAGCCGTATTTTGCATCCAGTCGATCAAGCCACTCGGTCTGATCCGACAATAACCCTACCAGAAACCCTCTCTTCCGCAATTCTCGCACCAGCGTCAGCATCCCAGGTCGTAGTCGAAAGCCGTCAAGCACTCTCTGGGTCAGCTCTTTATCGCTGCCCTTCAATCCGGTACGTTGCCGTAACAGGGCCCAGAAATCTGAGTCCGAACCCTGGCCGAGAACGAAGCCCGAATCGTAGACAGCCTGCATTCCTTCTTCTGCAAGGTTTACATTGAGTCGTTGTTCCCGTGCAAGCGCCTGTAGTGTGTTGCTGAAACCTTCTTCCGCGAGGACACCCCCATAGTCAAAGAAAACGGCATGTATTGACGTAGATGATTTAAACATTGTGATTTCTTGCTCTCAGTCGCAGACAAGTTCACTAAGGCAGATTGTCGGTTAAGAAAATACTTTGGGAAAGGGAATCAGTGTCCATTTGATCAATACTCACGCCGTTTGTGTTGTGTATATTGTAGTTGTGAGTTTGTTGAAGCACTGGGTGGATGTCGGGATGGCGCTGCATTACTTCAAGATTTGATGGTTGCTATGGATGCCTGTGTGTAGATTTTGACGTTGAAGGATATGTCTGAAATCTTGAATTGTTCTTGGTGCTAGTGATGCGGGTTGATGAGGCTGTCTGTCGAAGCTTGGTGTATCATGACTGGATGTTGGTAATTGTGTCGGTACTGATGAGAGTTCAATGAGTCAGACATGTGTATGTCACCAATGTTGTGATCTCGATGTTCTGTGTCTGATTTGACTTTGCGAAGCGAGAACCTGGAAAAGACAGGGTACACAAGTTGTTGATGTGCGGGACTGGTTCGCGCAGCGTGAAACCTGGATTTCATGCGGTCTAACAACAAATCAGATTTTCTGACCTGGTGGCTGTATGGGGTGATTGTTGATATTAATATGCTTACAGTAGGATGTTTCTGGTTTACTGTTCCAACCTGATGTTTCTGTCGTTAAAAGCATTTCCTCGCGTGAAACATGCAGGCTTTATAGTTTATCTGTTTGGTCCAAAATTCTGTATATACGGAATTTTAAGTTGATACAGGTTGACTAAGGCTGTTGGTCTGAAAACAGTATGAGAGAGTTCTTCATGAAAATGATTTTGTAGATAAATGCTCAGCGAGTCGAAGGGTAAGTTGCACAATCGTGAATGTAGGATTGACACCCCCTCCTGTGGGAAAAACACTGCTGCCCGCGATATAGAGGTTGCCTATCCCAAAGACCATGCAATTGGTATCGACGACACCATTTTCACGTTTGCTAGCCATTCGGGTTGTTCCCATGTGGTGACAGTGCTCTCCAATGGGAATGTCCTCGTCTTGTTCAAGGATATAGGATGGTAGTTGCACACGTGCCAGGTCGTTGCGAGCAAGTTCCTTGGCTGCTTCTAGTGCCAATTTTCGAATGGTGCGTCGATCCAGATCATTGATTTCCCAATTGAGGCAAATCCGGTGTACACCGAATCGGTCGGTTTCACGATCCAGCGTGATTCGGCTGTTTCGGTTTGGTGTCTGTTCGATAAGGGTATCAATAATGCCGTCCCCAGGACAATTGAAGTCAACCAGATGACGAGAAAGTTCGGTCAGGTTTGTGGATGTGCATATGCTGTTCCGGATATAGCGTTTCATGGATGCCAAGTGGCCATAGGTGGGAGGGTTGGCATTTGGATGAAATGCGATAACACCGGTGCCGATTTTTTGTTTCAGGGCAAAGTCTTTTGTTGGGAAGAGTTCAAACTGTTTTACATTCCAGAGCTGTTTATCGTAATCCGTAATGAAGCGTCCGAGAGGAACATTCAAGTGTTCCATGAAACAACGTCCAACGAAGTCACTGTGATTGCCGATACCTTTGGGTATTTGTTTGTTTGAATTCAATAGGTAACGGGCATTCTCAATTGCGCCCATAGCCAGAACGTATTGTTTGCCTGTAAGGACATGCTTATGATTGTTATAGTCGGAAACCATGATGGATTTGATTCGATTTCCGGCATCGTTCAGGTGTATGGCCGTGAGATTTGCGTTTAGATATACATCAATGTAACGGGAATTTGCCAATAATTCGTGGTATTTCCTGGCAAGTCTGGTCGGCGGACTATCAGCATGCCCTATGGTTTTCAGGCTGTTGGAAATAAATTGTCCTGGAAATGCAGGCGGATTAAATTCATTTGTGCTGACATCGAGGATGTCACACGCTTCTTCAAAATGTTTATCAAGTTCACTGGGAGCGATTGGCCATCCTGGAAGTTCGAAGAACTTCCGATCGGTGAAATCGATCGGCTGCAGGCGCATGCAACGCCCGGCCCAATGGTTCGATGTTCCACCGAGAAAACGCAAACGACAGGCGTGTATGCCCTCGTTTTTCATGGCCGTATTCCGACCATTATAGATTTCTTGAGATTGTTGTGTGGCGAATTCATCACCCCCTTCAATCAGCGTCACACCAAACCGATTTTGTGCCAGTTTTAGAGCCAATACAATTCCGGCTACACCAGCGCCGCATATGACAATTTGCCGGGTCGGAAGTTTTTGGGTTGGTTGGATGTTATTAAGTTGATAAATCATGCTTCACCAGAAGAATGATACAGATCGCTGGCATGCAAGACCCATCCATTTACGATTATGAATTCATTTTTTTTATATTCAATGGCAGTTTTGGATTGAATGACTTCTGTCATTTCTTTTACAGTCATCTGTAGTATTGGTGCTGTTGTTAAGAAGATAAGAAAATGTCGGCGTGTGAGTGATTTCATGATGGTATTTTGCGCATTGGTATAAGGGTAGAGATTTTGTTGCATCAGATCTTCAGGGATTGTTACAAAATCAAGGGAAAATAGTTGGTTTGTGACTGTAAAAGCATGTTAACGCAATATTGTTCGATGATGTCAAATGTCGATGTCAGTGCTGTATTTTAATATATTTTTAAAATCAAATGACGAAATATTGTTTTTATTAATATATTCGCCAACAAAGCAAGATCAGGATGTTTTGTGGGTTATCGGATATTATCGATTTACGCTGTACCTGTAATGCAAAATAGTGAAACAATATTTTAGTTATATGCAGTATGTAATATTCAAAAAGGAAGGTATAGGCTGGATATATTGAATTGGAGTAAGATTTAATTTGTTTATGCGTGTATAGTTTCTCTAATGGTAGTGAGTTTGGGATAATCAACGATCGAATAGTCTGAATACTAAGTTAATGTGGATGAAGTTAGAAAATGCAAACTTCAACAGAAGAGTTTGATTCTGTGCATTTAGGCAATAGTGTTCAAATGTAATCTTTAATACTGTCTAAAATATTATCATTGATTGGTGAAACTAGTTCGACAGGTAAAACGGCCTACAGCTCAGTTATATGTTGTTATTAGATCGGGAAGTCATTCAATGAAAACAGGGCAGTTATCCAAGTCAATCTTGGAGGCAGATACAAGGCAGGGTGGCAACCTTGAACCAGTTGAGATCTTTGGTATCCGATTTCCTCGTACTACAAGTAATGCGCTGATTGCAGAACTCTTGACGCGAATTGAGAGTGGCTTGGGCGGTGGAATCTGTTTTCCCGACATGTCAACAATGAATCTGGTTGTCAAGGATACAGGCTTGAGAAAGTGCCTTCAAAAGAAAATGGAAGTTTATAATGATGGTGCGGGTCTGGGCTGGGCTGCGCGACAAAAAGGTAAGCCCTTTCCGGATAATCTGAACGGGACTGACTTGGTTCCAAAATTTCTTTCGTTTGTACCAAAAGGTACTCGGGTATACGTGGTGGGTGGTAGGCAAAGGACTGTGAATGCTGCTGTAGATAACATGAAACAGCAATTTGCAAATGTCGATTTTGTAGGCTGGCATCACGGATACCTTGATAACAAAGAGGAAGCCGAGCTGGTGAGAGATATGCAATCCCGGAGACCGCACATTGTATTAGTTGCGATGGGTAATCCGCTCCAAATAAGATTTATCGCACGACATAAGGACAAACCGGGTTTCGACAATTCCCTATTCCTTGCCGTTGGTGGTCTCCTGCACTATTTTTCGGGTGAATTGCGTCGTGCTCCACGCTGGATGCGACGATATAAGCTGGAGTGGTTGTTCATTACATTGCAACAACCATACAAATTTAAGCGCTATTTTCTAGGGATACCACGTTTTTTTTATAACTTTTATAAATATGAAATTCGCAGTGCTGATTATCGCTCAAAAGTGATTCGATGAACAAAGAACATCTTCAGCATCATTTGCGCAAGGTTCTGAATCATTTTAATCGTATAGATTTGTTTCAGAATCAGAATCTGCCTCGTATCCTGTGTTATCACAGGGTGGAACCAGAGCCTCGTGACCGATGGTCCGTATCGAACCGTGCATTTGCAAGACAGATGGATTTTGTGAGGGCGGAATATCATCCTGTATCGCTCGACGAAATTGTAGCCTGGTTCAAAGGAGTAAAATCATTGCCTGCACGATCGATAGCGGTGACATTCGATGACGGATTGGAAGACGTATATAAACATGCTTTTCCCATCCTTGAAGAAGCCAACATGACAGCAACGATGTTTGTTTGTCCCGGGTTGATGCCTGATGTTAATGGGAAGGAAAAAGGTATGACGTCTGAAGAGGAAAATCCATTCATGAGCTGGGAGCAGGTTCGTGTTCTTTCATCATGTGGATGGATCATAGGGAGTCATTCGCTGACCCACCCTTTTTTGTCGGCTTTGAATGATACGGAAGTGGCTGTGCAGGTAACCGAATCAAAATCACGAATAGAGGACGCATTACAGAAGAATTGTGAATACTTCTGCTATCCCTATGGAACGCCAAAAGCGGTAACTGTTCGAGAGCGAGAACTGGTAAAGGAGGTAGGGTATATTGCAGCCCTTTCTTCGATAACTGGATTCGTGACAAGGAAGTGTGACCTATATGCATTACCTCGTTCAAAGGTGTTGGCGCAGGATGATTTTGGAATGTTCTGCGGAATTCTTGCCGGGCGAATGGATCCTTGGCGTTATATTGAAACAATGCATTAGATCGGGAAGATAACGTTAAACAAGGAATGGAGTAAAGTTTTTCATAACCATTACTTATTTAGTGCCCTGTGTACTAAAAGAGTATTTAAATTATATACCTTCTATTTCCGTATGTTATTTTCTCAAGTATAACCTATCGTATGAACAAGATTTAAATATTGAGATTCGCAAAGAATGCGTAAATTTTATTCATTTTCAAATTCATCGGATTTATATCGTTGTGCATTTTGTCTATTGACTGTGGTTTTCCTTCACTTCTCAACCGCTCTTCATGCCAAAGCGTCAGGTGAACGTTATCCGATTGGAATGAATTTGAACGGGATCTCCGACTGGTCAACGGAGATGCCGTTTCTGAACTTGGTCAAGCAGGCGCGCCCTTGGATATCTCAACGACGTGGCGCATCTTGGGGTAAGGGTGGAAGCTTGGAATTGGACAAAAATGGCTGGGTGCGAGCCTTAAAGCCAGGACAGTGGGCTGATCTGATATTTTTGACAATCAAGCAGCCACTTATATTCAAAGAATATGTGGTGATGTATGAAGGTGAAGGTGCGGTTCACTATACTGGCGTTGCAAAGAAAATCAGGCGGCTTGGAAATGGGCGCGATCTGATCAAGCTTACTGGGCGCCTGAATGGATATGCAATTCTCAGTATCAGGAAAACAAATCCTGATAACTACATTCGAAATATTTCTATTGTCCCAAAGCGTTATTTATCTGAGTACGAATCCGGTGAAGTATTCAACCCACTATGGTTAGATTTTATTAAAAAATTTTACGCACTCCGATTCATGGATTGGATGAAAACAAATAATTCCAGCCAGGAAAAATGGGAAGAAAGGCCCAAGGTGAATGATTTTAGCTGGGCAACAAAAGGTGTGCCGTTAGAGGTCATGGCAAGACTTATTAATAAAACAGGTGCAGAACCTTGGTTCAATATGCCGCATAAAGCAAATACAAACTATATGCGGAATTTCGCCATGTTGGCGAAGAAACTAATCAAAAAAAATATAGCGATTAATGTCGAACATAGTAACGAAGTATGGAATTGGCGTTTCCAACAGACTCATCACGCGAAGTCCGAAGCAGAAAGATTGTGGAAACGACAAGGCAATCATTTTATGCAGTGGCAAGGAATGCGTACTGCAATTATGTGCGATGTTTGGAAAACGGTTTTTTCTGATAACAAAAAGCGGATAAGGTGTGTGCTAGGAATCCATCCGGGGTGGCGCGGACTTGAATATGCGGCGTTGGAATGTCCGTCGTGGGTGGCGGTTGGAAACAAGCCATGTGTTAAGCATGGAATCGATGTTTTGGCAATTACCGGTTATTTTACTGGCTGTCTGGATGGGAATGCGGGGTGGAAGAAGCCATCAAGAGTATCGACTATTCGTAGCTGGTTTATGGAAAAAGATGGGGGTTTGAAAAAGGCTTATTTACAGACTGACCACGAGGCATATTTTTCTTGTAGCGGATCACTGACAAGCCTTAAAAAAAATTATGCATATTTTTCTGATGTAGCCAAAAAGTATAATCTTCATTTATATGCATACGAGGGAGGACAGCATATAACCGGTAATGGGAGAGAAATTCAGGATGATGAACTTTTTGTTCGTTTCCATATGAAATTAAATCGTTCAGAATATATGTTTTCATTGACGAAAAAGAATCTTGAACTATGGAAGTCCGCAGGTGGATCCCTGTTCATGTATTACAATGATTTGTATCCGCCGTCCAAATGGGGTAGTTGGGGGAGCATGGACAATCTGCTGGATACTGATTCCCCAAAGATTCGTGCTATACGCAGTTTTTCTCAAGAGCAGAGATGTTGGTGGTCAGGTTGTTGATGACCATTGAGTTTTATGAAGCTGTTCTCTGCCGATTATGATAAATGCAGCAAGCAGGCCTGAAAGAATCCAATAGAGATAAGGTATATAATCGATCGAGCTAACCGTTGAGATAGTAAACAAGGTGCAAGTCATGGCAGAAATCAGACTTAATCCGAGTCGATAATATGGTGTGTTGCTCGACTCAAAAACACGAGTCAGTCGATAAGACTGCAATAGCAACCACACAAAGAAAAAGACGAACGTTATCAAACCAATGGCACCATTTTCCAGAACGATGCCAATATAAGAGTTCACTACATCAATGATGCCTTGACCTTGAATCATGCTTTGCATCTCAGGTTCAAGACGATAATTTGGTGACCCAAAAAGGGGATATTTTTGAAACACCAGCCAGGCATTGTCGATTAAGCGCTGTCGGTAAGTGATATTTTCTGTATCGACAGTGCCAATAAAGGGAATCAAAGAAATAAATTTGTCCCAATATGGTGTTAATGAAAGGATAGGGACAATAACCAGAAGTGAAACAAGCCCTTTCATTATTTTTTGCAAGGCGCCTTTTTGCATCAAGGTGTACGTAACTAGGAGTATCGCGAAGCCCAACCATGGGCCTCGGGACAGACTTGCTCCCAAACCCATCAGCAATATTCCTGCAATCACTTTTTCCATGACGGGCCGAAGGATCATGGGCCGCAGATATAAAAATGCTGCATAGGCGAGAGTAATGGCATATCCAAGGGCAATTGGTGAATAAAACACAGTGCTAGCGCGAAGCATTCCGCTACGAAAAAGATAAAGTGAGTATGGATTGTTTGTCCCCAGATTTGCAATGAATGGATTATATAAATGCCAGTTTTTGGCCAACTCCATGACTGCAATTATGGAAAGGCAGATCATGACAAAGAGGTATATGGCGAGTAATTGACGGAAGTGTTCAGTGCTTTGAACAAAACGACTGATCACAAAGTAAGGGAGAAAAATGTCAATATATAACATGATCGCTTCACGTATCGCGTTTGTGACCGTGTCTTCGCGGAAACCCAATATGATTTTTGTGATCAGGAAAAAGGTAAGAATAGTGTCTGACGCTAGGTAACGATAGGGTTTTGTTTCGTTCTCTTGTTTATTCATAAGTAATGTTAACAAGAGGGTCAGGATAAGGAATCTGGGATAGCTCATTGTCATCAGGAAACGAACAACGCCGAAGCCTGGTATATCCAGCCAGAAATTTGGTACAGCAAGAAGTAGCATGAAAAAGTATGCCAAGCGTTGGTTCCTGACACCCGGAACGATAAAGTATAGATAGACGAAGGTGACGAAAAGAAAAAACCAGAATCCTGGAAGCGCTGCAGCAGAAAAAATGACCAATATGTAACTAACAATCAGTTTTTTGAATAGAGTTTGCCCTATCAGGCCGCCAAATAAGCGCGAAAATAAAATGTATGTTCCGCCAATGGCTATCAGTATAAAGAAAAAAGCTCGAAGTGCTTCAGGCATGAGTGTTTTTTTAGAATTGGTTTTCTTCGATGTTAACGCATGATTACAAAGAATGAAAGATGAATCATAAGAGGTCAGAACAACGTGTATTGTCAGCAAGTGTCTGGTCAGTAGGTGGTTTTGTTGTAGGTCAGCTTCTGCGATTTGGCGGGAACTTGGTGCTAACCCGTTTATTACTGCCCGAATATTTTGGAATCATGGGAATCGTTACTGTTGTGATACTTGGGTTGACGATGTTTTCTGACCTGGGGTTGTTGCAGAGTGTCGTTCAGAGTCGTAAGGGAGAAACTTCGATATTCCTGAATACAGCATGGACAATACAGGTTATTCGTGGCGTTGTTCTCAGTATAGTTATGTTAGCGTTGGCTGCCTCAATCCAGTTTGGGATTAATATAGGATTGTTAGGCAGTGCTACAGTTTATGGTAACGAGCTTTTACCTTCTGTTTTGCTAATTCTGTCGTTGATTCCATTATTAAATGGCCTGGAATCTACTAAGATATTCATAGCAAATCGCAGACTCGACTTGAAGTCTATTACGATTTTGGAAATTGCATCACAATTTGTTGGGCTGTGTGTGATGATTTTTCTTGCGTGGAATTATCCAACTATCTGGTCGTTAGTATCGGGCGTTATTGTTACAGCGATTACAAAGACTGTACTATCCCACGTTGTGCTAACCGGGATTTCAAATCGTTTTTTGCTGAATCGCGAAGTAGCCGGGGAAATCATTGGCTATGGAAAATGGGTCATGTTGGCATCAATTAGCGGTTTCCTGTTGTCACAGGGAGATCGCCTGTTGCTCGGTGGTTTTATAGATGCGCATTCTCTTGGTATATATACAATCGCCTATTTTCTGGCAAGTGCAGTTCTTCTAGGATTGGCAAGGCTAAATAGAATGGTATTTTTTCCTGCTCTAAGCGATATTGCTAGGGAGGAAGAGCACCGGTTGAAAGAATTCTATTACAAGATCAGGTCAAGAACGGACATTGTCGTTCTTATTGTAGCAGGTATGTTGTTTGTTTCAGGGCAGTCCATTATTGATCTGCTCTATGACGACCGTTATAAGGATGCAGGGTGGATGCTCGAGGTGTTGGGGTTGTCTGTTATTGGTGTTACTTCTATTGTGGCCGATCAAATATTTCTGGCCACTGGACATTCAAAGTGGATGTCAATGACATCACTTGCGCAATTGATCTTCCTCTATGCAGGGTTGCCCATCGCATATGGTGCATGGGGTTTGCATGGTGCGATTTGGGTAATAGCTTTTGCATTTATCCCGAAATATTTGGTCGGTTTACATTATCTTAATAAATTGGAGATTTTATCGATCATCAGGGAAATCCGATTTTTGCCATTCATCATTGTTGGATTGGGCTTGGGTTATGTTTTAGATAATGTCTTGATAATCATGAGTTAAATCGGAGCGTATATGCAACATCAGACTGATTACCCTGTTACTTTTTTATGTGGTCCTTTACGTTCTGGAACGACAGTCTTGGGGTTGATGTTTGCACATCATCCACGTATTCATGCACCAGGCGAATATGACTTCTTGTTTGATTATTTAAATTTGCCTCTGGAATCAACAAACAAAGATACTTTTATAGAACAGTTACACAAAGATCGTGTTTTCAACGCATCAGGATTGGATATTAAAGAATCCGGTAATCCAGTTGATATAATCAAAAATTTCATAGAACAGTTAAACAAAAAAGACAATCGTTTGCTTATTAATGTTCATAGGAATTTCGACAAGATTCCAGAATTATATCCGGAGAGTCGGTTCATCCATTTGAAAAGAGATCCACGCGATGTGGCTAGATCGGCAATCGGAATGGGATGGTGTGGAAATGTCTATTATGGAGTAGATTACTGGCTAGAAAGTGAGCGATCGTGGGATCGATTGGTGCAAATAATTGACCCAAAACAGTATCAGGAAGTCAGCTTTGAGAATTTGATCTGCAATACAAAAGAGGAACTGACCCGATTATGTGAATTTCTCGATCTGGAATATGACGAGAATATGTTGAGTTATCCAGAGTACTCGACATATTCCTTGCCAGATACAAGTTTGATATACCAATGGAAACGAAAGCAATCCAAGAGAGAAGTACGCTGGGTTGAGAGTAAACTTGGTTCTTATATCGAAAATAAGGGTTATGAAATGAGTGGATATAGTCTCGAGACTCCAAACCCTGCAGAAAGAGTTTATCTGTGGTTACAAAATAAACTGTTTCAATATCGATTCGGGATGAAACGTTATGGGATATATCTTTTCTTGATGGAAAAGCTAACCAGAAATTTACAATTTGGAGTTGCTCACAAACATTTTATTGAGAAAATCAATGCAATAGATATGTTGTATTTGAAATAGATTGTCAGGTATGCAGAACGTGTTCTATAAAAGTTTAACTATTTGTATTCGATAAGTTTTCGTCGGCTTCTAGTTAATCGGTTAATGATGTAATTGATGCTGCCTGCGGCTTCAGGAAATTTGGCTAACACCATGAAAAACCCATATCGTATATCTTTTCTGTTTCCTTTCAGTTTTAAGGAAATTCGAATCATTTGTAATGGATAAATAAGGCTAATCAATAAGATCCAGCTTTTGAAAAACATTCCGGCAAAGATTAGACTGGGTAGTGTGATTCCCCAGATAACGATACGAAATAGCTCTCGCCGCCAGTACCCGTCTTTCTGAGATCTGTACAAAAATACAGCTTCGGCAAAAGCATATCCTGCTCGCATGTTGCGACGAAACCATTGTCGAAAGTGATGCATATTGGCATCATGCCACGTCATATCATGGTTAAGACGAACGATTTTTTTTTTGGAACATCGTATACGATAACAGAGTTCAGGTTCCTCTCCTGCGATCAGGGTTTCTTTAAAACCGCCGACCAGTTTGAATACATTGGTACGTACCAGAAAGTCACCACCGCATGCGTAGGTTTCACCTATTGGTGTATTCCATTCAATATCACATAGCCAGTTGTAGACGCTAGCATTTGGGTGTATTTCGCGTCTCTGACCACATGTGATAGCTACCTCTGGATGATTTTCCAGATATTGAATGGCAAAATTGATCCAACCTTGAGCAAAACTGCAGTCCCCGTCAATAAAATGTACATAGCGAAGTTCCGGATAATGTTTTAACAAGTTATTGAATCCGGCATTGCGGGCACGAGCTGCAGTAAAATGCTGGCTCATGTCGAGTTCATAAGTAATAAGTCCCTGATTTTTGGCAAATATTTTACTGTTGTCTGTGGAACCAGAATCTACATATATGGTTCGTGAAAGGAGTTCTCTGGGTATGCTTGAAATGCATCTTCGTAATCGTTCACCCTCATTTCGACCAATTATGACAATGCCAGTTTCAGAAAGCCTGTGCTGAAGTAGGGGATAAGAATCATGTTCTGTAGTAATTGAATTTTCAGTAACCATATTGAACAATTTCAGCGTCATCGGCTTTGTTGAAAACCGTACCCAGTAGGTTTGAGTCTTCAAGAATCTTCAGCGATTTGGTTACATCGTCAGCTGTAGTGCGATTTGCTTCGACAACAAGCAAGCTGGATTCTATTTTTGGTAATACGACCATTGCGTCATCCATACCTATAAGTGGCGGTAGGTCGTATATGATTATGCGAGTTGGATAACGAGTGCGGATTTCGTCAAGAAGTTCCTGGGCCTTTCTGGTTGCAAGGAGTTCAGAAGATGTGCGAGTTGGTGTTGAGCCAGGTAGCAGCACCAGGCGTTCAAGCCCGGGATTAATCATGATTTGCTGCAACGATACGTCGTTCGTGAGGTAGTCATAAATCCCGTACTCGGTATCGAGACCAAAATACTTGTGAATGCTTGGGTTGCGCAAGTCTAGGTCGACCAACAGAACGGTTTGATTGGCCATTAGAGACATGCTTATTGCAAGATTGGCTGATACAAATGTTTTTCCAGCGCGGCTGTGCGGGGCAGTTATGGCTAACGTATTCCAGTGATTTTCTTTCAATGCCTGATGAATCTGGGTTCGAAGAATTCTGAAAGGCGTGCTGCGAGGATCATCGTGGAAACCGGCAATGATGCGGTTTTCTCGGAGAATTTCAGGTTGTGTTTCGTATATTTTAGTAAATTGGTATTGGATATTTACTATGTCATCGGTAGTTTGATCAACTGTTTGTCGATGATTATTTCTGTTCCATGACTTTGTTCGTGGTCTGATAAGTGTCTGAGCGGGCTGGTTCTTGCCGCGGTTTTTTTTGGCAAGTTCGAGTGCTTTCTTGAAATGTTCTGTTGACATGATTTTGTATATTTAACGTTCTGCTTTCAGAAACGAGTGCCGATGATTTTGATGATTTCATCTAGTGGTTTATATGCGAAATGTATTATAGCTACAATAAGGATTGTTAAAAGTATCAGTAGTATAAGTATTTGCTTTTTGCGTCTCGCTTGTATGGTCGCATCTTGCTTATTTGCAATATATCCAATGGAAACAAGAGGCGTTGCCTGGGTAAGCCGGGTCAATTGCCTCACGTTTCGTATTCCTCCTTTCAGTTCGTCTTTTGCGATTACAATACCTACTCCAGAAGTTATCGACAGCATGAACCCCAGTATCAGAAGTTTCAGGCGATTCGGGCGTATGGGTTTTTCTGGAAAAACCGGAGGTTCGATAAGGGAAAAACGTTCAGCCTTGCTTTGTTCTTCCATACTTTGCGAAAGGGTTGCTTCCGTGGCCTTGGCCATAAGGTCGTCATATTTTTCTTTCAAATTTTCGTAGTCTCTTTCAAGTGCCTTGAGTCCACGCTCGACATGCGGTGTTTGCATGATTCGTTGCTGAAGATCGCCAATCGTTTTCCTGAGCTCCTTTTCCTGTTTGCGTAGAGACAGAATCTTTTCATTACTGGCGCGAATCTTTGCTTCAATAAGCATGGTTGCAGGATTATTGGACATGCTTCCATAATTATCGCTATTTGAGGAGCTGATTTCGCCTTCTAGAACCTTTATTTGATGACGAATTTTTCTTATATCCGGGTGCTCTGGACCATATCGGTTTGACAACTCACTGAGTTGAGATTTTAAGAGCATGAGTTGCTGTTGGGGAGTTGTAGGAGAGTTATCATCTTCCGGGACAGACATTTGTAAGGAAGCAAGTTGCACTTCTAGATATGACAATTGCTCCTCTTCAGACTTGATATCTCGTTCGATTTCCCTGAGTGTATTCTGCGCTCGTTCAAGCATCTGTGTATTGAGGTCAAGATTCTCAGGTAGACTCTGCTCGTTTTTCTGTTTGAACTCAGCAACCTGTAACTCAATGATATTAATTTGTTTACGAAGTTTTTCGGCCTCTGCAGTGAGAAATTCAGTTGTTTCTGTTGCACGTGCTGTGCGTGTTTTCATGTTTTCCTGAAGAAAAAGTGTCACTAGTTCATTTGCCACTTTTTGCGCAATTTCAGGGTTTTCGTGTTCAAATGCGACGATGAATGTGATGCTATTGGGACGATTGCGAAATCTTGCATTTGGTCTAAGATCATTTCGAAGCTGGATGATGATGTGTTTACGGATTTTTTCCAGGAGCTCCTGATCTGTGAGAGTTGTTGCACCATCTGTTTCATATAAATGATATTTGTTGATGATCTTTAACAAATTCTCTCGTGTCATCACAAGCTGTTTGATTATTTCAATGCGTTCATCAGCATAGGTGCGAATTGTTGAACGGATAAGGTCATCCGGGATTTGTTGAGATTCGACAAGAATAGTACCTTGTGCGCGATAGATGGAGGGTAAAGTGATTGCGAACAAGGCACTAAGAAGAAGAATGATTGTGAATGGCAGTAGAAAGAGTTTGAAATCCTTTCTGAGGATCTCAATATAATCGATCAGTGTTTTACCTTGATAATCCATGAATCAGCTATCGAATAAGAGAGTTAATCGGGTAAAAATGATGTTTGCAGCACGTCGTGAATCGGATAGGCTTGTCAGGCTGGTGGTATAAGTATAGGAAATATCAAATGTTATCCAGTCATTTTGTTGCCGCAGGTAGGATATCTCGGCACGAAGATAGTCTGTTGAATATGGGGTTATTGTGCTAACGATATCACTGCGACTTGCCCTGCCTGTAATGGAGAGATTTTCAAAATCAGTGAGATAATGGGTCAGATTTAACTCAAGCGTAGTCAGGCGAGTTATTTGACCCGCTGAGGTTGGTGCAAGATTGCTGCTGAGAGAACCGGCTATTCTGGTGTATTGCAATTCTTTTTGTGTGGATAGTCTGAAAAGCAGGGTGTTATAGTTATTGCCTGTTTTACGAAGCACATAGCCAATACCTACTGCTGTCTCATAGGAGAAATCATCGGATACCTCAGAAGACAGGGTTCCGTGAAGTGAACCATAGTCATAGTCGATGTTATCCTCAACCGCATCATAACGTTGTAAAAGTATATCGATCCCGCCTTCCGTTTTTTCACTGAGAATACGTGTCCAGCGGATTTGTCCTTGATAATTCTTGTAGTCGATAAATGAATCGATATCATAATCATAACGGCCCATATCCAAACTAAATACCAGACGATTCAGATCGTTGGCATCCAGTTCGATAGATGGGATGATATTGTAGATTTTGAGTTTTCCAAAAATATTGACTACTCCAATGCTCTGCAATTCAGAGGTGCGAGTGCTACGTTCTTCGTAAATCGCTGCCAGTTGTGTTGTTGAGTTTTCCATCAGATGCAGAATACGAGCACGTGCCGAATAAAATTCATTATCCGCTGTTTTTGTTGTCCGAAGTCGTTGTGCATCAACACCACCAGCAAGATTGATTTGATTCAGTTCATCAGAACCATCAAGGCGAAAATGCACTCCAGCATGATAGATAACGTCACTGGTTCTGTCAGAACTTGAATAAAAGAGATTGTCATTGAATTCTACTGCCAAGGGTACTTCAGCGGCATTTCTCCACTCCATTGCGTTAACCGCCGAAAATGAAATACAAAAGACAGCCACGACAGCGACAAAGTATCGTGGTGTATCAAAAAATATTTTGATTATGTTGGTGATCATGGAACTACGATGGTATCACCACTCTTCAGCAAAATATTGGTGTCGAGATTGTCACCGTTAATGACAGATTGGTAATCAAATTGAATTGCGGTTTGACGCTGTTTGTTTCTCCGGATTATCCGTATCTCGGACTCTTTTGCAAAGCGAGCCAGGCCACCGGCAAGACTGAGTGCCTGGAGGACATCGGTCGGACGATTGAGTGTATAGGTCCCTGGGTTCGCGACCTTCCCTATGATGTACACCAGATTTCCGCTGGTGGCGGTGACGGTGACGGTAACTGTCGCTTCAGGCACGTAAGCCTGGAGTTTGCGGGTGAGAGTGGCGTGAAGCTGGTTTAGTGTCTGACCAGCTACGGGAAGGACTCCAACCAGAGGAAAGCTGATTGTGCCATCAGGAAGGATCAGAACATCCTGTTGCAGATTTTCTTCGCCCCATACCGAAATGTGAATCTGGTCTCCCGGATTGAGGGTATAGTTTTCTGCAACGGCGATAACACTAGTCAGATAGATCCCGATAATGTAAAGGAGTCTGATTTTCGTCATAATTTTTGGTATCACCCATTTACAGGTCACAATAAAATCATACAATTAATAAGTAAATAGGGGGCTTTCGCCCCCTATTTCACTATAATTATTGGTGTTTTCTAGATGGAGCGTCTGTTACTTAGCAGTATATACCCGATTAAGGCAAGTAAGACGATACTTGGGATTTTCCAACCGCTTTCGGTGTTGGTTGCGACTGCTACTGTTTCAGCATGCATGCCAAGGTTATCGTACGCAAAATACAACAGAGGCAGAAGAATCATCAGAATCAGACTGGCCAGATTCAATACTTGTATCAAGTACACGTTTGTCTTCTTGGCGTTTTGTATGCGTGTGGCATTTTTCTTTTCCATGATGAATTCCCTTATAGTGTTGTGAAATTCCATCTTTATGAAATTTTACGTGGGTGTGAGTGGATGTGGTATACGATATACGGCATATTATTTAAGCGTGGTGATTTTACAGTCGAATGAAATTAAGGTGCTCTATCGAAGGTTATAGGCCTAAAGTTTGCTTATGACCATGTCTGTATTGTTCGTTGTTCAATAGATCATCACAATGCCGATCCGGCTCGTCTCATGAGGAGGCTTTTTGATGTCGGTGTCACCGCATAAAAATATCAGGGATCTGCCAAATAAACCCGAGACGCCGGAATTCATGAGTACGACTTCCCGCAAGATTCGGAAAACATTACCGTTTCAGGAAACGAATTCCATTGATCGAGATCGGCGCAAAGAAAATGCTGCACGGCAGCCGATGTCTCGCTCTATTCTTCGCCGCCGGAATACACTTTTTGCCACAATACAAGCGGTAATAGATGGTGCACTGGTTTCATGCCTTGCGATCGGCATGTCTTATCTGAAGTTTGACACCCTGCCTCGTGAATATCTTGGGCTGACGATTACCCTTCTGGTAACGATGGGTGTCGTATATGACCGGATGGGGATCTATCGGCACCACCGTAATATTCGGAAGAAGGCTGTTTTGCTCTTGAAAGCCTGGAGTATCGCTTTTGGGGTTTTGTTGTCTTTTGGGTTCATGCTGAAAATTACAGAGTTTTATTCAAGACAATATCTGTTGGTCTTGTTTGTGTCGGGCTATGGTTTGCAATTTCTTGCCCACATTCTTGGTGTTAGATTGGCGTATCGTATCCAGACTCGAAAGGATGAGAAGCCGGGTTTAATCGTTGGGAGTGGTCAACTGGCAAGTTACATGTTTGACAAGATCAATCAGAATCCATGGATACCCGAGAAAATTATTGGAGTCGTCAAGGCTGATAAGGAATATGGTGAGTTTCTGACAAGCAATATTGTTGATGAATCGAAACGAAGAGATCGTCCACCTATTCTTGGCGGAATTAGCGATGTTCTCAAACTTGTTGAAGAATATGATATCCGTACTGTTTATTTTGCAGTAGCACTGGATAGTTCGCCATTGATTGAAAAACTTTATCTAAATCTGCTGGACAAGAATGTCGATGTGCACTGGGCGCCGAATATTTTTGGGATGAATCTCGTTAACTATAGTGTGAAGGAAATGTCGGGTATTCCGATAATAACATTATCTGAGTCACCCATGGCAGGAATCAATTTGGTAATCAAGGGTATCGAAGACAAATTGTTTGCGCTTATTGGGTTGATTGTTGTCTCGCCAATTATGTTACTGGCTGCAATTGCTGTAAAATTGGACTCAAAGGGTCCTGTCCTGTTTGCCCAGGAACGAACTGGTTGGGACGGAAAAAATTTCCGGATTTGGAAATTTAGAACTATGAAAGTGCATGATCCGGAAGAAGGTTTTGTGCGTCAGGCAACGAAGGATGATCCGCGAATTACACGAGTAGGTCGATTTTTACGACGAACCAGTATCGACGAGTTACCACAATTATTTAATGTATTGAACGGCACGATGTCGCTAGTTGGTCCTCGACCACATGCAGTCAGCCATAATGTGACATATTCTGAGCGCATCGAGGCCTATTTGGCGAGGCACCGGATCAAGCCAGGTATTACAGGATTGGCGCAGGTTCGCGGTTATCGCGGTGAGACGAAGGATTTAACAGAGATGATCAAGCGTGTTGAATGTGATTTGGAGTATATAAACAACTGGTCTTTGTGGATGGACATCCAGATCATGCTGAGAACCGTAGTGACTCTCTTGCATGAAAAGGCTTATTGATTCTTTATAGTAGCTGATAATTGTTATAGGAGAATATGGTGGGTACAAAGGAAAAGATTAGGCGTTATGTTTTGGAAAACTATTTGTTTTCAGATGATGAGAGTGCGCTGGGTGATGATGATTCCTTCCTTGAGAAGGGGATTATTGATTCAACAGGGATTCTCGAGATTATCTATTTTTTGGAAGATGAATATGGTATTACGATGCATGATGATGAAATGACACCTGAAAATCTGGATTCGGTATCGAGAATCGTCGCTTTTGTTGAAAGCAAATCCGCAGATATTGTGAAAGACGCATCCTGATGATATTGAGTGATGTCCATTCGCCTTAATGTTGTTCTTCTCAACTATAAAACCCCGGATTTGATTGTCGAATGTTTGCGGTCGATCGATCGTGAAGATCTCGGTAATGGGCAAGTTACTGTTATTGACAATGCCTCTAAAGATGGTTCGGTTGAAACCATCAAACGGGCTATTCATGAAGAAGGATGGAGTGAATGGGTAAGGCTTGTTGAATCGACAGTGAACGGTGGATTTGCGGCTGGAAACAATCTTGGGATTGAGTCAGGAAGTGCCGACGGATACGTGCTTCTGAACAGCGACACATTGGTAAAGCCAGGGCTGTTTCGAGAGTTGCGAAAGGCCATGAATCGACATCCGGATGCTGGACTGATTGCTCCAGCGATAATCGATGAACACGGAAATCCGGATGTCAGCGCTTTTCGCTGGTTAACCCCTTGGGGTGAACTGGTAAGAGCGGCACAAATGCGAATTTTTGATAAGTTGTTTGAGAGACATCATGTTATCTATCCCTTGCCGGAATCAGGTGGTCCGGTCGAGCCCGACTGGGTTGGCTTTGCCTGTGTATTGATACGTCACGAGGTTATAGAAAATGTAGGCCTTCTTGATGATCGCTATTTTATGTATTTTGAGGATGTAGACTACTGCCATCGAGTACGGAAGGCTGGATGGCGAGTACTTTATTGGCCGAATGCCAGGATTGTTCACTTTCTGGGTGGAAGTTCCGGCGTTTCAGGAAATGCTGGCGTAGCAAAACGGGCGCCTGCATATTATTATCGCGCACGGTCAAGGTATTTTCGGAAATATTATGGGCAGAAAGGCCTGTTTGTTGCGAATATAGCCTGGACCGTTGGTGCTGTAATCGCTTTCGTACGAAGTTTGATCAAGGGTGGGAAGTTGAATTTTCGGAAACGCGAGCTGCTTGATAACTGGATCGGTTTTATTTCATATGCCCGCAATTGATGAAATCAAGATTTGCCCATGGATAAATCGATGAGGGATGAGTTCGAGAAACGAAATCCAAGCCCGGGAGACAAGAACCAGAATCCGAAAGACATCGGTTTCTGGGCGCTGATCGCCGAGGATTTCAGGACACATGATCGTGATGTATTTGTGCCGGGTTTCTGGGTTTTGGCGATTCATCGATATGGGAACTGGCGTATGGATATTCGCCCAAGATTGTTGAGGCTGCCTTTTAGTTTGTTATACAAGTTGCTCCACAATACAATGAAACTCGTATTCGGAATCGATCTGGAGTATTCTGTTAAGGTCGGTCGGCGTGTTCGTATCTGGCATCATGGTGGAATTTTCATTGGGGCCGTCTCAATCGGAGACGATGTTCATATCCGTCATAATACTACGATGGGCGTGATCAATCGTGAAGAACGCTGGAAAAAGCCGGTGATTGAAGATAGAGTCGATATAGGGCCAGGTGTTTGTATTCTCGGCGACGTCCGCGTCGGGCACGATAGCGTGATCGGGGCAAACTCGGTCGTAGTGCGTGATTTTCCACCCAACTCAACGCTATTTGGTGTTCCGGCGAGGCCGGTCAATCTGAAGATGTCCTGAGACAGATGGCGCCAGTCAGTGTTTGTCGTCCGAGAGCAGTTGCTTTGAAAAAAAATCTACCATCGCTGCAGCCATGACACGTTTCCCAGTATCGTTAAGGTGGCCACCATCATAGGTGTATTCCGTTGCAAGCGAGTAATAGGTGATGCCATCCTGTTCCTGGCTGACACGTGACCCATCGGGTGCTGTTGATTCAAACTTTGCCAGGTCGAAAACCTGCTCTGCTGGATAGCGGTTCCGGATTTTCTGATTGTATGCTTCACGTAAGCGGTTCGATGCATCTTCCCACACCAGCCGTCCCATGATGCGATTCAGCCGATCCTTCCACCCGGATGGTCGCTGTTTGAGCGGAGCCGTGATGTGGATAAAGCGGATGTCCGGGTAGGCTTTTTCCAGGTTATCCAGGGTTTGCGTATAGTTTGCAAACAGCTCATCAACATTGGTTTCCGGGTTGAAGTCGACGAAACAGAATTTCATGAAGGCGATGTCAGGACGGTTGTCTGGATCAAAGCGGGCAATTTGTTTCTCGAAATCAGCGAGCTTGGTCATGGGAAACTGGTTCTTGCCGCCTCGGGCATGAGCAAAACCGTTTTCGGGTATCGCCAGTGAAGCAGCGTTCCCGTCGAGAGCCATGATGTTGACCGGTGTAAGTTTTTCGTCGGCGAGTATGCTTATGCCCTTGATGATGTCATCGCCGACAGAGTGGTGCATGAAATAGAACTTGTGTTGATTGAGATTGTTGAGCTGTTGTTCTGTTACCATGGCCAAGGTCTGTCCCTTTTCAGCGAGATTGCGGTCGGTATCCGAGCAGGCGGCAAGAACAAACGAACCTGCCAGCCCGGCAGCGATGAACAAAAGTCCTTGAGTCATCATGGCATTGAGCCTTGTGTGCATGGGTGCTGATCCTCATCATCAAGAATACTTTCTGCCGAATGTTGTACCGTAACCTTCCAATGCTTCAGCCGGCTTGCCAATAAGCCGTTGGTCATAAGCCGCCGGTTTCCAAACCATGTTGATGTTGACCGTCACGGTCGCTGATAGGTTCCCATAAGAGTACTCTCTGCGAGAATGTGCCCTTGCATGGTCGCGATCAGACTGGCCTTGGCAGGGTGATTCAGATCGGGCAGGACGGTATCCAAAGCGTAGAGCTTGAAAAAATACCGGTGCCGGCCGATGGGCGGGCAGGGGCCGCCGTAGCCGGTGCGGTTCCAGCTGTTGAGGCCCTCGAGGGTGCCGGGCGGGAGGTCGGCGGGGGAGACGGCTTCGGGGAGGCCGGTGCTGTCGGGCGGCA
>Ga0256832_1000714_pt1 | contig 21818 bp, 23 predicted proteins | sample 134614metaG_FD_190534 | JGI IMG/M metagenome (GOLD analysis project Ga0256832, IMG submission 190534) | Hydrothermal vent microbial communities from Lau Basin, Pacific Ocean - 134-614 | ecosystem: Environmental > Aquatic > Marine > Hydrothermal vents | place: Pacific Ocean: Lau Basin | collected... | reverse complement strand
ATAGTCATCAGATTGTGATACCCAAAATCTAGCTAAGATGACACTCACTAGCAGGGCAGTCCAAAAGTTTGTTTAACTCTACGCTACTGCGAGAGCTGGACGGTAATCTGTATTGTTTGCAGTTATTGCGATGAGCCGTATAACGGAGTTGCTCAGTCCGACATGCACATAGCCCCGACTATTCCAGTCGAAACCAAGTCGCCCCCATAATATTCATGTAATGATTTACTACAAGGAATATTAATTATAACACAAATTTTTTTTTATGTCAATACTAAGCTGAGATTTGAAAGTCGTTATTTTTTCCAATAGCTTGGTTGATTCGCTGTGCAATATCTTCAATTTCAAGTATTCTCAACTCCTCCTCTTCACGAAGTTTTAGAATCTCATTACGCAACTCTGCTTCTGTTTCACGATTTAACTCAACAGACTCTTTTAACTTACGATTCTCCTCTTTAAGTATTTCATATTTTTCTAAAATTAATGTAATTTTACTATCTAACTCTTCTAAAGCAGTTTTATTTTTCATATTCATTCCTTATATTCATTTTAAAAAATTATATTAATATTATAACCTATTTTTTCACTATTCGTTAATTTTTTCTTTAATTTCTTTAGCTAAACTGGCTACTTTTGTGATTTTTTGACTATTGTTAAGTGATTCGTCTAAGAGTACCTTAACAAAAGCTGAACCAACGATAACCCCATCAACTCCTTTAGCTTTCTCTTTCGCTGTATTTTGGTCAACACCAAACCCTACATAGACAGGTGTTTTCGTATACTCTTTAATATCTGCAATAATCGCTTGTAAATCTTCACTCTGTCCTGCTCCTGTAATACCTGCATAAGCTACTAAATAGATGAATTTTTGAGAGTCTGCAACAATCTCTTTAATTCTCTCTTTTGAATCTGTAGGAGCAATAAAATCTATAAGAGTCAAATCTGCCTCTCTCATCATAGCTTGATAGGGTTGTGCCTCTTCAAATGGTAAATCAGGAATAATAAATCCATTTACCCCACTCTCTTTTGCTTGGTCTATAAAAAACTCCATACCCTTATGGTAGAAAGGATTAAAGTACCCCATCCATAAAGTATCTATATTAGGGGCAATCTCTCTTGAGGCTTCAAAAAGCTGTTCAAGTTTAAACCCCCCTTGCAGTGCTTTTAAGTTTGCTTTTTCTATAACTGGACCATCGGCAACAGGGTCTGAGAATGGCATACCCAATTCAAGTGTATCAACACCTGCATCTGCTAATGCCAAAGCCATATCAACCGTAAAATCTAAAGAGGGGTAACCTGTAGTAATGTATGCGACTAAATTTTTCAATTGGGACTCTTTTTTTAAAATATTGTTGGTATTATACATTTTTTAGATAAAATCACTTCAATAATTAAGTAAGGTACAAACAATGAGTATTCATACCGAAAAAGTTGCGAAAAAAGTAACTTTAAGCACCATTGCAAAGATGAAAGGTGTAGAGCCAATAACTATGGTAACTGCCTACGATGCCCTATTTGCTAAACTTTTTGATGGAAATGTTGACATGATATTGGTTGGGGACAGCTTAAACATGAGCTTTTTAGGAAAAGATGACACCCTTTCAGCCACTATGGACCAGATGATTTACCACACCCAAGCTGTCTGTAATGGAGCATCTCTGCCTCTTATTGTTTTAGACATGCCTTTTGGCTCCTATACCTCAAAGAGTGAAGCTGTTAAAAATGCCACCCGTGCATATCAAGAAACCAATGCCCAAGCAGTAAAGATTGAGGGTGGAAAAGAGAGAGCCAATATTGTTAAAGCACTTACTGAAAACTCCATTGCTGTTTTGGGACATATTGGGCTAATGCCTCAATTTGTTCGTGCAGATGGTGGATATAAAGTACGTGGAAAAGACAAAACAGACATAGACTTACTTGTCGAAGATGCCAAAGCACTTGAAGCTGCTGGGGCTTTTGCCATTGTAGTTGAAGGGGTTAAAAGTGAAGCTGCAAAAGCCATTACCGATGCAATTACCATTCCTACCATAGGGATTGGTGCTGGGCTAGAGTGTGATGGTCAAGTACTAGTTTGGTCAGATATGTTTGGTTTTTTTGAAGAGTTTAAACCTAAATTTGTAAAACGCTATTGTAATGGTGCAGAGTTGGTTCGTGAGAATTTAGAGAAATATACAAGTGAAGTAAAAAATAGAGAGTTTCCTAGTCAAGAGTATACCTATTAAAAATAAAATCCTATAGGGTGTTTCCCCCCGAAAACACCGTTAAATAATATATAAAAAGAGAGATATGGAAAGAGTTGTAGATATTGAAAAATTTGATAATGAGTATATTGAAGAGGTCTCCCTTCGCCCCTCTTCTTGGGATGAATATATTGGTCAAGAGCAGATTAAGAAGAATCTAAAAGTATTTATTGAAGCCTCTAAAAAACGAGAAGAGGCACTTGACCACATACTATTTTTTGGACCTCCTGGGCTTGGTAAAACAACCATTGCAAATCTCATTGCCACAGAGATGAATGCACAAATTAAAACCACAGCTGCACCTATGATTGAAAAGTCTGGTGATTTAGCAGCTATTTTAACCAATATTGAAGAGGGAGACATCTTATTTATAGATGAGATTCACCGAATGTCCCCTGCTATTGAAGAGATACTCTACTCTGCTATGGAGGACTTTAGACTAGACATTATAATTGGTTCTGGTCCTGCTGCTCAAACTGTCAAGATTGATTTACCACGATTTACACTTATTGGGGCTACTACTCGTGCAGGGATGTTATCTCATCCTCTTCGTGAACGTTTTGGAATGCACTTTCGTATGCAGTTTTATACAGCAGAGGAACTGGCTGAAATTGTTCATTTAGCTTCGATAAAACTAGATAAAGTAACGAATGATGATGCAGCTCATGAGATTGCTAAACGAAGCCGTGGAACACCAAGGTTAGCCCTTAGACTTCTTCGACGTGTTCGTGACTTTTCTGAAGTTGCTAATGAAGAGAGAATTTTTCTTAAAACAACTCAATATGCCTTAAATCAACTAGGAGTAAATGAGTTGGGATTTGATGAAGAGGATATTCGACTACTAGAGTTTCTTATTAGCTCTAAAGGTCGTCCAATGGGCTTAAGTACTATTGCTGCAGCCCTTAGTGAAGATGAGGGAACGATTGAAGATGTTTTAGAACCATATCTTCTTGCTAATGGCTATATAGAACGAACAGCTCGTGGACGAATAGCTACAGAGAAATCCTACTCCTACTTTCGACTAAGCCCATCAGGAGAATAAGTTATATGATAACTAAAAATGACTATATTATTGCTATTTTATTTGCTCTTGCACTAGCAGGAGCCTATGCCATCTATCAACCTTTTTTACTCTCTATGGTGGTAGCCCTTCTTTTAACCATGGCAACAACAAATGTCCATGTCAAAATTACTGACTCAATTCACTCTGAAAACATCTCATCAATTATTTTAAGTCTCTTACTCTTTCTTATTCTTTTTGTACCAATTATCTATATTGCTACTATTGGAGTACACGCTTTAGCAACTATGGATTTAAATATTATTAAGCAAATAACCTCTAAAATTATCTCATTAACAGAGGAGATACCTATTTTAGGTGCATGGACACAAGAGAATCTAGATAATCAACAGATATTAGAGACCATTAAATCCTCTACAATCACTATTACTAAAGCTGGAACACAAGGGATTGATTTTATAAAAAATGTCTTTTTTGTCATTGTTTTTTACTATGTACTTAACCGTTATACCGATAAACTTTTTTATATTATTGCCTCTTTTCTACCTATGAGAGACAATGAAGGAAAGCAGATTATTAAGGAGATTTCATCTACTATGGAGATTGTATTTTACTCTATCATTGTAACTGCTATCTTTGAGGGAATGCTTTTTGGTATTGTTATCTCATTTTTTGGTTTTAACGGGCTTCTACTAGGAACAATTTATGGTTTTGCTTCACTTATTCCTTTTGTAGGAGGAGCTATTGTTTGGATGCCTGTTTCACTCTATGCTTGGACGACACTAAACTCTAACTCTGCTATTATTATAGCTCTCTACTCTATTGTTGTTATATCAATTATTGCAGATACTTTTATTAAGCCTATTATTATTCGCTACATAAAAGATGATATTTTGCATAGTTCAGTTCATATTAATGAACTTATTATCTTCTTCTCCATTGTTGCAGGAATGAGCTCTTTTGGTTTTTGGGGGATGATTTTAGGACCTGCACTTACCTCATTTTTAATTGCTATCTCTAAGGTCTATATTGAGTTATATGGAGGAAAGAGTAGTGAAACTACTCTTTAAAAGTCATAAGTAATACCAACACTTATGGCATCTAAATCGGGAGCATCTGATTTTTGAAGAAGCCTTTCATAATCAGCAAAGAGTCCCCAACCACTCTCTTGGTCACCATAACCATCAAAAGCTCTTGAGTATCTACCCTCTTTTACTCGGTCGTCTCGACCTAGGTCATACTCTAGCCCTGTACCCCAAGCAAACCCATTACTATCAGTTAGTTGTCTACCTGTTCCATCTGTTTTTGTTGCGGCTAACCCTGCTAGTCCATAAAGGGTAATTGCACTACTTACAGGATACATCGGCTTTAAAAAAGCCCCATAGTGTTTAAGTTTTCCTCCCTCTGATTTCCAATTAGTTCGAATAGCTCTTGCTTCAACACCAACAAATTGATTAAAGTCATATCCAACTCTTCCAGCAATACCTGCTGTTTTATCAACATCTCCTGTTCCTCTACAGCCACAATTTGGTTCATATCTCGCATCACTTAAACCTAAAGCAACATAAAATCCAGATGGGGAAATATTTACAGTAGGTATGACAGCTACTGGAATAGGTTGTGGAGCTGGTGTAGATTGAGGAATGGGAACTGGTTCTGGTTCAGCTACTATAGGGGCAACGACCTCTTCTGCTGGTTCAATAGGAACATAAACCTCTTCATGTTCAATAGAGGCTGGTAAAATATCTCCACCACCATACACGAAACTGCTTACAACTAATGTTGTAGCCAATACTATATTTAATTTTTGCATAATTCACTCCTAGTTACTATAAAAGAGAGAATCATAACATTTCTTTAATTACACAATATATAATAATATATGTTAATAAATATTATATATTTTTAGATAAGTTTTTACAATAATTTAATTTCTTAATCTTTTTTTCATATTTATGACTAATTCTTAAATTATACTTCTACTACAAAGGAACTTCAAGGAGAAAAAATTATGAGAACTATTTCAACTACAATTGTATACTTATTACTTCAATCGCCCTCACCAAAGGCGAAGAAGCTAAGACATTTAATACAAAGTAAAATGTTAACACACTTTTAATTTTCTATAGGCTACTGTTGTTTATAACAGTAGCCATACTTATCTTAAACATCTCTCTTAGTTGAATGCTTTTTAAAAAATAGATAAATAGCAATAGAGAGTATTATCATCACTAGACTCTGTATCTGTCCCATAGTTATCCAACCATTATAATAACCTAACTGTACATCTGCTTCTCGCCAAAATTCAACTATAAAACGTGCTGTCCCATACATTACTCCATAAATTCCAACTAAAGCTCCATCAAATTTTCGATGATTTCTATAGAGATAGATTAAAATAGCAATAACAATTCCCTCTAAAAACCCCTCATAGAGTTGAGAGGGGTGACGAAGAAAAAATTGATGGGAGATAGGGTCTTGTACATAGATTCCCCAAGGAACATTAGTTACTCGTCCAACCAACTCTTGGTTTAAGAAGTTTCCTATGCGTCCAAAGACAAAACCAACAGGTACAGCCAAGGCAACAACATCTAAAATTTTATAAATTACACCAGGGTGTTTACGAGAAAAGAGGTAAGAAGCAATCGCAGCTCCTACTACAGCACCATGATAACTCATACCTCTAATTCCTACAAACTCACCATTTTGAAAAGGATTAAAGATTTGCCATGGATGCGAAAGATAATATGAGGTATTGGGGTCATAAAAAAGAATATACCAAATACGAGCACCTAAGATAATTCCTATCTCAATCCATATAAAATAGTTATCAAGCATCGCTTCACTAATGGGCATATTGTCTCTTTTTACAATCCACTTTGCAAACCATAAGGCAGTTAAAAGTGCTAAGATATACATGATGCCATACCAATGCACCGATATAAAACCTAAATCTAAAGCGACAGGATTAAAATGTTCATATATGTGGTTCCAATACTCCATGTATATCCTTTATATATTAAAATATAATTATATCATGATAGACCATTAACTATTCATTAATTATTCGTTGTTTGATGATTAATCCTCTTAGTATATAATTACATTAAGACAAATAAATGTCTTCAGCATTGTTCACGAGTATTAAGTATGTAATTGAACTCCTTTGAAATATACTCCCTTGATAGAACATATTTAGACCTCCTTTGTAATAGCCCTCGTGAGCAATGCTGAAGAACATTTTTTCCACTTACCTCTTGCTTTTTGTCTTCTCAAAATGATATTATTACTTACTTTAAAATTAAGGATTTATTATTATTAAAATACTAATGATAGAAGATGACTACGAAATCGCTCAAATTCTTACCGAATACCTTAATAAATTTGATATCTCTGTAAGTTCAGCAGAAGAGCCTTATATGGGTCTCTCTATGTTAACTCAAGATGATTTTGATTTACTCATTTTAGATTTAACGCTACCAGGGATTGATGGGCTAGAGGTTATTCCTAAAATACGAAAAAACTCCTCTATTCCAATTATAGTCTCTTCTGCCCGTGATGACATTACAGACAAAGTGATTGCCATGGAGCGTGGAGCTGATGACTATATGCCTAAACCTTATGACCCAAGAGAGTTGGTAACACGTATTAAAACTATTTTACGAAGAACACAATCTTTAGATAATAGTAAAAAAAAGAAGAGTTCACTATTTGAACTAAATACCGATGCTCGACATATTATCTTTAAAGATATTTTACTTGAACTAACAGCAGCTGAATTTGATATATTATCTATCTTAATTCAACATAGAGACTCTGCTATATCACGAGAACAACTTCTCTATGAGAGTGAACATATTGATGATAACTCATCTATTAAAAATATTGATGTAATCATCTCTCGTATTCGTCAAAAATTGGCACTCATTGACCCTAAGCATAGTTATATTAAACCTGTTCGGGGTATTGGCTATCTATTAACAGAAAAGATGTAAGTATTTTAAATGAAAAATATCTCTGTTTCTGTTTTTATAAATATTCTTTTTGCTTTGGTACTTACATTGATTTTTACAGCACTGTTTCTCTTTATTCAAATAGATAAAGAGCAACAAAAGAAAGAGGAGATAAACCGTCAGAAACGTATTGCTAATTTTTTTCTATCAACAGCTCAACTTAATGTTACTAAAGAGAAGTTAGCAGGGTTAAATCTAAGGCTTGTCTCCAATAATGAGCTTCAACTACTTGAACTCACCAAAGGAAAAATAATCTTTGAGAGTAGCTCCCCTTTTGGAAGACTTCATATTTTTACTCTTGAAAAAAACAAATATATCTCACTACAACGCTATGGTTTAACACTTATGCTTCAAGACCAATTAAAAACTGATAATCGTATCCAAACTATTATTTTAGCAACGGTTCTTGTTACTTTTCTATTTCTTTTTCTCTATATAGGAATTTATCGTAAAATTGCTCCTCTAAAGAAGCTAAATAGACAAATTGAAGAGTTTGCTAATGGTAATATGAATATTAAAATTACTCAAAAATCTAATGATGAGATTGGAAAAATTGCACAAAGTTTTGACAATGCTATTCACCATATTCGTGTTCTGTTAGAATCCAAACATCTTTTTATGAGAAATATGATGCATGAGCTAAAAACACCTATTACAAGAGGTAGAATTGCTATTGAGATGGTAGAGGATGGAACATCTAAAGAGGTCTTAATACGTGCATTTGAAAGAATGACTGAACTTATTAATGAGTTAGCTCATGTTGAACGCTTAACAACAGAGGGTTTTCAGCCACATCTTAATGTTGCCAATATTAATGATATTATAGAGGAGAGCGTCTCTCTACTTTTATGGGATAAAGAGAATTTAACCATTCAAACAGAAAATGAACAGTTAAATACTGACCCAAAACTTTTATCTTTAGCCATAAAAAATCTACTTGATAATGCTATGAAGTATAGTACCGATAAAAAAGCAACCATTATAACCAATAAAGAGAGCATAAAAATACTCTCAAAAGGAAAAAGTTTAGAGCATCCACTAGAGTACTATTTAGAACCATTTACCCAAGAAGAAAAAAGAAATTCAGGTTTTGGATTAGGCTTATATATTGTTAACAATATTGCCACAAGGCTAGGTTATACCCTACACTACTCTCATAAAAATGATTATAATATTTTTGAACTAAAGTTAAATAAGACAAAGTGACCTTTGTCCTATAGTATTGGAGTAGCATAACTCTTAGTACGTTTTATCCAACCCTTTAGCCAACGCTTCTCATTTTTTTGGGGTGGTGAGTTTCTAACACGTCTCTCAAGAACAGCTTGTGCAGCACGTGAGAACTCCATAAGAGCAAAAGGTCCTGGCTTGACAGGTCTCATAGTTTGAAGCACTTGTAACAGTCCCCACCCTTGATTATTATAACGTTCAGTTGGTTTAATACCTTTTCCCTTAAAGTTAATATAGTCAATTAATGGGTACCACCCTCCCCTAGTTGCAGCTAAAGCATTATAGTTATTGACAATATGTTTGCGATATTGTGGAGCAACATACTTAACAATCTCTGGAATAGAAGCATGAAGTCGGTCAAAGAAAAATTGTGTCTGTAGAGCTTTTGTATTTAAAAGGAGATACTCTAACTGTTTAAACTCTCTGTCTCCTCTTGCTCGTTCAAAAGAGGCTTTATCTCTCCATGGGGCTCCAGTTTTTCGTGCATACTTCAACCATGTTGGAATCTCTACTTTATTAGCAATAAAGTAGTCTATCATTGCAGGAAAAGTCTCATCAAATTTTTTTGGTTCCCCTTGTGGATACCAAATAAAGTGACCTATCCCCAATGAAGCAAAGTTCTCATTAGGTGACCAATACATGATATACTTAGGATTACCAGAGGTCTCATTTTGATAAATCTTCTCAGCAATTACATTAAGTTCATAAGGTGAAAGTTTAGGTGTTGTTACATCTTTGGGGTACTCTATCTCAGTTTTAGTCTGCTTCACACACCCCGTCAACAGCAAACCACAAAGCATTGCTGTTAACAATATATTTTTGCTACTCATTCTTTTCTCCTAATAGTTTATTATTTTTTTAAGTATAGGAGAAAAATACTAACAAAGATGTTAAGTTTTTAAATTAATTAGAAAAAAAAACTATTGACCTGGATTATACTCAGCATAATAGACCGAACCATCTGAAAAGGTATTAACAGTAAGCTTAGAAAAGCTCTCCAAATAAGCCCAAAAATCATCCTTTATCTCTTGATCTATTTTCACTTTACGAAGTGCCTCTTCCATGCATCCTAGCCACTCATAACGAGACTTTTCATAAATAGAGAAGTTATCATGAATTCGAATCATGTGTTCATTTAAGTCACGCCCCTCTAACTCATCTTCATAGACTTTTGGACCACCACAAAGCTGAATAAAAAATTTAGTATTTTTCTCTTTAACAGCCTCAAACTCCTCTTCATCTTGAGGAAAAAAATGAGCAATATCACTCTCATAGATAATATCATAGAAATCATACATTAAGGCTCTCATACCCTCCTCACCACCAATCGCTTTATAAAACTCTGCTGATGGATTCTTATAACTAATCTCTTCACCTTTAACTACTTTTGAAATTTCATACATCTTTTGGTACTCCCTACTAAATTTATTAAAACTATTTTAGCTAACTTATAACAAATATAATCTTATACTATCTATTCATCGCAATAACGTTTGAGTAAGTTACCATAAGCATCAATTCTACGGTCACGTAAAAATGGCCAAATATCTCGAACCTCTTTAGAGCGTTTCATGTCAATATCTGCATATAGAATCTCATTTTTCTCTCCAGCTTGTGCCACAATAGCTCCTTGTGGGTCACAAACAAAAGAGTTTCCCCAAAAGCGAATGCCTTTCATCACCCCTGAACTATCTTTTTCAAACCCAACTCGATTACATGCTAAAACAGGGATACCATTGGCAATAGCGTGTGAACGTTGAATGGTTATCCAACTCTCTAACTGTCTAGTTTTCTCCTCTTGTGAATCATCATCAAACCAACCTATTGCTGTAGGGTAGATGAGCAACTCTGCCCCCTTTAGTGCCATAATCCTTGCAGCCTCTGGATACCACTGGTCCCAACAGACCAATACACCTAACTTTCCAATAGATGTCTCTATTGGCTCAAATCCTAAATCTCCTGGTGTAAAGTAGAACTTCTCATAAAATCCAGGGTCATCAGGTATGTGCATCTTTCTATACTTTCCTGCAACACTTCCATCTCTATCAAAAACTACAGCTGTATTATGATAAAGCCCCTCTGTTCTCTTTTCAAACAGAGAGGTAACTAACACAACTCCATACTCTTTAGCAACTTTTGACCAAAATTTAACATCTTCTTCAAAATTCTGTGCATAATCAAAAAATTTAACATCTTCACTTTGACAAAAATATTCACTTTGGTGCAACTCCTGTAACACAACTAAACTAGTTTTCTTAGATGAAGCTTTTTTAATACTTTTAATCGTTTTTTTAAGGTTTTTTTCGGTGTTACCATAATACTTTTTTTGAACTAATGCAACTCTCATTACTCTACTTTTTTTAAATATTTTAACATAATTGAGAAAAAATTGATAATATAGAGGAAGAAAAGGTATAAATCTTAACAATATTAATTTTAAATATTTTTAATTAAAAAATAATATAAATAGTATAAAAATATTTAAAATTAATTTTATATATTAAATAATAATTTAAGTTATAATCTGTTACACTCTATTTTAGAAAGAAAGGATGAACTATGTTTAAATATTTTTTAAATAAAAAAATTTATTTATATTTTGTGATTTTTATAACCATTATTGGCTGTGGAGAAGTCTCTCAAACCAAATCCAATACTATGTCCTATTCAACTTCTCAAGGGACAGGAAAACTCACAGATGGTGAAAGAGAAGTGCTTAGTGAACTCAACTCCTTTCCTATTAAACAAGAGAACAATGAATCAGAGAGTAACAACAGTAATCAACTTGACCTATATGCACAAGCTCTACTAGATGCGATAAATAAAGAACGTGCATCTGTACATACTTGTGGTGACCGAGGAGAATTTGGTCCTGTACATCCTCTTGTTTGGAATTCAAATCTTCATGCCTCAGCACTAGAACATGCTATAGATTTAGCTATTAGTGATACTTTTTCACATGATGGTTCAGGAACTCCATCAGATATTACAGGAGATGGTCGACCTAGTAAATTTTATGAACGTATTGAGAGAAATGGATATACTCACTACTACTCTGTTGGAGAAAATATAGCAGGTGGACAACGAAGCTTAGAGGAGGTTATGAGAGCATGGATGGAGAGTCCTGGTCACTGTGAAAATATTATGAAATCAACCTATACTGAAGTGGGTGTAGCTATTGTTAAAAATGATAACAGTACCTATAAAATCTACTGGACTCAAAACTTTGGAAGTAAACGACGATAACTCTCTAAATAGTATTGCCCAGCACCTTTAAGATGCAAAAATAAAAATTAACGCAAAAACTTCATTTTTAAGGTGCTGTGCAATGCTATTTAAAAGGGTATCTGCATAGTTGAGCAGTGCAGACTTCCACCCTCTTCAATTAAACGAGAACACTCAACAGGAATTATCTCTTTGTTTGCAAAAAAACTCTTAAATATCTCATAAGCAATCTTATCTTCATCTACTGAATAGGTAGGATAGATTAATGCCCCATCTGTTATTAAAAAATTTGCATAGGTTGCAGGTAGTCTATTACCCTCTTGGTCAAATTTAGCCGTCGGCATAGGCAGAGCAATAAGCCTATAGGGTTCACCCTCAACAGTTCTAAAACTCTTCAGTTGCTCCTCCATCTCTTTAAGCTCTTTATAGTGTTCATCATTTTTATCTAAACACTGCACATACATAATAGTATCTTTAGTCACAAAACGAGCAAGAGTATCTATATGGCTGTCGGTATCATCTCCTGCTAAATAGCCATAATCTAACCACAAAACTCTTTTAGCTCCTAGATACTTGGCTAATCTCTCTTCAATCTCATCTTTACTCAGTCCACCATTACGATTAGGATTACAAAGACACTTTGAAGTAGTCAAAATAGTCCCCTCACCATCAGACTCAATAGACCCACCCTCTAAAACAAAATCTATACTCTCTAGTGGTGCAATACCCATATACCCTTTTTTATGCAACACTCGATTAAGCTCATTGTCCAAAGAGGCTTCAAACTTTCCACCCCACCCATCAAAAGTAAAATCAAGCAGTTTAACCTCTCCATCTTCAACCACAGATATATACCCATAGTCACGAATCCAAGTATCGTTAGTGGGTATCTCTATAAAGCTCATATTTCGTGTAGAACAAAATAGACCTGAAATATCCTCTTTGTTGTCACAAATAATATAGAGAGGTGTCTTATAGGCTATTGCTTGTGCTATTCGTATAAATGGAACAAGTGCAGAATTTAAATCATTGTTCCAATCTGTATTTTTATGGGGAAATGCCATTAGTACAGCTCTTTGTTTTTGCCACTCGGCAGGTAAAACTCTACTCATTATAGTAACTCTCTTGTATCACAATATAAATTGTTTGGAGTATAGCAAAAGTTGGCTGAGATTTGATGCTTAACATAGTCAAACCTACGGAAACATAAACCGATGCAATCTCTCATACCCTCTACTATCTGCCTCCTGTAAAGCCAAAATATACTCAGAACGAGATTTTCCTTCATCAGTAATATTTCCACCCCATGCTAATACATCTTTTCCTATGGATAATAACCATATATCCGTAGCCAACCTTGCCCACCTACCATTTCCATTTAGAAAAGGGTGAATTTTTACTAGAGAATAATGGAGTCTAACAGCTGTCTCCTCATAATGCCAAGATGTCTGCCAAAACTTTAAATCGTCAATCAGTTGATAGAGAGCTTGTCTTATCTGAACAGCTTCAACACCTATAGATGTTTGAGTTGTTCTAAATTCTCCTGCCCAACTCCATACTTTGCCAAACATCTCTCTATGAAGTTTTTGTAAAAATTGTGTATCAAAATCTAACTCTGCTACTTGTGCAGGATTAATCGTATATTTCAGATAAGCTTCCAATATATTATTTGCCTCTGCAATATCTAACTCACCCCTTGTTGTAAGACCTTTAACCAAAAGACCTGAAATATCATCAAGAGGAGTTTCCCCTTTTTTATTAAATGTTATCATGACCAAATATATGACTTTGGCATTTGAGCAATTTGACTCTTTGCTCTTCTTAACATCGCTTCATAAGCTTTACTATTGGGTCTTTGCTCTTCAAGAGTTGAGCTATGCATTACACGATTGACTATGAGTAGTGCCTTTTTTTCTATTTGAGCTTCAAGCAGAGTTTCTGCTGATTTTTTAGCTATAAGATTAAGATTACACTCTAATAGATTTGCAATACTCTCAAGAGTAGATATAGATACATTTTTCCCTAAAAAAGCTCGTTTAACTGTAGCAATTCCAAGATTTGTTCTTTGTGCAATAATCTCATAAGGTATACCCATTTTTTGTTGTTGTTCTCTCAGGTTTTCTATAATTTGACTATACATGAGACTCCTTTAGTATCTTTTATGATACCATTATAGCATAATTTATAGTAAAGTTATAAATCTATTTTAGCTATAATCACCCATGGCATATATAAAAATAAACAAAGAAAATTTCTTTCATAATCTATCTCAATTTCAACTAAAAACAGGCTCAAAAGAGTCAATAGCAATCGTCCTAAAAGACAATGCTTACGGTCATGGCTTAGAGCTTATGGCAAAACTCTCAGCTGAGTTTGGACTAACTCAAGCTGTAGTTCGCACTTATGGTGAGGCACAAAAAATCAAACAATATTTTAAACAAATTCTCATTTTAGGTGACAAAGCAGTTGTAGATGACTCCTGCTCTTTTGCAATCAATAGTTTAGATGATATAGAAAAAGCTCAAAAAGGTTCAAGAGTTGAGCTAAAAGTAGACACAGGAATGCACCGAAATGGTGTAGCTATGGAGGAGATAGAAGAGGCTCTAAAACGCATAGAAGAAAAAGAGCTTATATTAGTTGGTCTAATGACACATAACCGTTCAGCCGATGAGTTAAGTAGCGAACTCTTTTGGCAACAAAAAAACTTTGAAAAAGCCGTAGGTGTGACCATGTCACACGTCAAAAACATACGTATTCACTCATACAACTCTGCAACATCTCTACGTCTTCCATGCAATAACCAAGATATAATTCGCCTAGGTATCGGAGCTTATGGCTACTCTGAACTACCTACAATATATGATACTTTATATTTAAAACCTGTTCTCTCACTTTGGGCAAAAAAAATCTCAACGAGAAGGCTAAAAAAAGGTCAAAGAGTAGGATATGGTGGTCAATTTATAGCTCCAAAAGATATGACTGTCTCAACTTACGACTTAGGCTATGGTGATGGGTGGATGAGAAGTAACAGCTTTGAGCCATTTGTTACAGCAGAAGGCTTACCAATTTTAGGTCGTGTCTCTATGGACTATATTGTTTTAGAGTCTACTAAAGATGAAGTGTGTATACTTGACAATGCCCTAAGTGCAAGTAAACAACTTAAGACTATATCTTATGAAGTAACTACACAGCTTCATGAGAAGTTAAAACGGATAATAGCTTAAAATTTTTGTAGGTGTAACCATATTACACCTACTCCAATAACTCTAAAAAACTCTTCTGAAGAGTAGAGGTATATTCGGCTAACTCCTCTTTCTCCAGCTCTTTACCTTTTCGAAGTTTTACATGCACTTTTTCTAAAGTTTTTCGAGCCTCAGCAGAGATAACTCCCTCAGTAAAAGAGACCTCTTTCAAATTAACAGCTTCTCTTTTGGCATGAGAACGTTTAGCCATAAGTGAAGCGTGATACAGAGCACGACCCAAAAGTACATAGGGAAAGTTTAGATTTTGCATAGGTCCTACCGTTAACTCTCTTCGTCCCACACTCTGCCCTAAAACCTTTAACTCATAGAGGTTGTCAAAACCAAACATCGCTCCCACACCACCGACAACACCACCAATAACCGTACCTAGAAAGAGTGAAGAACCTGCTACTAAAAGGTCTAACCCTGCACCTGTAATAGCACCTGCCGAAGCTCCTGTTAAAATTAACTCTTTTTGACTTAACCCAAAGATAGAAGCACTCTCTTGAGAAAATAATCCAACCTCATCAAGATTTAGTTGCTCCTCCTCTTTTTGAACATCATTATGTTGCCAAATCTTCTCTACATCTCTCTGCTCTCTCTCTTCATACTCTATAATCTTGTTTCGATATCTCTCTTTAGCAACCTTCTCCTCATGAGGTGTCGCCTCCTCTCCTACTATCTTCTGCTTATGGACAAAAGAGAGAACTTTTACCATATAGTCTGAAATTGTACTAACTGTCTGCTCAACCTTAAGGTCATAAAGCTTATTAAGTACCTCAATAGCCTGTTTAATCGGTTTTGTCCACGCTTCATTCAACTGTGCTATACTCTCTAGGAGGTCAACATGCTCTTTATGTCCTGCTGTCATAGGGTTATAGGTACGTACCAAGCGAAAGTACTGTCCTAAGGCTCTACTCCACTCCTCACGATAATCCTCCTCACCAATCAAGTTTAAAATCGCCATAGAGGGTTGCCCACACCAACGCAAAATCTCCATCTCAATCTCATACTCAGCACCATAAGGCTTTGAAGCATCAACTACATAGATGATTCCTGCACCATTGATAATAGGGTCAAGCAATTCAACTTCATCTCTAAATTTCTTATTGTCACGATGTTCATGGACAAACTGTTTCACCACATCTATCCGTCTGTTTGCAGGAACATCACCATGCTCCTCTAACCAAGCATAAACTCGTCTTGCTCTTTGGAATCCAGGAGTATCAAAAAGCTCATAGACAATCTTTCCATCAACTTTAAGAGGAAACCCCCTCTTAACCTGTGTCGTTCCAGGTGTGTTACCAATCTGTATAGAATCATCAAGAGATAAAGAGGCTACAATACTACTTTTTCCCTTATTTGGATGACCAACAACAGCAAACTTTGGATGATAACTAGACATCTACTACCCCCAATTTATCAGAGTCAATACTCTCTAACTTTCGTAACCATACCTCCATCTCTTCTCGATTACTCTTATAGTTTCTCTCTGCTGTTCCAAGTGGAACAATATCAACTCTCTTAATTGAAGAGTTTGCTAAAACATCCTCTAAAAAATCCATAAAATCCATAGTAGGAGGCTCCCACGCTTTAACATAGACCAAGACCTCTCCTTTTAGTTGCTCGATAATCTTTTTATCTTCTAAAAAAGAGTTTTTTCCCCCAACAACTTCTCTGTTTTTGGAGTTAACTCCTAAACTATCTTTTATTAGAAGTAACTGTTCATCTGAAAAATTCCAACCCAAAATAGCCTCATACTTCTCACCTAAATGCTCATCTACTTCGCGTAGAGTCTCTTCTATCTCAAGATGCTCTTCATCGTTATGTGACTGAGTTGAGATAAATGGGGTTTTAAACTCTTTTATAAGTTCCGAAACGCCATCAATCGCAAGAGACTCTTTTTTAAGTTGTCGTTTAAATCCATAGTGTGCAACTATCCAAAAAATCAATCGTAACCCTAAAGAGTAAAAGAGTGTTGCCATTGCTAAAAACTGCCACCAAGCACCAAGTTTATCAGCATTATGAATCATTTTACTATCAAGATGTTCACCTAAACGAAAGTAGTGACTAAGCTCCACCAACTCCAAAGAGGGAACAGCAGAGGGAAGGAAATCTCTCCACGGAAAAGATAGTGTAGACAAAAGTGCTTGAAAACTTTTAGCATCAACTTGTAGAGTGGTACTCCAACCAAAAGCAATATCCTTTGAAATTATCATAAGAATTAAGGCTAAAAAGAGTCCTAAAGAGAAGAGAAATGAAAATATCTGAACACGTTGTAGAAATATCCATTTAGTTAATGTTGCTGAAAAAGGTAGAGAGGAGAATGTGATATTTTTAGCAAAAGGTAACAAATTTACCACCTTTTCTAAATAGTATAGGGGGGAGAGGTGTGCAAAAACCTTTGCACCTATATTACCAAAAAGCATAGAGAGCAAAGAGAGGAGCATACTCAAAAGAGGTAACCCTACCATTACTAATAGTAGATAGATTACATTGACAGGTTCACTCCCTGAGTAAGAGAGAAGTGCAACCCCTGTTAAAAAACCCAAAAAAAGAACTATAAATCCAAATAGTGAAGAGAAAAGAGTCAGATAGTGAAGATACTTCGTTGACTCTAACTGATTGGTAACTCTATAGAGATTCTTTTGCAACCATGCTAACAGAAGAGCTAAAGGCTTCTGATTTTTTTGGGTAAGGGCAAAGAGTCTGTTCTCTTCATGAGAGCCTCTGTAGACATTTAGTAACTGATGTAAGTCCAAATAAGATTTAAGTGATAATTGAGTTGTTTTCTGTTGCATTACAAGCTTTATGTTTTTTGCTCAATTATACGATTTTTGGACTTAAAAGAGACTAACCTGCACGAGAGATATAGTTGACTCTTTTTCTTTTGGTTCTTAACTCACGCTTCAACTTCATTAATGCCTTTTCATGCTCAAGGCGTTCTTTTTTTTCTAATCTCTCTTTCTCAAAAAACTTCTCCATCTCAATAAGCTTTTTTTTAAGTTGATAAGATTGAAGCTTTAATACCAACGCCTCTTTCTCTAACTTTAGCACCTCTACACTCTTATTAGAGTCTCTACTTTGAATATTCTCTGCATAAGAGAAACTAATTATAATAGCTAATACTATCACAAACTTTTTCATAACTTTATCTCCTTTTTGTGATTATTTCTTTCACTATAACATTATTAGACTTAAATTTTAATATAAAACAATATTTTAAATTAAAAAAAAACATAAATCATGTTCAATTTTATCCTATCTTAACCTATTAATAATTATAAACAAAGTATAATATTAAAAAATAATATGCTTTTAATCTTAAGGATAGACGATGGGTAAACTTAAAAAGGTAAAAAATGAAATTAAATGTGCAACACAACAAGTTATTGTAAGTCGTACCAATACAGAAGGCGATATTATTTACTGTAATCCAACATTTTTAGAAGTTAATGGATTTAGGAGTTCCGAGGTTATTCATAAACCACATAGTATTGTACGCCATCCCGATATGCCAAAAAGTATTTTTAAAATTATCTGGTCCATTATTGGTCAAGGATTACCCATTCAAGCTGTTATTAAAAATAAAACAAATGATGGACACTACTACTGGACACTCATGACCATTAAACCCCAAAAAGATAGAGATAACAGAGTCATCTCTTATGTAGCTTATGGGAAACAAGCACCTGATGCAGTTATCAAACAGATAGAGCCTCTTTATAGAATTATGAGAGAGATTGAAGAGAGTGTTGACATTGATGCTGCTCTAGAGTATCTAGAGTCACATCTTAAAGAGGAAAAGATGACCTATGCCCAATATATTAAACATCTCAATAAAAATAGAGAGTTTAGATGTCTTTGTGACTTTATAAAATATGCTATCATAAGATAGCTATCTCTTAAATAATACGTCGTCCCCAAAGAAATCTATTTTTATAAAAAGCTCTCTTTTTAAAACTAGTTATCATTACTCTCTTTCCTCCTGAACTGGCATGAATGAATTTGCCATCTTCTAAGTAGATACCAACATGGGTAACTCTACCTGTTTTTCTACGCTTTGTATCAAAAAAGACAATGTCCCCTTTTTTTAAGGCATCAAAGGGAACATATTTCCCAACTTTAGCCTGTTCTCTGGAGACACGAGGCAGATTGATTCCTACAATTTTAAAAACTTTTTGTGTAAACCCTGAACAGTCAAATTTATTAGGACCCGTTGCACCCCAAACATATCTATACCCTAAAAACTTTTTTGCATTCTGTTCAATTTTACTACGAATAGCATGATGAATTTTTTTCCTACTATTTAAAGCAATATATCCCTTAGAGGTTAACTCCTCTCTCTCTACAAGAGCTAAATATCTATTGATAAAGTTTAAATGAGGATAATTCATCTTCTCTTTCTCTATCTGTTTTATAAAAGAGTCAATTAAAGGATTATCTAAAGAGGACTCTTTTTTATCGACAAGAGTAAGTGGATTTTTTAAAAAGTTAAAATACCCATCTCCCTTATTACTCTTAATCAAAAAGAGTTGAGCAACTACCAAAAGTTGTACTAAAATTACAACCAATAATAATTTTTGTAACAATTTCATTTTACACTTCCTATTATCTAAACATTGACTAATAAAATCAAATGTGGAATAATAGTGAAATGTTTATTATATTTAGTTAAAAAGAAACAGTTATAAATAGATTTTTTGCCCAATCTCCTTATATTGCTCATAGTAACTCTCTACAAAAGTTAAAATTTTTGTCTCACTTGGCAAGTAAACACCCTCTTTTTTCTGAGTATAATTTGCTAAATAGAGTGAAGCATCTTCTCTATCAATATAGTGTTGTACTAAAACTCTGTACGCCTCTTGATAAGCAAGTTTCATCTCACTATATTTACTATAGTCTATCTCTAGCTTATCACTATAGCTTATTACTCCAGAATTAAATAAAATACTCAAATGAATTAACCCTTCACAGTAGTAAGGCAACACCTCAGCAACTTCACGCCAAGCCATCAAACTAACAGCACGACTCACTAAGTCATCAACCATATGTTTTTTTAACGACTCATCTTCATTTTCAAAAAATGCCATTAACCCACCTGCTGTAGCTTTAAACTCTTCAATATTTTTAAACTGTCCACTACCATTCATACTCGTCTCGGTGTCAGAGTCTATCCATAAAATATGCCCAAACTCATGACCAATGGTTGAGTAGTCATAAATTTTTTGCCATAACTCAGGACTCTTCTCTACTAAAACTCTCTGCTCTTGAACAAACTCCAATCCAAAAGTATTGACCGAGAGTTGCATAATGGGTTTTGCTTTTTTACTCTGCATTACAAAATCGGCATAAGCAAAGATTTTTTTACCACACTCAGCTGATACCTGCTCATCGTTAGGAACAACTTGAGCTGAAAAGAGTCCATTAAGTTCAGCTCCATAGTAGAGAACAGGTTGCCCAATGTAGAGTTGTGTCCCATCGACTTGAGTTAAATTTTTTTCAAGGGTCTCTTCCACATCCCCTTCAATCTCCTTTGCCAATTTAGAAGCAAAAGCTTTTATATTATCTCTGGTCATTGAACTTTTTTGAAGTTTAGGGTTTACAATTCGTAAGTCCCACTCTAGGGCAACTGCTTTTCTAAAATGGTCTTCATAGTACTCCAAAGGGTGACCCATCTGTAACGGTGTAGTAATTCGCATCCATGCTCGGTCAACCTCTGCCCAATACTCAATAAGTTTTCGAGGTTGAGACTGTGCCAATGCTCGTTTAATAGTAATTAAATAGACAATCCACTGCCCCTTTTGTTGAAAGATTTGGTCATCCTCTAGTGACAACTCCTCTATTAAATCTTCGATAGCAGATACAACAGAGGCTACTTCATTAGGAAATGCATCTACATACGCAACAGAACGGTACTCCCCCTTTTCATCTTTCTCTAAAACAGAGTAACAACGGTCACCAATTTGACCATTTGGGTCTAGGTCAAGAAGATGCTTCTCTTGTAACATTTTAAATATAGCTTGTTCATCTCCATTGTACTCTTTTAGTAGCTCTCGATTGACTCCATTAATAATCTTAGCTGTCCAAGCCGACTGCCAGTGACTCATCTCCTCACCAATAAGATGTATACCTTTGATAAGCTTTCTGTAAAATGGTGTCAAAAGGTTTTCAGACTTTATCCAAGCAATAAAGTACTCATGCCGTGTTAAGTGCATCTCTTTAACAAATAGGTAGGCTCTCTCTTTTTTTTCAATAATCTTATCTTCCGAAAAACCCTCTTTTTGTAACACTTGTTCCAAAGCATCTTCACGAAGATTTACTAACCGTGTCAAGGCTGCCATCTGTGTCTCTTTAGTAATAGGCAACTCCATTTGGGTTAAAAACTTTTCCACTAAATGAGATGCTTCAACATGCTCACCCTTTAAAAGCTGAAAATAGCTATTAAGCTCCTCTTGTCGTCTCTGAAGTTCATCATATATTTTTTGTAAATCATTCATAAATTGTTGTTTCATTAAAAGAGTCCTTGGCGTAACGTATTTGTATAAAAAATCTTACAGAAACAGTTATTAATTTATAACTATCTTAGGGGAAGAAAGCCAATTTTTTTCATCTTTTAAGTAAACTTTTATGGTTCATATAACAGTTTATATTTATAATTAATATATCTACTCCTCATCCTCAGACTCAAGTTCCCTCTCCCCTATCTCTAACATAGCTTTATTTAAGTGAGCTGGAACATTTCTCTCAAAGGCGTCCCAATCTCTCATCCACTCTAGTTTTTTTAAGACCTTATCTTCTATTTCATATGACTCTTTGTCATCATCGTAAGCCTTTTGTCCCTCTTCTA
>Ga0256832_1000713_pt1 | contig 21825 bp, 19 predicted proteins | sample 134614metaG_FD_190534 | JGI IMG/M metagenome (GOLD analysis project Ga0256832, IMG submission 190534) | Hydrothermal vent microbial communities from Lau Basin, Pacific Ocean - 134-614 | ecosystem: Environmental > Aquatic > Marine > Hydrothermal vents | place: Pacific Ocean: Lau Basin | collected... | reverse complement strand
GCGCGCATTCGGGGGCTGATTTGTGATGTCCCCCAGGCGGTTCTGCCGCTGCCCTTTTTTCAAGCGGCCGGGGAGGAGTTGCTTCTTCCTATCAGCCAATGTACATTTCGTACTAACCGAACTCAAGCTTACCCTATTTTCACGCTATATGTAATACGTTTCGCGGGATGTTGTGACTAATACCCAATATCCCATATCTCCCGTTATTATTTTCCTTCAGGGTGTAATCCCCCCTCAACAAAGCCGGATTTTTTCAAACCTATTATCGTCGTTTAAAGAAGAGACGGACTTAGCGGCCTGATCAGGTTTATGGGAATCCGCCAATTAAATTCCGGCTCTGTTAGCGCTACCCTGATACGGCTGTGGCCGGAAACATCCGTTGCGTTGTCCTGCGGTTTTTGTTTTCAAGGATCAGGAAAAACGGTTTTAAACAAGACGGTTTTGGGGAGTTCCTTCCAGAAAGGCCCGGATATTTTCGGCGGCCATGTCCACCAGCCGTTGCCGTGCCTGCCGGGTGGCCCAGGCAATATGCGGGGTGATCAGGGTATGGGGGTTGGCAACAAGCGGATGATCCGGCGGCGGCGGCTCCGTTCCCAGCACATCCAGCGCGGCAGCCCGGAGGCGTCTTGCACGCAGCGCCTTGTCCAGCGCCCCTTCATCAATCAATCCGCCGCGGCCGGTGTTGATCAGCACGGCGCTTTGCTTCATCAGGCTCAATGTCCGTTCGTTAACCATCTCCCGCGTATCCTCCGTCAGGGGACAATGCAGGCTGAGGAAGTCGCTTTGGCGGAAAAGAGTATCCCTGTCCACGGGAAAAAGACGATCATCCCCGCCGCTGACAGCACGGCGGGTATGCACCAGCACCCGCATATCAAAGGCGCGGGCCAGCCGGGCCACCTGCTTACCGATGGCGCCGTAACCGACAATCCCCAGGCTTTGCCCCTTCAGTTCGGCAAGCGGCTTCTCCCAAAAACAAAATTCCGGCGACCGGGCCCAGCCGCCCTCTTTGACGGCTTTGCTATGCAAGGCCACCTGCTGGCTGAAGTGCAGAATATAGGCAAAGACCATCTGGGCCACGGAAGAAGTGCTGTAGGCGGGGACATTGCAAACGACAATACCCCGCTCTCCGGCGGCGGCAATATCGATATTGTTGTAACCGGTGGCCAAAACCCCGATATAGCGCAGGGCCGGCAGTTTATCCATCACTCCGGCATCTATTATTATCTTGTTGGTCAATATGAGCGGAACATCGCCAAGACGGGTTTGAAAAGCCTCCGGTGTCAGATGTTCATGCCGGGCGAGCGTTCCCAGTTTTTCCACAGCCTGCCAGCTTATATCGCCCCTGTCCAGGGTGCGGGCATCCAAAACGGCTATTTTAATATCCATCCGGGCTATTCCGCTTTCCCTGTCTCACAAAGCTCGATAAGAATACCGTTGCTGCTTTTGGGATGGACAAAGGCGATTTTCTTGCCCTCGGCGCCGGCGCGGGGCTGTTCATCAATAAGACGAAATCCCCTTTTCTTCAGAATATCCAGCGTTTTCTGCAGATCGTCCACCCGGTAGGCGATATGGTGGATACCGGGCCCTTTTTTATCCAGATACTTCTGAATGGGCGAACCCTCCGCCGCTGGCTCGAGATATTCAATGGTGGCGTCGCCGATATGATAGCCGAGGACATTCACCTTCTGATCGGTCACCGTTTCGCGGATTTCCGGCAAAAGGTCGAACCCTTCCCGGAAAGTCTCTTCAATGGCCTTTAAATCACTTACGGCAATCCCGATATGGTCGATTTTTTTCAACATCTTCTTAGCTGCTCCTTTTACCGCATACGATAATTGGGGGATTCCTTGGTAATGATCACATCGTGGGGATGGCTTTCCTGCAATCCCGCCGGACTGATACGCACAAAGCGCGCTTTTGTCTGTAACTCTTCAATGGTACGGCAACCGGTATAGCCCATGGCCGAGCGCAGACCGCCGATCATCTGGAAGACGCTGCTGCTCAAGGTGCCGCGATAGGGAACACGCCCCTCAATGCCTTCGGGGACCAACTTATCCACGGCCAGTCCCTCCTGAAAATAGCGATCCTTGCTGCCTTCCTGCATGGCTCCGATGGAACCCATGCCCCGCACCATTTTATAGCTGCGGCCATCCAGCAGAATCACTTCCCCGGGGCTCTCATCGGTACCGGCAAACAGGCCGCCGATCATAACCGTGCCGGCCCCGGCGGCCAGGGCCTTGGCAATATCCCCGGAATACTTGATGCCGCCGTCGGCAACAACCGGTACGCCCGCTTCCTTAGCCGCGCGCACCGCTTCCATAATGGCGTAAATCTGCGGCACACCCACACCGGTCACCACGCGCGTGGTACAGATGGAACCGGGCCCTATGCCCACCTTAACCGCATCCACGCCACGGTCAATCAAATCTTTCGCCCCCTGATAGGTGGCCACATTACCGGCAATCAATGATACTTCGGGATGTTTCTTCTTTATGGACTCCACGGCGTCCAAGACCCCCTGGGAATGTCCGTGAGCCGTATCGACCACCAGCACATCCACCTGGGCCTCAATCAGGGCCGAGGCCCGGTAATAACCGTCATCACCCACGCCGGTGGCCGCCCCCACGCGCAGACGTCCCCGGTCATCCTTACAGGCATTGGGAAACATCTTTTTCTTCTGGATATCCTTGACGGTGATCAAACCGACCAGTTCATTGTCGCCGTTCACGATCAGCAGTTTCTCAATACGGTGTTTCTGTAAAATGGCCTCGGCCTCTTTCAGGGAAGTCCCCATGGGAGCCGTTACCAGGTTCTTACGGGTCATGTGTTTTTCAATGGGCAGGTTGAGATTGGTCTCAAAACGGATATCACGGTTGGTCAGTATGCCAACCAGCTTTCCCTTTTCCGTTACGGGAATACCGGAGATATGGTAACGTTTCATCATGTCCACGGCATCACGCAGGCTGTTTTTGGGGCCGAGGGTAACCGGTTTATAGATCATACCGCTTTCCGAGCGTTTAACGCGATCCACCTGTTCCACCTGACGCTCCACGGTCATATTCTTATGAATAATGCCGATCCCGCCTTCGCGGGCCAGGGCAATGGCCAGATCCTGCTCGGTTACCGTATCCATGGCCGCGGAAACGATGGGGATATTCAGACGAATCTGACGGGTCAACTGTGTTTCCAGTTGCACATCGCGTGGCAGGACGGTGGAATGAGCCGGCAACAGCATCACATCGTCAAAGGTGAGTCCTTCGGCCACGATTTTATTATCACTCATTTTTTACAATACCTTTCATTCGTGGTTTAATGTTTGAACACATCACACGGATATTTTTTCAAAGCACCGGCGGAACCGATTCCGTGTCCCCGGAAAACGTGTTATTTATGATTCAGGATTTTTGATATTCTTTTTTGGTGGCGCTCCGCCCCGCCCCGGGTTGTCAGAAAGGCGTCGCATATTTCCCGGGCCACGGTGGATCCGATGATTTTACTACCCAGGGTCAGCATATTGGCATAATTGTGCTCACGGGCGCTTTTGGCCTCGCTGACATTGTTGCACTTGGCGGCCAGTACGCCGCTGACCCGGTTGGCGGCCATGGCCGATCCAATCCCCACACTGTCAATCATAATGCCGGCATCCACCTCGCCGGCGGATATTTTTTCCGCTACCATAAAGGCATAGTCGGGATAGTCACAGGCTTTGGCGTTTCCCGGACCCAGGTCGATAACCATAAACTCTTTTTTTCGCAGATACGCCTTCAGTTCTTCTTTCAAATAGAAGCCGCCGTGATCCGAGGCGATGGCAATCTTGTGAAAAGGTTTATTGAGAAAGATGCGTTGCTCAAAACGGCAATGCCCTTCATCGTTTATTTTCCCACCCAGCACTACCTTCAGTTGTGCCGCCAGATCACGGGCGGCAGGCGTGACCACCGTCTCCGCATCCACCATCAGGGCCTGTCCGGCACGGGCCGCCCGTCGCACATCCTCTTCTCCGATTAATTTTTTCATACCTTTTACCCAGTTAAAATCTGTTTAATTCTCCGGTACTTTTGCCCGGCCCTTCGTAAATTCATTTCTCCGGAAGGTACCGGTCACGCTGTTCTTTAGCGGGAAAGCCCCGGGACAAAGCAGGTTCGTTTTCGCACGGTAAATATAGAGTTCCCGGACATGCCCTTCAAGATTTTCGGTACGCGGCCACCTTACAGGATGGGTCCGCTGCAGCCCTGTCGGGTAACGGCAAGCACTTCGCCCCGACGCACTATGCCGACCGCTTTTTCCATATCGATATTCATCTGACGGTCTTTATCCCAAAAAGGGATGGAGGCGCGCACATGCTTATAGAGCAGTTTTGTGGCCGCCGAAGGCGAGAGCGGTTTTCTGAAATCCAAAGCCTGCAGGGCACACAATAACTCAATCGCCAAAACGTGCTCAGCGTTTTCCACAACCGTCAGTGCTTTGCGCGCGGCGTGAGCCCCCATACTGACATGGTCTTCCTTATTGGCAGAGGTGGGGATGGAATCGACACTGGCGGGATGGGCCAGCACCTTATTCTCCGAAACCAGAGCGGCGGCCGTCACATGGGCAATCATAAAACCGGAATTAAGCCCGCCCTCCGTGGTCAGAAATCCGGCCATCTCATTCATGGAGGGGTCCATCATGTGTTCGATGCGCCTTTCGGAGATACTGGCCAACTCGGCCATAAGTATGGCCAGGTAATCGGCCGCCAAAGCCACGGGTTCACCGTGAAAATTCCCCCCGGAAAGCACATCCCCGTTATCGGGAAATACCAGCGGGTTATCGGTAACCCCGTTCATCTCCCGTTCAAAGACCTCCCTGACATGATCAAAGCCGTCACGGATGGCGCCATGTACCTGAGGGATACAGCGCAGACAATAAGCGTCCTGCACCCGGTGGTCGGAATCCTTGTGCGAGGCGACAATGGGACTGTCCTTGAGAATATTCCGGATATTTTCCGCCACCGTTTTCTGACCGCGATGACCACGGATTTTCTGAATACGCGAATCAAAGGCGGTGAGGGTACCCAACAGGCCTTCCAGGGAAACCGCCCCGATGACATCAGCGGATTTCAGCAGGTTTTCGGCGCGGATCAGAGCCATAATGGCATTGGCCTGGATAAATTGCGTACCGTTCAACAGGGCCAGACCTTCCTTTTCCTCCAACTCCAGCGGAGCCAGGCCGGCCTGCCGCAAGGCTTTTCGGGCGGCTACCCGTTGGGCCTGTCCGTTTTTAAAGACAGAAACCTCCCCTTCTCCGATAAGAGGCAGGGCCATATGCGCCAACGGCGCCAGGTCGCCGCTGGCCCCCACCGAGCCTTTTCCGGGAATAACCGGCAGAATGCCCCGGTTGAGCATATCCGCCAAAAACTGCACCAGTTCCGTCCGCACACCGCTGTAGCCCTGAGAAAGGTTTTTGATCTTCAACAGCATCATTAAACGGACAATATCGGCCGGCAGCGGTTCACCGACACCGGCGGCATGACTGAGCACCAGTCTTTTTTGCAGTTCCCGGGCCTGCTCACGGGGGATACGTACATCGGCGAATTTACCAAAACCGGTGGTCACGCCGTATACAACCCGATCGGCGGCAATGATATCCCTGATAACCTGGCGGCCCTTTTCAATACGCCCTTTCACCTCTTCGGCAAGCTTTACGAGCGGCTTTTCCCGCAAAAAGCGAACCAGTGACTCCAGGTTAATGTCCTGTGTATCGATCAGAAACTGTGACATTCAAAATCCTTTCCAGACCGGCCCTTTTTCCGGGCCTCGCTTTACCGTAAATGAAAAACAGAATTCAATCCCTGTCAGATTTTTGAATTTAATTAAATCAACGGGTTTTTCAAAACATCCTGCAAGCCTGAGAATGAATATACCCTGGCCACGGCCTCTGGCCTCCCGGATGCCCGTTCGGCCTCTGCCTTTCCTTTACAAACCATAAATTTTTGAGCATATAAGAGATGTGACTCAACTCATGGGCTATCCACACGATAATATGGAAAAAATCAGAAAAAGATATATGAAAAAAGTCCTCGGCATATACTTCTTACCTTTGCTTTTTTTTTCCTCGCTATGGGGGCAAAAACCCTATTTGCAATTTGAACATTATACTTCCGCTCAGGGATTGTCGCAAAACTCCGTTTATGAAATCATTCAGGACAACAAAGGTTTTATGTGGTTTGCCACCCAGGATGGTCTGAACCGCTTTGACGGTTATACTTTCAAGGTTTTCCGTAATACCAATCACCTGCGGAGCACGGCTTCCAATTATATCTACTCCATGGCGGAGGATAAATATGGACGTATCTGGATCGGGACAACCACCGGCCTGGCCATATTTCACCCGGAAAATCGCACCTATACGGATATCGAGGTTACCCGGAACACGGAGATAAACAGGGTATTGCGCGCTTCCGACGGCTCCATGTGGGTAGCGATCAACAAGCTGGGTGTCTTTCATTTTTCCGTGGACGGTAGTCCCCTTGCCCACTACAGCAAGGAGTTGGTCTCTCCGGAAATCACCTGTCTTTATGAGGATGACAAACAGCGGATTTGGGCCGGCAGTGCCTATCAGGGCATTACCATCATTAATCCGCAAACGGAGACTTTCACCACCCTCAGTAACCCGGCCTTAAAAAAGATCATGGTTACGGCCATCAAAGGGATGCCTTCGGGGGAATATTGGATAGGCAGCCGCCAAAAGGGATTATTGCGCTACCGGCCTTCCGAAAAAAGCATCAGCCGCATTTCCGCTAACGATGCGAAGACAGGTCTTTCCAATAATAATATCAAAAATATTTTCAGCGACCGGAAACAACGTACCTGGATCGCCACGGAAGACGGTTTAAACCTTTATGATGATCAGAATAACTTTTTCCATACCTATCACTATGACCAGGCCGATCCGGGCGGCCTGAGCAATAATGATATCAACTACATTTTCGAAGACCGCTCCGGTGCCTTATGGCTGGCGATGAACAATACCGGTATCTGCCGCTACAGTCCTAACCTTACCTATTTCCGGAACTATGACGCCAACTCCAGAAAAACGTTTCTGTCCTCAAATATTGTCTGGTCTTTTTATGAACAGGACGACGGAACGGTGATGATCGGATCCGAAGCGGGGCTGGATATTTACAACCCCCAAACCCAAACGGTAAAATCCATTACAAAGGATAACTCACCGCTAAAACATAATACCATTCGCGATATATACAAAGACGATAACGGATATTTCTGGCTGGCCACGGACGGAGGCGGTCTGGCACGATATAATCCGGCCACCGGTGGTATTAAAAACTTTAACGCCGACGCCACCGATTCCAGCAGTATCTCCAGTAATATTATCCGACATATTCTGAAACGAGACGATCACAGTTTATGGATTGCCACCCTGGAAGGGCTTAATATTCTGGATTTACGGACAAACACCTTTTCCTTAATCCAAAAAAGAAACTCCGAAAATTCTCTTTCCGACAATCGCATTTTAAATGTTTACCAATATAAAGAAAGCCCTGTTTTTATCTGTACCTACAACGGTCTGTCACTTTACAACCCGCAAACTAAAAATTTTAAAAATTATCAACGTGATTTAAATAATCCCTCATCCATCCGTTCCAATATCATCATTTCAGTATTGCACCGTAAGGACGATCCGGACAATGTATTTTGGCTGGGCACCTCCGAAGGTTTAAGCCGTTTTGACATGCAGACGGGAAAATTTACGACCTATACCACCGCCGACGGCCTGCCGAATAATATCATTTATGCCATAGAGGAAGATCACCACGGCAACCTGTGGCTATCAACCAACAAAGGATTGTCACGGATGGATTATAAAAGTAAAACTTTCCGTAATTTTAATCTGCAGGATGGTTTAAGAAATGATGAGTTCAGCGCCAATGCCTCTATTCAGTTAAAAAACGGGGAAATATGGTTTGGCGGAGTGGAAGGCATCACCGCCTTCAACCCGGATAATATCGGTATCAACCGAAATATCCCCCCCGTTGCGGTTACCTCTTTCTCCATTTATGACAAGGAGGTACCGGTAGACAGCATACTCTCCGTAAGCCCGCGCATAGAACTGAGCTACAAGGATAAGTTTTTTAAAATAGAATTCGCCGCGCTCGAATTTACCAATCCCCACAAAAACCGTTACAAATACAAATTGGACGGCTTTGACACAAAATGGATCGATGCCGGATACAGCCATACCGCCAGCTACACCAACCTGGATGGCGGCGAGTATGTGTTCCGTGTTATCGCCTCCAACAATGACGGTATTTGGAATGAAGAGGGGCTGGCCATTCCGGTGTATATCAAACCACCCTTCTGGGAAACCGTCTGGTTTATCGGTGCGGTAATTCTACTGCTGATTCTCACTGTGGTCCTTGGTGTAAACCTGCGCCTGAACAGTATCAAGAAGCAGAGGGAAGAATTAAAGCAAAAAGTACATGACCGTACAGCGGAGCTTTTGAAAAGAAACATAGAGCTTAAAAGGAGCCAGGCCGAACAAAGACGCATTTTACTGAATGTGGAAGAGGGGTTTTTCCTGCTGGATACGGCCATGATCATCCAGAACGCCTATTCGAAGTCGCTGGAAAAAATCATGGAAAGCACCCAAATTGCCGGTTTAACAATCTGTGACGTTTTGGCCCGACACATTGAAGAGAGCCAAATGGAGATGACCCGGGATTTTCTGTCCATGCTTTTGGATGACTCGTTGGATGAAGAACTGATAGAAAATCTCAATCCGCTCACACGGATAAAAACCACCTTTAGCGGGGAGAATGACAGTTTCAGCATCAAATATCTGGATTTTCGCTTTAAGCGGATTTTGGAAAACGAAAAAATTACCGGACTGATCGCTACGGTCAGCGATGTTACGGAAGAGTATCTGCTGGGCATCAAGCTGGCCGAATCGGAAGCCAAATCCAAAAAGCAGATCGAGTGGATGTTGGGCATATTGCACATTGAGCCGGCCCTGCTGATCGAATTTAACGAATCGGCCCACAAGGAGCTGGAATTCATCAACACCATCATGGCCGGGAGTGATAAGCAGGCCGACTATCCGCAACTTGGCGAGCAAATCGCCCGTTCCCTGCATTTAATCAAAGGGAACGCCAACCTGCTCAAGCTGGACTATTTTGCCGACATGGTTCATCAAATCGAAACCCGGACGAGCGAACTGCGCAACATCCCCGCATTAAGCGGGAGCGATTTTATTACGGTTTTCGTTGATCTTGACCGCTTAAAAAAAGAGCTGAATGAGCTGGGAAAGCTGATAGAAAAGCTGGCCCAGTTTTCCGCGGCCAGCCAAAAGAAACCGCGGGAATCCGAAAAAAGCGGCGGTCTGATCCGTACCATAAAAAATTACGCCCAACGGATTGCCTCGGAGATGGGCTTACACATACAGCTTGATACCAGCCGGTTTGATATTAAAGACATTCCGGCTAACCAACTGATGGTTTTAAAGGATATCTTTATTCAGCTTATCCGCAACAGTCTAAGCCATGGGATAGAGCCACCGGAAGAGCGAATTAAAAAAGGTAAACCGGAAACGGGGCGCATAGAATTGTCCCTGGAAAGAAAAACGGATTTTTTGCATATACGTTTTAGTGATGACGGCCGCGGACTGCAATTCGAAAAAATAATTGAAAAAGCCCGTTATTACGAAGGCATTGAACTAAGCATGATTGAAAGCTGGAGCCGGCCGCAATTGGCTGAACTGATATTCCACCCGGGATTTACATCGAAGGATAAAGCGGACATGTACAGCGGGCGGGGTGCCGGAATGGATTTGGTACGGGAACGCCTTAAAAAACACGGTGGACAAATTGAAGTCGACTCCGTGCAAGGCGAGTATTGTACATTTATAATAAAGCTTGCTACAACACATCAAAATTGATTATGCCAGAGGGGGAAAGTGGTGAATGATCAAATTAAGATAATGGTGGTTGATGATTCATCCATTATTCGAAAAATCATTGAACGCGGCGTGACAGACAAAAACTATCAACTTGTGGGTACGGCTTCCAACGGACTGGAAGCCATAGATATTTTCAAACAAACCCTTCCCGATATTGTCACGCTTGACATCACCATGCCGGAAATGAACGGACTGGTGGTATTGGAGCATCTATTGGCCATTAAGGCGGATGTGCAGGTCATCGTCATCAGCGCCCTGTCAGACAAGGGTACCGCCATAGAAGCCATTAAAAAGGGGGCGAAGTCTTTTATACCCAAGCCCTTTACCACCGAACAGGTACAGAAAACCATAGAAAAATTAGCGGTAAAGGTGGTCTCATGACGAATAAAGAATTAAAATTTGTTGTGGATACCACGGTAAATTTCTTTAAAGAAACCACAGGCATGTCCGCCGAGTGCGGTATTCCCTACACCAAAAACGGGTCACCGGTTATGCTGGAGTACAGCGGTATTATCGGTATTTCCGGATTAAGAAAAGGCAGCATCTACTTCACGTCCAATCAAAACCTGCTGCAAGAGATGGCCCGGCGCATGCTGGACGGCGAAGAGGTGGGTTGCGACGAGTTCAAAGACCTCTCCGGGGAAATTGCCAATACCATCAGCGGTAACCTGCGCAAGGTTTTCGGTTCGGATTTCCACATCTCGGTTCCGGTCATCGTTGAGGGCCAGGCCCGCGACATCAAGCTGCCCAAGGATATAGACGCTTATATCATACCCATAACCTGGAAGGAAAACAAAGCTTTCCTGGTGGTCGGTCTGGAATAGGGATTTTGTTTATAAAAATATATCCGGATATATCTTTCCTTTATAACTCTGATTGTAGGCATAGGAATCAAAGTCGCTGTAACCGCATTTCTTCAAAAACGGTTCATCCAGCAGGCATTGACCTGTAAGGCCGGACCGTTGCAATATCTCAAAAGCGGCATCGGCCATAATATCCGCTTTACGACAATGATCGAGCATTTCCCTGCCGCCGACGGCAAACTCTATGGCCGCGGTAGCGATCAGGGTTACCGGCCATAAAGTATTCACGGCTATCCCATGGGGTTCAAACTCGGCGGCCATGCCCAGGGAAAGCATGGTCATGCCATATTTGCTTACCGTATAGGGGCTGTAATCCTTCAGCCATTTCACATCCAGATTCACCGGTGGGGAAAGGCTCAGAATATGAGGGTTATCGGACTTTTTCAGATACGGCAGCACGGCCTGACTGCAAAGGAACACCGCCCGGGTATTGACCTGATGCATACGGTCAAACAGTTTTGCCGTCGTCTTCTCAACACCGGTTAAAGATATGGCCCCGGCATTATTGATCAGTCCGTCAATCCCCCCAAAGGTGTTTACCGTCTGCTCAACCATAGCCTCAATTTCCGCGGCAAAGCGTACATCGGTTTTTACCGCCAGTCCCCTGCCCCCTGCCGCTTCCACCTGTTTCACCGTATCCAGGATGGTGCCCTCCAGTTTGGGATGCGGGCGAAGGGACTTGGCCGCCACCACAATATTGGCGCCTGCTCCGGCCAAACGCAGGGCAATGGCCCGGCCGATGCCGCGGCTGGCACCGGTTATTATGTAGGTTTTATCCTTTAATGCTAACATTTCTTTTTCCCTGTATTGCTTATTGACGGGTGAAGATTAAAACCGGCATCCTATGGCAATTCGAAATAAGAGAGCACAGCCTTGCGGGCGGCGGAAACATCCGAGGATTTTATGATACAACAAACAGAAGAGACGCTGCTGGAAATACCATATATATTTATACCCGCATGACCGATATAGGTGCAAAAGCGGGCCGCGATTCCCGGTTTTTCACGAAAGTGCGGGCCATAGATGGCAAAGGTACTCACATCATCGATCCGTTTTATGTGCAACCCGCGGATATTTTCCGGGTTCTCGGTCATATATTTTTCAACTTCAGGAACATAACTGCTTTCGATACATAACTGAATGACTACCCGTCCCCCTTCCGTACTGGCCTCGGTCAGATACTCCAGGTTGATATTGCGTTGGGCATAAAACTTCAGTATGCTGCCGGCCACACCCGGCTTGTCCTCGGCCTGTGTGATACGGTAAAGCGTAAGTCCGCTGTTTTCCAAAAGACCACCGATTTTCACTTTTCCTCCCCAGGCGGCAAACAAACCCGGAAGGTACTGCCCTTTTCAGGGAAAGATTCTACCTCTATGCGTCCGCCCAGATTGTCAACAATCTGGCGCACCATGCTTAGCCCCAGGCCGGTGCCGACCGGTGTAAACTCTTTGGCTGCGGCCGAGCGGTAAAAGGGATCGAATATCCTTTCCTGCTCTTCCACGGCGATACCTATACCTTCATCGGATATTTCCACACAAACACCATTTTCCTTTTTTATGATCCGGATGCGCACCGTTCCTCCGTCCCGGTTATACCGAACGGCATTGCCCACCAGATTCCCAAACAGTTTTTCAAGGCTGTTTTTATCGCCCCGTACTTTGGGAATATCTTCCCCCGTGATAAATTCAAAGCGGATATTCCTGCTTTCGGCAACGGCTTTTTCCAGATCGACACATAAGTTTAATATCTCTTGCAGATCAATATATTCGGAGGAAACGTTCCTGCCTTTGGATTGTTGCCAGGAAAGTTCCAACAGCTCTTTTAACATGGAAAGCATTTGCCCGGCCCGCAGGGAGGCCCTTTTCAGCAGTTGTCTGCTTTGTTCGGGAAGCTTAGGTCCGGATGCGGCCAAAACCGCATCGATACTTGTTTTGATGGAAACCACGGGGGCTTTGAGTTCATGGGAGGTATAGCGATAAAAGGAGCTCTTCTCCTTCTCTTTTTCCAGCAAAAGTTTATTTAGCGCCGTTACTTCACGCTGGCTTTTCCGGAACAGCTTCATAAAACTGGTACAGATATGGGTGGTCAAAAAAACAGTGGTAAAAAAAATGGCTACAATCAAAATATTTAAAACCGGACTTTCATGCAGCTGCCCCTTGTAAATACAATGGTGCACGATAAGATTGGAGTACTCGGCCCATACCAGCACGGCAAATAAAACAAAAACAAAGGTAGTGACCACATAAGGCAGATTCCTGGGAAAAATGATGCTGCTGATGATGATATGAAAGATATAAAAAAAGTAAAGCGGATTTTCTATCCCTCCGGTCAGGTGAATCAGCCAGGTAAGAATCAAAATATCCATAAAAATATGGATGGAAATGAAGGCCAGTTCCCCCATAAGGGTATATTTCTTTTTATAGCGGTATATTCCCTGATAAATCAAATTGAGGGAAGCCAGAAAAATGAGTGTCAGCCAGATAGAGTCATAATCCAGTTGCAAACCGGACGAGCGGGAAATAAGGATCAGCAGGAAAAAACCTATATTGGCCACCCAGCGCCAACGGATGGACCATATGATTCGCGAATTGAGGATAGTGGCATTCAACAGGGTAAACTGTTCGCCTATGCGCTCACTAAAAGAAAGGGATTTGCCCATTTCCGGTTCCTAATATCCCAAATGGGATTTAACCTTCTCCACCAAATGATCGGGATTAACCGGTTTATCAATAAACTCCTCCACGGGTAAAAAAGCTTCGTCTTTTTGCGGATCGAAGGAAAAACCCGTTTCCTGCCCCACGGCCGATAGCATTATAATCGGTATATCGGAAGTTTCACTTTGATTACGCAGCCGGTAAGCCACATGAAAACCTTCATCCTGTTCACCCATCATGATATCCAGAAGAATCAGATCGGGATGTTCCTTGCGGGCGCGTTCCTCTCCCTTGTCACCGGACTGGGCGTCGATCACTTCCAAGCCGGCATCTTCCAGGGTCATGCGCATGGCTTCCACCAGGTCGATATCATCATCAATGATAAGTACTTTCTTCTTCATGGATCATTGCCTCCCTGTTTATCAGGTTTAATATTTCCGGTATTGCTTTTTTTACTTCCAGTGAAAGTTCCCTGTCAAAAGCCACCTCACGGGGCTGAACACCAATAATTTTACAAGGTGCACATTGCCCCAACTGCCGGGCCATACGGTAAACTTCCGCAAAGCCAAAGCCATGCAGGGAAACATGTTTTGATATTTCCGCCAGACTGGCTTCCTCCACGGTAAACATTTTCACGCCACCCGGGGCCATTTTCATATCCGCGCAGTCAATCAACAGCACCGGAATATCCCCTAAAAGATGTTCCAGAACCGTAAAGGCATCCGCCCCGGCATCAATCAGTTGCCAGGCGTCGTTTTCCCCCATGGCCTCCAGTATCTCGATAATTTCCGGACCAATGGCGTCATCACCGCGCAAAGCATTGCCCAGACCTATAATCTTAATCATTTTACTACTCTTCGATAAATTCAACATCCAGCATATGTACGGAACAGGAAATACAGGGATCATAGGCCCTTACCAGCATTTCCAGCTTGTGGGTAATTTCTTCCTTGCTCTCCTCTATGATCTCGGGAACCAGCTTTTTCATATCATCATCGATATTTTCCAGATTTTGGCCGGTAGGAATAATACAATTCGCGGCCACGATGTTACCCTGACGGTTATAGGTATAATCATGGAATAAAATACCCCGGGGTACTTCGGTGGCGGCAATGCCCTGGCCGTAGCGGGACGGTGTTTGATTGGGCTTCTCAAACTTTATACCGTCAGTTAACAGACGATCCATCAGTTGGATGCTGTTTTCGATACAATGGGCCACTTCCACCAACTGGGCCACGGTATTCATATACGGGTTATAACAGGGGGCGGTAAGCCCCAGCTTTTGTTCCACCTCACGGCCAAAGGGATGAAGTTGCCTATGGTTATTATTGTACCTGGCCAGGGCGCCCACCATGTAGGAACTACGGTTAAAACGAGCATGTTTGCTCGAGGAGTGCGAAACCACAAATTCATTGGTGACCTTCAGATAGTCTTCCACGGGATAGGTTCCTCCGTCGGATGAGCATATTACACCGTCATAAAAGGCATACTCTTCCGGACTGGTCAGACTGATATACTCTGTTTCCCGGGTGAAGGATGGTATTTTATCGGCAAGGGAAGCAATGACATCCACAATAAACCTCAGGTCGTTCATGCCTTCGGTCTTAAGCTTTTCCTGCAGGGTTCTCAGGTCGCCCGCTCCCGGTAGTTTTGTAAAGCCCCCGGGCACGCAGCGAATCGGATGAATGGCCCGGCCGCTGATCAGATCGCCGATATCATTGGCCAGCCTTTTCAGCCTCAATGCCGCCAGCACCACATCCTTATGGGTATTAACCAGAGGAAAAACAGACCCCACGCTTAAAAAATCGGGAGCGGCCAGGAACAAAGCATGCAGGGTATTGCTTTGAAAGGTGGCGCCGTCGGTCAGGATACGTCGCAATATTTTTGTTTGTTCGGAGACTTCCAGCCCCAGAGCTTTTTCCGTCGCTTTTAAGGAAGCAATCTGATGCCCCAGGGAACAGATGCCGCAGATGCGCGAAGTGATGATCGCCACCTCCATGAAATTACGCCCCTTCAACATGGCCTCAAAAAAACGCGGCGCTTCCACAATATCCAGCTCGGCCTTTTCCAAAACACCGTTTTTCATATTAACAACAATGTTTCCGTGCCCTTCCACGCGGGTTAAATGATGTACATCAATATTTAAGTCTTTACGCATGACGACACTCCGCTTCATTGATTAGCTTGTTTAAGGATGAATACATCTGCAACTTCTTTTTAGCTTCCTGTTCGGAAAAGCCATGCCGTTTAAGCATATGGATGGCTCCACCGACATTGGCATTGGAAATCAATCCCCGGCAGCCCGTGCAATATTGCCCGTTTTCGGGGCAAATGGCTTCACATCCGGCCCGGGATACCGGCCCGAGACAAAACATTCCCTTATCCAGCACACATTCGTTTTCATGCAGCTTACATTCCACACAAACCGCATGATCAAATATTTCCGGCTTGCGGCCCAACACGATTGATTTGAGCACATGCAGAAATTCCGGCGTACTCATGGGACATCCGCGTATCTCATAGTCTACTTTGACATATGCACTGACCGGTTGCACGGGAATGGAAGGAAACAGGTACTTGTCATCCCCATAAACCGCCTCCTGCACCCAGTCCGCCGGATGCAGATTCTTCATGGCGTTTACCCCTCCCAAAACCGCACAGGATCCCAGGGAAACCAGCACCCCGGCCCGACGGCGAATATCATAGATCCGCTTTACACAACTGGGAGTGCTTATGCTGCCTTCGATAAAGGCCACATCATAATTTTCGGCCTTGTCGTCCATGGCTTCGCGGAACTCAACAATATCCACCAATTCCAGCAGGCTTAGCAGGTCATTCTCAAGGTTCAGTTTATTCAACTGGCATCCTTCGCAACTGGTAAAATCAAAAAAAGCTACTCTGGGCTTGCTCATACCGCCTCCTCCAGTTGTTTTACGTGTGGATAGTGATAAACCGGTCCATCCTGGCAGACATAGGTATCGTTGATCTGACAATGACCACACTTCCCCACACCGCACTTCATGCGCCTCTCCAGGGAAAGATAGATGTTTTCATCAGGGATACGTTTGCCTTTAAGGGACATAAGCACAAATTTATACATCACCGGCGGGCCAACCACGGTAGCTATTGTATTTTTTACATCCAGTTCCAGGGGAGGAATCAGGGTGGTTATTACGCCGACATGCCCCTGCCATTGTTCATCGGCCTGATCTACGGTCATGACAAATTCTATATCCGTTTGTTGTTGCCACTTTTTAATTTCTTCGGGGAAAAGAATCTCGGCAGGATTTTTAGTACCATAAAGTATTATGATCCGGCCGAAATCATTGCGGCGATCCAGGGTATAGTCGATAAGGGATTTAAGCGGCGCCAAACCGATTCCCCCGCAGATAAACAACATATCCCGGCCCTTAAAGTCTTGCGGATCAAAACCGTTGCCGAACGGTCCTCGTATTCCTATCTGACTGCCGGCTTCCAGAAGATGCATTTTATCGGTCAGGCGTCCCGTGGCTCTGACGGTCAGGTCAAAAGAGGGGCCACGGGTCGGTGAGGAGCAAATGGATATGGGAGCTTCCCCGAAACCAAAGATGGAGACCTCCACAAATTGACCCGGCTTATGGTTGAGCGGCCGGTTTCCGGGCATGGTTATTTCAAACCGTTTCTCGCTGGCGGTTAAGGTTTCTACCCGGGTAATAGTGGCAATCTCAGGGCAATACAAGTCTTCGGCATGTTGTGCTAAGTTTTCCATAATAACCCCGTTATATTTTTTCTTTGTTTTGTTTTTCTTCATAGTCCGTAATCAGATCGTTAACAATATCCGTCATGCTGATGCCCACCGGGCAAAAATGCGAGCAACGTCCGCAACCGACACAATGAAGCATCTCGGACTTGGCTGTGATGTATTTAAACTTACGATAAAGACGATGCCGCGTACGCCGGGCCAGGCTGCCACGAAAATTCTCCCCACCGGCCACCTCGGCAAAGGTATTGAGCATACAACCGTCCCAATACCGGGTACGTGTGCCATGTTCCGCATCCAAATCCACTTCATCGCGGATATCAAAACAATAGCATGTGGAGCATAGCAGATTGCATGTCCCGCAGCCAACACATATCTCCGCATACTTATCCCAAACCTTTGATTTATACACATGATCAAATACGGCGGGAAGACGATTGTGATGATATTTGATTTTACTCTTAAATTGCAGAGGTTCTGTCTTTATTTCCGTTGTATCCGGGGCAGCAAGACCGGGAAACCCCTCAACAAGCCGCTTACCAGTATCCGTAATTTCCAATAAAAAATACCCATCACCCACGGGGAGCAGGAACAGGTCAAACCCTTCGGTTTCTTCCACATCAATCCCTACCGATTTGGAGAAATGGCTCTCATCGGGAGTATAGCTGATACCGACAAAAATGGCATATTTACGGCGACTGACATAGTTGGATTCCACATGCCCCTGCGTAAAGCTATAATCCAGCCGTTTTAACGAGGCCATCTCATAGGAATGAACCGCAAAAAATATGCGGGTCTCTTCAATAATTTCCGGTCTGCTGAAAGTGTTATCCTTAATATTAAAATTGAGTAAAACTTCCCTGGGCGGTAAAAAATACTTTTTTAGGGGTTGCATGGTGCGGGGATAACTAAGAACAACCTCTGCGCTGTTTTCCACACATTCATAGGAATATGAGGCTTCCCCGTTATGATGAGGAGCAAAAACGGGTGCCTGTTGTTTTAAATAGTCTATAAACTTCCGCAGCGTCTGTTCGGAAATTTTATATTTTGTAAACCGGTTCAACTTCTCATCCAGAGCATTCATAGGACGACCTCAACCATTTTTGTTATGTTTCCGTCAATTTACCAATTTAAGACCTTATTTTCCTCTTTCTTTGTGAATTAATTAACAATACCAATATACCAAGTTTTATTTCTGTCTCAAATATTTTTTCACTTTTAAAATATCATTTTTTTTATCATTTCCTCGCATAGTTTGACGAATGAGAATAGAAGACAAAATGAAATGTATTCAACCGTATGATTCGACTAAACAGATTATCTTTCCTTCTATTATTGTGTACTTATGCCTTTGCACAAACACCATCCATCGCCCACTTCAAAGCCGATGCCAACAATGATTTTATTCCCGACAAGATCAATCAATTCATTACCCTCCGTGGATATGCAACATCGTCATCAAATGTCTTTTCAAAAGATTCGTTGATTATTTTTATCCAGGACCGAACCGCGGGAATTATGGTTACCGCTCCGGCCATCATTTTTCCCGTATCCACAGGCGATCTGCTTGAGGTAAAAGGCGTCCTGCGGCAAAAAAACGGTATGACCTATATCCGGGCCCGATCCTATTCCATCATCGAGTCCCATGTATATAAAACGCAACCGGTCTTTTTAAATTTCTCAAATGAAAAGGGAGAGCTTTATGAGGGCCGGCTGGTACAGGTAGAGGGCACTGTCCTAAAGACGGATATAATACAAGCCGGAAAATATCTGATGTTGAATTTAGAGAACAATAACATTCTTTATGTTTTTATCCCGGCCGGCAGTACCAAAAAATTTGATCTGAGTACCTATCCGCCCAGCAGCCGGGTAAAGGTTACCGGCATACTCAATCAGTTCGATCAAACACCACCTTACAACAGCGGATACCAGATTTATCCCCGTTCTCCGGATGATATAGTGGCCACCGGTTTTTCCAATACCACTTTCAGAAACATCTCCCTTATTGCCATTTTCTTTATGTTAATGGTTCTTGTTTGGAATATGACCCTGCAAAAAAAGGTCAAAGCCAAAACCCATGAGCTTCAAAAGCAGACGGACCGGCTCAGTCATATGGTCAAGGAACTGGAAAGGGCCCGTAAAGTCGCCGAGGAAGCGGCGGAGTCCAAGAGCAATTTTCTGGCCAACATGAGCCATGAAATCCGCACCCCCATGAATGGCATCATCGGTATGAATGATTTATTGAAAACAACCGAACTGTTACCGGAGCAGGCCGAATATGTGGATATCATTTCCCAAAGCGCCGAGGCGTTGCTTACCCTGATAAATGACATTCTTGATTTCTCTAAAATTGAATCCGGTCATCTCATTCTTGAAAACATTGAATTCAGGTTGCCTGAAGTTGTTTACGACATTGTTGACCTTTTCGCCCCTCAGGTTCAAAAAAAGGGTCTGGAGCTTCATGTGGATATTTCCCCGGAATTGTTTGCCACCTATAAGGGGGATCCGATCCGTATACGTCAAATCCTGTTAAACCTGATCAGCAATGCTTTAAAGTTTACCCATCAGGGCTATCTGCATATTACCGCCTCTTTGCAGTCGGAAAAGGCGGATGAACAGCTTCACCATGTTCTGTTCAGTGTCCGCGATACGGGGATTGGAATTCCAAAAGACAAGCAAAAATCAATATTTGAAAATTTCACGCAGGCCGACGGCTCCACAACCCGGCAATATGGGGGCACAGGCCTGGGACTGGCGATCTGTAAACAACTGGTTTCCCTTATGGGTGGCCATTTAGATTTGGAAAGTGAACCGGGGACGGGCTCCACATTCAGCTTTGTTCTTCCTCTGCAGCATATCGGTTCACAACACAAGGATTATTTTCCGGATCCCGCTCACTCCTTTCACAACAAGTCCGCAATTATCAAAACTAAAAATACGCTTTTATTTAATTCCCTGAAAACATTGCTTCAACAGTATAGTATTGATATTTCCCAGGCCCGTACATTTAACGAATTATTAACCATGACCGATGCGGAACGGCAACTTTATGTTTTTTTTCAGCTGGAAGAACCTGAGAACAACAAGCTTTTGAGAGAACTGGAAAAAATCGAACTGCAAGGAAGAATATCTTTTATACTCCTTTTAGAAACCGTGCATCGCAGTCTTGTAAAGGAAATTAAAAAGCGCTATCGGCTAAACAAGTTCCTGTTTATTCCGGTTAAGGCCACCCGCCTAAAAACAATTTTATCGGACAATCCGCAAAGCAAAAAGGCTCCCCCGCTCAAAGATTTTCCTTCATTAGAAACGCCTGTTCCACATATCCTTATAGTTGAGGACAATGATATAAACAATCAGATCCTTGAACGTTTGCTGGAGAAAAAAGGAATTAAAACAACCATTGTGCGCGATGGCATCAAGGCCCTGGAGGCCATCCAAAGAGAAAAATATGATCTTATTCTAATGGATGTGCAAATGCCTTTGATGAATGGCTATGACGCCTCCCGCAGGATTCGCCAACATGAAAAAGTGATGGGAAGTTATACGCCGATTATCGCCCTGACGGCCAACGCCATGGCCGGCGACAGGGAGAAGTGTCTTAGTGCCGGAATGGACGACTATTTGAGCAAACCCATAGATGCCCAGGAGCTCTACGAAAAGATACGGCAAATCTTAAGCAAATCCTCCACCGTTTAACATTTCTTTTTTGCAGCGCAGCCGCCAACTTTATAAATTATTTTTTTAAACACCTTTCAGGGTAATCATACACCCCGATTTAACCAGGGACAAAAATGCTTACGATCACCGCTACCGCCAGAGAGATGATCCATACCATACTCACGGAAATGACCGATAGCCTGACCTCCGTTCGTGTTACCGCCGATTCGGACTCTCCTTTTCATATCGAATACGGAATAGAACCTATATTTCAGGAAGATATCTCCAGGGATGACCGGCGTATTGATTTTGATACCTTTACCCTTTTCATCTCCAGCAAGGAGTATCCGTTGCTGGAAAACGTCATTTTAGACTATAAGGATTCCGGTAAGGAGAGTGGCTTTTATTTCTCTTCCGTAAAAAAAGAGACGGATAAGTTTCAGGGTACCTTTGCCCAGAAGGTTTTGCACGTGGTCAACACACAAATAAACCCGGCCATAGCCCAACACGGAGGAATAATATCCATTGTCGATATCCGCGGCTATGATGTTTATGTGGAAATGGGCGGAAACTGCCAGGGATGCAGTCTTTCCTTCATAACCTTAAAAAACGGGGTGATCAACGGACTGAAAGAGGCCATTCCCGAAATCGGAGAAGTGATAGATGCCACGGATCATGAGGCCGGCGCCACACCGTTTTACTCGTAGCTTACGGTCTTTACGGTATCGACGGAACTTGTATCCGGCCGCAGTGTAATATCGGCCGTAGTTATTTGTCCGGCTAAAACGGAAACACTGACGCTTGAGGTATCAAAGCCGTATTTCACGGCGGTGATGCGGTATATCCCCGGATCAACATGGTCTATCTTAAAAAGACCTGCCAGGGTATCAGACAAAACAGCACTGGTGGGCGGACTGGTAACAATATGCGCCCCCCCGATAAAACTTCCGGTAGTAAAATTGAA
>Ga0256832_1000712_pt1 | contig 21839 bp, 12 predicted proteins | sample 134614metaG_FD_190534 | JGI IMG/M metagenome (GOLD analysis project Ga0256832, IMG submission 190534) | Hydrothermal vent microbial communities from Lau Basin, Pacific Ocean - 134-614 | ecosystem: Environmental > Aquatic > Marine > Hydrothermal vents | place: Pacific Ocean: Lau Basin | collected... | reverse complement strand
AAAGGCCCCCAGCCAGACCACCGCCATGCCGCCGTCCTTGATCACGGGGACCTCGGTAGTGGCGGCGTTGAAATGCGGCTCTCCGTCGGGAACGTAGAAGCTGAGCAGCCAGGCGGTCAAGACCCAACCGGCGATAGAGGGGACGAAGAGATAGAGGAAATCGACGAACTCCCCTTTGCCCGCTGTCCAGGCCATCAGCGTGGTGATATCCCCGAAGGGGCTCCAGGCCCCGCCGGCGTTGGCGGCGACGACGATATTGATCGCTCCGGCGACGAGAAAGGGACGATTGGTCTTGTCGATGGTGAAGAGCACGGTCGAGAGGATCAGAGCCGTGGTCAGGTTGTCGGCAACGGGCGAGATGAAAAAGGCCAGCAGCCCCGTCAGCCAGAAGAGCTTTTTGTAGCTGAATCCCCGGGAGACCAGCTTGTATTTGAGGGCGTCAAAGACCCCCCGTTCTATCAGGGTCTCGATATAGGTCATGGCCACAAAGAGGAAGAAGTAGATCTCGGCGATCTCCTCGATGAGTTTGGTCATCTCCTCGTGCAGCGGGGCGGGATCGAGATGGTTGAGGGCGTAATAGACCCCGATCATCATGAACATGAAGGTCCCGGCGAAGAGTGCCGGCTTGGCCTTGTTGATCTCGTATTTCTCCTCGGTGGCCACCAGGATATAGGCGATGACGAATACCGCCAGATCCAGGAAGCCGACCCAGGTGGCTGTCAGGTCTATGCCTTCCATCAGGTCTCCTCGCTTTCGATGTAGTGGGAGCCCAAGGGCTCTTTGCGTGCCAGGGCCGCTTCGACGATGGCCGCGGCAGTGTTGAGGCGCAGCTCCAGCAGACGGCCGATCTCACGGTTCTTGGTATCGTAGATGAAATTCTTGGCTTCATGGAGCCCCGCTTCGGTCCGGATGATCCCCACGTCTTTCCACATGATCTGCCGTAACTGCTGCTTGTAGGCTTTGTCGTGTTCATGATGCAGTTGGGTATCGTAGTCTTTTTCAAAGTGCGGCACCGGACCGTCATGAATGGGAGACCCGAGGATCGCCTCCACCGCCCGACGGGCGTAGATCGCCGCTTCCAGCAGGGAGTTGGAGGCGAGACGGTTGGCACCGTGAACGCCGGTCCGGGCCGCTTCTCCAGCCACGTAGAGCCCCTTCATCCCCGGAATGCGGCCGTAGGTGTCGCAGGCGATCCCGCCGTTGGCGTAGTGGAAGGCCGGTGAGATAGGGACCCTGTCTTTGGGAAGCCGGTAGCCTATCGCTTCGAAAGTTTTGGTGATATTGGGAAAGCGCCTGTGGAACCACTCTTCCTCGAACATGGAGAAGTCCAGATAGACCTCTTTGCCGGTTTTGCGCTTGTAGTCGAAGATCGCCCGGGAGACGATATCCCGGCTGGCCAGTTCACCCCTGGGATCGTAGTCGAAGAGGAAACGTTTCCCATCTTCATCGACGATATGGGCTCCCTCGCCCCGAAGGGCCTCGGTGAGCAGCAGTTTCCGGGCGAAGGGGGTCTTGACGAAGACGGTGGGATGGAACTGCATGAACTCCATATCCGCCAATGCGATCCCTTTTTCGACACAGATCCCGTGGATATCGGCGCTGACGGTCCGGGAGTTGGTGTTGTAGGCATAGAGCGACCCGATCCCTCCGCTGGCGATGAGGATATGGTCCGCATAGAGGGTCGTCGGCCGGTAGTTGACCATCGCCCGGACCCCGTAGCAGCGCCCGTTCTCGATCAAGAGGTCGTAGACCAGGGTGTTGCGCTGCAGGAGATGGGGATTGCGGGTCATCATGAAGTAATGCATGTAGCGTCCCGTGGCGTCCCCGCCGGCATGCAGGATCCGGTTGGCGGAGTGGGCCGCCTCTTTCGTATAGAGCAGCGCCCCCGACTCGTCCCGGTCGAACTCCATCCCCCGGCGCAGCAGATCCTCCCGCAACTCCAGGGATTCCCGGGACATGATCTCCACCGCTTCTTTTACGTTGTGATAGGCCCCAGCCGCCAGGGTATCGTCGATATGCGCCGGAACATCCGCTTCGTTCAGCGCCGTGACAATCCCTCCCTGGGCATAGAAAGTGTTGCACTCCCAGGGGATATCCTTGCAGACCACCAGGACTTTCATGGATCCGGGCAGATGCATCGCCGCATAGAGGCCGGCGATCCCTGCCCCGACGATGATGACGTCGTAGCGCTTCAACGGGATCCTTCCGTGCGGTTCTGATCCAGGGGAGAGACGTAGACCGGATCGGTCTTATATCCGCAGCCCGCCAGGGCCAGCCCCAGCAGCAGGGATGCTATAATGGCGGCATGAAAACCGCGCAGTCGCTTCTTGCTTCCCTTGTCGATACCCATACGTTCCGTCCTCTTTCCCAGCATCGTTGCTATCGTAAATTTCTGGAGCTGCTCCCGCCGCGTTTTCGACAGGCGATCGCCTTCGTCACGGTCAAGAACCGCCAGTTGATGGTCGCCCTCTCCCATCCCGGCTACAAAATGGAGCTCAATTATAATCAAGATGTCTTGAAAAGCCTATTAAGGACCCTGATGGAGGCCCGCCCTGACTGCGCCTTCATGGCGGCGGACCGGATCGTCATCTTCCACTCCAAATACCATCCGATGCCCGGAGGCTCGGAAAAGAGTGAAACGGTCCCACGATACCGGGAGGCCGCCGACGGAGCGTTCCGATTGCCGGAATCCGATCCCGAACTCCGGGAGGCTTTTCTGAGGATCCGGGAGCATATCCGACGCAAGCGGGGGGAGCGGGAGTGAGCCTGGCCGACACCCTGGCCGATCTCCCCGCCTCCCCGGGGGTCTACCAGTATTTCGACGGGGAGGGGCGGCTCCTCTATGTAGGCAAGGCCAAAAACCTGCGAAACCGGGTCCGAAGCTATTGGCGGTTCACCCCCTCCCTCCGTCCCAACCCCGATCAGAGCCCCCGCATCCTGAAGATGCTGCACGAAGCCCGATCCCTGGAGTACCTGGTCGTCGAGAGCGAAGCCGACGCCCTGATCCTGGAAAACTCCCTGATCAAGCAGCTCAAACCCAAATACAACATCCTGCTCAGAGATGACAAGACCTACCCCTACCTCTACCTGGACGAGTCGGCTCCCTTCCCCCGTTTCGAGCTGACCCGCAAAGTGGTCCGGGGCAAAAAGGTCCGCTACTACGGTCCCTTTCCCAGCGGAGGACGGGCGCTGCTGGAGGCCCTCTATTTCCTCTTCCCTCTGGTACAGAAGGCAGGATGCCTCCGGGGCAAAAAGGCCTGCCTCTTTCACCAAATCGGCCGCTGCCCCGCCCCCTGCGAAGGGAAGATCACTCCCGAGGAGTATCGAAAAACCGTCGAAACAGCCAAAGCCGCCATTCACAATCTCCCGCTGATCCTCGGTCGCCTGGAGGAGCGGATGATGGAGCTGGCCGCCCGGGAACGTTTCGAGGAGGCGGCCACAGTGCGGGACCGGATCGAGGCGATCCGAGGACTGGAGATCCACTCCGAGATCGACCTGGCACGGCAGGAGGATTACGACATCTTCGCCATCGATCCGGGCAGCGACCGGGGGGTGGTGGTCCGCCTTTTCATGCGCGGGGGACGTATCACCGCCTCCAGCTACAGCTATTTCCGGCACACCGAACTCTACGATCCCGACGAAGCCTACCGACAGGCCCTGCTGGATTTCTACCGGGAGGAGACTCCCGGTACCGCCGCCACCGTGCTGCTGGCCCATGACCTGGAGCAGAGCGACGAGATAGCGGAACTCCTCAGCCGACGACTCGGGAAAAAGATCAACATTCAGACGCCCCGCCGTGGTCCCAAAGCCCAGTTGACCCGCCTGGCGCTGAGCAACGCCGCCGAACTCCTTCGGCGTCAGGAGCGACAGCGAAAAGAGGCGCCCGTCGAAAAGCGGATCGCGGAACTCTTCGAACTGGAGCAGATCCCCTGGCGGGTCGAGGTCTTCGACAACTCCCATCTGATGGGAGAGGCTGCTGTGGGCGCCATGGTGGTCTGGGACGAAGGGGCCTGGGAGAAAAAGGCCTATCGACGCTACCAGCTCCAGGCACGGGACGAATACCATCAGATGATGGAGATGCTCGAACGGCGCATCGGGGACTTCGACAAAGAGCCACCGCCGGACCTCTGGCTCATCGATGGAGGCGAGACCCTCCGGCGACTGGCGGAAGACCTCCTGAGCCGCGCCGGGGTCAACCTCCCGGTGTTGGCCATCGCCAAGGAAAAGCTCGACGCCAAAGCCCACCGGGCCAAAGGAGCGGCCCGGGATCTCCTTCACGGACCGACCGGTGAACTCCACCTCGACCCGAGGGATCCCAGGCTTCAGTGGCTCCAGCGCCTCCGGGACGAGGCCCATCGCTTCGCCATCGCCTATCATCGTCGTAAAAAACGTCACCGTGACCGCCAGACGGCACTTCTTGAACAAAAGGGGATCGGTCCGGCCACCCTGAAGAAGCTTCTGGACTACTTCGGAACCTTCGAAGCGATCATGCAGGGAGACGATTCGACATTGTCCCGGGTCGCCGGCAAACGTGCCGCCGAGGCGATCCTCCAAATGCGTTCCGATGAAAATCGGGCCCTTTCCGAGGAAAAAGAGGCTTAAAACCCTGTTTTTCTCAACTTCTTTAAACTTTAATATTATACAATATGCAACACCTCGGATGCGAAAGGGAAGAAATGATGGGCCCCACGGACCTCGGAGAGCGGGATGAGCTATACCGCTTTACCGAAGGGATGATCCACTGCGATACAGATCTGGAGGGGAAAGTGATCTATGTCAACCATCGGCTCTGCCGCAATTCCGGCTATGAAAAGTCCGAACTTCTCGGAAAGAAGTGCGAGAAGATTCTGCTCTCCACCACCCCCAGAGAGATTCGGGACCGGATCCGGGATCGTGTCCTGGAGGGGAGAATCTGGGAAGGGCTCCTGCGTTACCAACGCAGGGACGGCCGGCTTTTCTGGGCCTATACACAGGTCTCACCGCTGACGGAGGGAGAGGAGACCGTCGGTCTCGCCTATATCGGACGCCCGGCCGCTCCCGACGAGATCGTCGAAAAAGAGCTGGAGTTCAAAGCCAAATCCATTCAAGAGAAAGCGAGGAAATAACCCATGTTTATCATCGATCAGAACAATCATCTCATTGCCGCGGACACTGCCGATCTGGAGCGATGGGGTTTCTCCGATATCCTCGATGCCGTCCGGGCCTTTCGGGAGGGAAGCCTGCGGTTCGAAAAAGAGGTGGGGATCCTGCTTCTACCGGATGACAGTTCCCTGACCTGCAGAGTGGAAACGCTCGACTCTCTCCTGGGGACCTGGTACCTCTGCCACCCTGTGCAGGAGGAGGCCGTCGAAGAGGCACCGACCGAAACGACGACCCCCTCCACCGAACCGGAGGAGGAGCTCATGCAGCTGCTGCCCGAATCCCAGGAAGAGGCCGAAGCGGAGGCTGCCCCTTCCGCGATCACCGAGGAGCAGACCCGGGAGGCCGAGGCAGAACTGGAAGCACTGCTGAAGCTCCTGCCCGAAGAGGAAGAGGCGCCGGCCGAAGAAGCGGCCGAAGAGGAGGCACCGCTCTCCCTCATGACCGAAGAAGAGGAGGAGACGCTCCAACTCCTTGCGGAAGAGCCCGTCGAGGCTGCCCCCGCCCCGGAAGAGGAGGCTCCGCTCACCCTCAGGGAGGAAGAGCCTGCCGAGGAGGAGACACCCCTCGTTCTGGAAGAGGAGGAGGAAGCGGCCCCTGCTCTCGAGGCAGCGGAGAGTGAGGGACCGATCATTCCTCTGCCGGAAGTGGAGGAGAAGGCATGGGTTGAGATCGAAGCCTCTTTTCAACCCGATCTTCAGTCCAATGCCGTCAACCTGGACCTCGGCGCAGAAGAGTATACCGCTCTGGTTAGTGATTTCGTCCATGACTGCCGTCAGATGCGGGCAAACCTCCTGAATGACGATGCCACGGTCCGCCGGGAAGCGGTCTCGGTCCTGAAGGATGCCGTCGCCCTGCTCCAGCTCAGCCCCATCGACCGGATCCTCGATATGATCGAATCCGCCTCGCCGGAAGAGCGGACCGAGATCGCCGACACCCTGGATCGGATGCTGGCACACCTCGAAACCCGGGAAGCTGAAACCGTCACAGCTCCAGCCGAAGAAAGAGCCCGGGAGAAGGAGCTCCCTCCCGCTCCCGAAAAAGAGGAGACGGCACCCCCCGCACCGGAAGAGACGGCCGAAGCCGCTCCGACAGTCCGGCCGGAGGTTTCCACCGAGGAGTTTTTGAAAGGGGTCCAACCCGTCCCCATCGAATTCAGTCTTCAGATCGCCGCCGAAGAGCTCAATCTTCCCGAAGATCTGGTCCTGGAGTTCATCAACGACTTCGCCAATCAGGGGCATGAGTATCTGCCGGTCCTGATCGATGCCTATCAGAAAAAGGATCTGGACCAGCTGCAGAAGACGGCCCATATGCTCAAAGGAGCCGCCAGTAACCTCCGGGTCGAAGCGATGGTGGAGAACCTCTACGAACTGCAGTTCGACAACGATATCGAACGGGCTCCCGAGCGGATTCGCAAATTCGCCGGGCAGCTGATGAGCCTGGACAATTTTCTCAAACAGCTCAATGGCTAAAGGAGCACGGAACCCATGAAAATCACCAACAAACTGAAGCTGATCGGAATCGTCCCCTCCGCGGTTCTCCTGCTGGCGTCCCTCTATTTCCTCTACACTTTTTACCTGAATGTTGAGCGGGCGGGAGCCTACCGGACAACGCTCGACAACAACACCTATCTGGAAAAAGCGTTGGTCGAAACGGGAAAAGAACGCGGACTCAGCCTTCTTTTCCTCGCCTCCGGGGACAAGCGCTATCATCAGCTCCTTCAGAAACAGCGCAGTGCCACCGACAAGGCGCTGGAGACCGCCACGCTCCGTCTGGTGTCCCAACACAAAGTTCTGCTCGGCTTTCTGCCGGGTGCCTCCGAGGCAGGGGCTCTCGACAGTACGGCCTATCAGCGGGTCCAGGAGAGTTTCAGAAAACTCGATGCCCTGCGCCAAGAGGTCGATCAGCGGGAAAACGCCGTGGCACCGGACATACTGGAGCGTTTCCGCAAAGAGCTGGACCGTCCGATCCTCGTCGGATTGTCACAGATCACCCTCCACGCTCCCGATACCTCCCTCGCCTCTCTCTCCCTTCTGCTCCGTCAACTCTACGGGAGCGAGGAAGATACCGGCCTGAGCCGGGACCTGGCTGCCTACCATCTCCAGGCCCGCAAACCCATGAGCGCCCAGATCCTCCGGCTCTGGGAACGTTACCGGGGTGGTGCCGCCCGCTTCCAGCCTGAGCTGGTGACGGATGCACGACTCAAAAAAGAGGCGGAATCCGTTCTCAATGCTCCGAAAGCGAAGAAGATCCTGGAGGAGGTACAGACCCTCGCAGCGGCCATCCTCTCCAAAAGCTCCACCGGAAATTACGACGTCGATGCCGCCCGATGGTTCACTTTGCAGACACAGCATATCGCACTCTATGAAACCCTGGCCGGACGCTACACCCGAATCGCTCAGGAGCATACAGAAGCCTATCTGCAGCATCAGTATCTCCTCATGGGGCTGGCCGCCCTCTTCATCCTGCTGGCGCTGATCCTCCTCTCCATCGGCTATCATGCCCTGCGGGATGTGGAGACCAACCTCAAAGGCCTCGAGCGCAGTCTCCAGAGTGCCGCGGAGGAGTTTGCCAGCGGTGGTGAAGAGTACGAAAGGATCCTCCAGGAGTTCCAGGGGGTCGACTTCGCGACCCGGGAGGGCATCGAAAAAGGCTATCGGCTCCTGGAGGCTCTGATCCAGCAGGCGCGACAGGATCGCCTCAGTGCCATGGAGGAGAACGAGGCCAAGTCCCTCTTCCTGGCCAACATGTCCCACGAGATCCGTACTCCTATGAACGGGATCATCGGCTTCACCGAGCTCCTCAAGAGCACCAACCTCAATGACGAGCAGCGGGAGTTCGCCAACATCATCGAAAAGAGCTCCCAAAACCTTCTGGGGATCATCAACAACATTCTCGACCTCTCCAAGATCGAGAGCAACAAGGTGGAGGTGGAACATATCGCCTTCGACACCCACCACGAGTTCGACAACACCGTGGACAATTTCGGGGTCATCACGGCCGAGAAGGATATCGAACTCTACTACTTTATCGATCCGGAGATCAGCCCCCGTCTCAAAGGGGATCCGACCAAGATCAAGGAGATCCTCACCAATCTCCTCAATAACGCCGTCAAGTTCACCGAACCCGGTGGAGAAATCAGCGTCGAGATCCAGAAGCTCGCCGCGACTCAGGGTGACCGGAGTCTCATCGAGTTCCGGGTCAGCGACACCGGGATCGGCATGTCCCAGGCCCAGCTGAAGAAGATCTTCGAACCCTTCACCCAGGCCGACAGTTCCATCACCCGGAAGTACGGGGGTACCGGACTGGGGCTCACCATCACCAAAGAGTATGTGGAGATCATGGGGGGCAAACTCAATGTCGAAAGCGAAGAGGGTGTCGGGAGCACCTTCTCCTTCACGCTGCCCCTGGAAGAGATCGAAGAAGAGGAGCAGGATTACCGCAACGCTTTCAATACCGTTACCATCTGCCGCTATCAGGATGAGCGCGTCGCCCGGCTCAACGGTTATCTCGACCGCTATGCCTCCTATTTCGGCATGCGTTTCCTCGATTTCGATTCGGTCTCCCGACTGCAGGAGATGCTCAAAGAGGCCGATTGCCAGGCCATTCTCATCGATTACGACCGGGCTCCCGAGAAGATCCGGGAGGCCCTGGAGCACCTCCCCGAAGAGGACCTCTTCCTGGTTGCACGTGTCACCTCCCGCAACGAACTGGAACAGTACGAGCTCCCCAACGAAAATATCGTTTTCAAACCCGTCACGTTCACCAAGGTCCTGGGGATGCTTCGGACCATCGCACGCTACGAGACCGCCGAGCAGAAAGGGGGAACCGCTCCCCGGGTCCATACCCGCTACCGGGGACGGGTCCTGGTGGTCGAAGACAACATCATCAACCAGAAGCTGGTCAAGAACATCCTCGAAGGCCTGGGGCTCGAGGTGGAGATCGCCAACAACGGTCTGGAGGCTTTCGAGAAACGACGCAACAACGATTACGACCTCATCTTCATGGATATCCAGATGCCGGTCATGAACGGCGTCGAAGCGACGCACGAGATCCTGGAATACGAAGAGGATGAGGAGCTGCCCCACGTTCCCATCGTCGCCCTGACCGCCAACGCCCTCAAAGGGGACCGTGAGCGTTTCCTCTCGGAAGGGATGGATGAATATATCTCCAAACCCATCGAGATCTCCGAGCTGATCTACATCCTCAACAAATTCCTACGGGACAAGGCGGTTCTCGAAACCGTCGAAGAGGAGGTGACCCCCACCGCAGCACCTGCTGCCGAACCGGTGGCCCAGGCACCGGAAACCCCGTCGGCTCCGGAGGCCACAGCCCCGGAAGGACCCGGAGAGATCCTGATCGCCAAGAACCTTCCCTTCAGCCGTAAGCTCCTGGCCAAACTCCTCGACTCTCTTGGATCCCCCTACCAGGTGGCCGGCACTCCCCAGGAGGCCCTGGAGTTCCTGAGATCCCACCGGATCTCCATGATGTTCGCCGACGAGAAGATGCTCGAAGGACCGCTGCTGCAGGCGGCCAAAGATGCCGGTATCCTGGTCGTCTTCACCAGTGCGCCGGAGAATCCGGAACGGCTCGAAGGACTCGACTATGTCGTCTATACCGAAAAGATGACACGGGAGAATTTCAAGAAATTCATCGATGAGAGAGGTAGATAATGGCCCTGAAAGTACTGGTCGTCGACGACGACTTCATCAATCGCAAACTGATCCAGGCTCTCCTGAAGCGACATCCCGATCTGATCTCCCAGGTCGTAGAGGCCGAGAACGGTTCCGACGCCCTTCAGGCGCTGCGGGACAATCCCGACATCGATCTGATCCTCCTGGATATCCTCATGCCGGTCCTCGACGGCAAAGAGTTTCTCAAGATCTTCCGTTCCGATCCGGAGAACAGCAAGATCCCTGTGATCGTTCTCTCCACCGACGACACCCAGAAGAGCACCGTCTTCGATCTGGGGGCTGAAGACTTCATCATCAAGCCCATCGCCGAGGAGGATCTGATCAATCGGATCCGCTACTGGACCCAAACCCTCGAGTCCTGATCCCCTCTTTTATACTTTCTCAATAGACCGGCGGGAGTTTTTCAGAACGCCGGGTAATGATTGAGCCTCCAGGAGAGGTCTCAGGGGGTATACCCCGTCAGACCAGCGCCTCCTCCAGTACTTCCTCGATGGTGCTCACCGGCAGGATCTTCACATGGTCCAGAACCTCTTTGGGGAGATCCTCCAGATCCCTTTCATAGTTCTTTTCCGGGATCAGTGCTTTGGTGACGCCCGCTTTGTAAGCGGCGATCAGTTTCTCCTTGAGCCCACCGATGGGAAGCACTTTGCCTGTCAGGGTCAGCTCCCCGGTCATCGCCACTTTGTTATCCACTTTGCGCTCACTGTAGATCGAGGCGATGGCAGTCGCCATGGTGATCCCGGCGCTGGGGCCGTCTTTGGGCGTGGCCCCCTCGGGGACGTGCAGGTGCAGATCATAACGCTTGTAGACCTCACTGGCTTCAGGCAGTCTCCCCTCCTCTTTCTCTTTGGCGGTTTGGGGAATGATCTTGCGCGGCACCTCCACTTTGCCCTCGTCGATGAGGATCTTGACGACACTGTGGGCGATCCGGGCCGACTCTTTCATCACGTCGCCCAGGCTACCGGTAAGCTGCATCATCCCTTTGCCTTTGATCTTGATCGCCTCCACGGTCAGGACATCCCCGCCTACCGCCGTCCAGGCGAGGCCGTTGACCACCCCGACCTGGGGCTCCTCGTCGATCACCGAGAATTCGAAGACCTTCTTCCCGGCAAACTTGGGCAGGTTCTTGGCATTGACCCGTACATGGTCGATCTTGGGATCCTCCAGGATCATCCGGGCGGCTTTACGCATCAGCGTGGCGATCTTGCGACGCAGATTCCGGACTCCCGGCTCCCGGGTATACTCGTCGATGAGCAGCCGCAGTGCCTTTTTGGAGATGCTGAACTCATCGGGACGCAGCGCGTGCTTTTTGAGCTCCTGGGGGATCAGGTAGCGTCGGGCGATCTCGTACTTCTCTTCCGGGGTGTAACTGTTGACGATGATGATCTCCATCCGGTCCCTCAACGGGGCGGGAATGTAGCCCAGTTCGTTGGCGGTGGCGATGAAGACCACTTTGCTCAGATCGATATGGAAGTTGAGATAGTAGTCCCGATAGTGGGTGTTCTGCTCGGGATCCAGGATCTCCAGCAGCGCCGAAGTGGGATCGCCCCGATGGGTACGTCCGACCTTGTCGATCTCGTCCAGGACCATCACCGGGTCCATGGTCTTGGCCTCGATGAGCCCCTGGACGATCCGTCCTGGCATCGCCCCCACATAGGTCCTGCGGTGCCCCCGCAGTTCGTTCACATCCTCCAGACCTCCCAGAGCGATACGGACCAGCGGCCGGTCGAGCGCTTTGGCGATGGAGTTGGCCAGAGAGGTCTTCCCCACACCCGGAGGTCCGGCAAAACAGAGGATCACCCCCTTACTTTCGGTCTCTTTCTTGCCCCGCAGCTGTGCCAGCTCCTTGACCGAGAAGTACTCCACGATCCGCTCTTTGGGCTTTTCGAGGGAGTAGTGGTCCTTGTCCAGCTCCTCGGCGACCTTCTTCACATCTAGATGGCCTTTGGAGAACTTCCCGAAGGGCATCTCGAAGACCCACTCCAGATAGTTCTGCAGGACCACCGCGTCGGCACTGTCAGGATGCATACGCGCCAGGCGGTCCAGCTGCTTCTTGATCTCCTTGTAGGCGTCCTCTTCGAGATAGGGTTTGATCTCCTCGAGTTTCTCCCGAAACGCAGCGATCTCCTCCTCACGCTGGGTATCGACGCCGAGTTCCTTCTGGATCTCTTTGAGCTGCTCTTTGAGGAAATACTCCTTGTTGGTCTGCTCGATCTTGTTGTGGACCTTGGAGCTGATCTCCCGCTGGACCTTCAGAGCTTCGATCTGTCCCACGATGATGTCGATGATCCCCAAGATCCGATCCTCGATGTTCTCCATGGTATAGAGTTCGTAGGCCTTCTCCTTCTTGAGCGGAAGCATGGAGGAGACCAGATCGGCGATGCGGTGGGGTTCGTCGTTCTCCTCGATGGTCTTGACCAGGTCGGCGGGGATGGAGCTGTTGAGCTGGCTCAACTGCCGGATCTTCTCCCGGAGCATGTTGAGCATGGCATCGACCTTGAGGCGGTTGTAGCTGTCGTTCTCGACGATGCCGATCTTCGCCTGGAGGGGTTCCCCCTCCACCGGCTCCAGGATCCGCCCTCTGGCCAGTCCCTGGAAGAGGATCTTGACCCGCCCGTCGGGCATGTGGACCTTGCGCATGATGCTGCCGACGACCCCCACGGGGTAGATCGCCTCGATACTGCGCTCCCCTTCGTGCCCGGGCCGGGTGGTAGCGACGAAGAGGAGAGAGTTGTTCTCCATAGCCGCCGTCGCCGCATCGATATCGGGCTGGGAGCTGAGAAAGATGGGGCTGATCATAAAGGGGTAGAAAAAGAGTTCGTCTTCCGCAACGATGGGGAGGACAGTTGGGAACTTATCATAATCACTGAGCTGCATGGTTAAATCCTTTTGAGTCTTTGTTTATAAAGTCTTAAATTTTCTTTAAGAATATACTGCAAAAGGGGCGTTTTGTCAAGGGGAAGAAGGTTCCCGACAGGAGAGGATCCTGCGGCAGGCCGCCGTGGGCCCGGGTGATTCAGGTGATCAATCGAAGGGGTTGAGCGAAGAGAGGAAGCCCCCCTCGGGATCTTCGATCTGTTCGGGTTTATAGATGAATTTCTTGGTCTTGGCCCGATAGATCTCCGCGGCCTTCTCCTTGCCGACACGTTCATAGAGGTGGGCAATGTCGGCATCGAGGAGATACTGGGCCATCTGGAGCCGGACGATCATCGTCTGTACCAGGGGAGCGTAGCGGCTTCCCCTGTGGGAGGCGTAGAAGCTCTGGCAGCGTGCCAGGGTATCGGCGACCAGTTTCTGGTCCTTGTTGATATCGTGGATCCCCAGGAAGGAGGCCTTGAGCTTGAGGAAGTGAGCGTACTCCGCCCAACCTCCCCGGGCGTATTTCTTGAGGAACTCGTCCAGATAGTAGTTGGCCAGCAGATATTCTTCGTCCGCCATGTGTGCCTGGGCCAGGGCCAGCATCGCCGTGGGCAGCAGCGCCGAGTTCATATGCTCACTGCGCAGGGAGAGATACTGCTTGTCGGCCTTTTCCAGCTCATCATGGGCGATGGACTTCTGGATCGCATCGTACCACCCCTGGGCCGTCTTGCCGTAGTCTTTCTCCTCTTTGCTCCCGAAACAGCCGGTAAGCCCCACCGCCAGCAGTACCGCCACACTCATCTTCAGATATCGTTTCACGGCTTCAACCCCTTCTTCCTCAATTTCAACGCTATGATAGCAAATTCGGGATGAAAGATCCCTGCCTCAATCATGCCTCAGGGTGTTCTGTCCAATAGGCATGACCAGTAGTCTTTTCGATGGTTATGTTGGTATCCTGGATACTGTTGTCATCGAAATGGATGATTATATGGCAATCCTGTGTCAGGAGTGTGGAATAATCTGGCGTAGTACTGCCGGCATTACCGGCGTAGCCGCGATGAGGGCGCCCCAGATGATCGAAACCGATATACTTTCCTACGGCTACACCGCAATCCGCTGCAAAGGTGATCCCGTTAGGATCCGAGATCCCGTAGTGACGGGTAATGAAGATATTGGGAGATCTGCCACTTTGTATCTGTGTGGCACAAGGCTGGGAGTTGTCTCCCATCATCGGCTTACCGTTGGCCGGGTCGTTGACCACCTCCTGGGCATCGATATCCCCCTGCAGGTCTTTGTCTGAAGCAATGTAATAGAACATGCCGTTGTCACTGCATTTCTCGAAACCTATCCTCCAGAAGGCTCGCTGCCAGTTGTTATTCGTGGGCTGGATCACATTGTCGTTCATCGCCATGTAGCGGGCGTATCGGATCGCTGACAAAACGTTTGTCACCGCTTCCTGCTGCGTGTCCCTTTTGAGTCTGGGAATCGCCAAAGCGGCCAAAATGCCCAGAACAATAATCACAAAGATCAACTCCAGCATCGTGAAGGCTCTCAACTTTTCTCTACTGTTTTCCATAAGGTCTATTGTATCACATTAATTTTCATACTCCTGCCTAGCCCCAGAACACCTTACCACCTGTTTGTCGGACGTCACATATATTAATTAATACCTCATATAGGCCATTCCTTGACGTTTTAATGAAAGTCTCAATTCAGATTGACTTAACCCTACCTGTGATATCTTGATAATGGATGAAGATGCATAAGATTGTGCGGCGGTGTGGTGGTACAAGAAAATAGAAGATGTAGCAAGCGTACCACTGGAACTAAGTTGGAGAGCTTGAGGAATGTGAAGATTCCTCAAATATGGAGAGTGGAGAAAAGGGAGAGAAGAAATGGAACGATTTAATTTAAGGTTTCTGAAAGGTACTTTGATTCCGATAATCCTTTTTTTATTATCCCCTGCACAGGCGGTTGAACTTGTAAATGAGCAATTCGCTTCGAATATAAATGGATGGTCGGTCTCAAACCCTTCAAAGGTATACTGGAAACAATCTTTTAATAATAATAACCAAGATGGTTTTATGTTCATTGATAGACGTGACTGGGGGAGAAAGACCTACCACTTTGGTTCGGATTATTCCAACCAAAGTATGGATGTGGAGGTGCGTTGGTGCGCAACAAGTCAATGGGAAAACTGGCAGGACTTTCTTCGCATCAAAGTCAATGGCAGCACAGTTGAAGAAGATTACGATGGTGGTGGTTGTCAAAGGGTAACTTTCACTGCCAATGCCGATAGTAACGGTGATTTTGAAATAGAATTCTCTCCTCGAACCAACAATAATAATGAAGATGCATACATCGATTGGTTTACAGTCAATGGCACTCCCCTCTCCCCTCCTGGGGGTACCGACACCGTCGTGGTCAACAAATCATTGACTACTGCAGGTACCATTGTTATAGGAGACACAGTCACCTATAGCATTACGACAACCAACAAAGGGTATGACAAACGTATAGTGATGCGAGACGGTCTACCGAAGGACCAAGCAGATCCCGATGGTTGGGAGACCACCTATGACGCGTTTGAAAACCTTGCAGTAAGCAATGTACCTGCAGGTGTAACTTGTTCAATACAAGATGGAACTAGCGCTAAATATGTAGAATGTTTTACTGATAACACATACTCACATAATCAATCTTTTACAGTCACAGTATCTGCAAGGGTCAAAAAGACCGGGCACATATGTAATACGGCCCATGCATATAAATATTGGTGGGAATGGAAAAACTCCTCAGAAGTTTGCATGGATGCAGTCAGCATCAATCATCCTCCTGTTGTACAGGATGTCTCTGCCCAAACCAATGCCGATACACCGGTGACCATCCATCTTGACGCCTCAGATCCAGATGTGGGTGATACTATCCAGTCTTATCCCATTGTTACGGGTCCTTCGCACGGATCACTCAGCGGAGCCGAGCCAGACATTACCTATACACCGGATTCAGGCTATTACGGGACAGACACCTTTACCTACCAGGCCATCGACAGCCACGGTGCAGTCTCCAACACTGCCACCGTGACCATCACCGTCAACGGCCTCCCCGTCGCGCAGGATGATGCCACCTCGACCAATCAAGGAACCGCCGTCACCATCGATGTCCTTCACAATGACAGTGATCCCGAGGGGGATCCTCTCACCGTCACCGGAACATCCAACGGTCCCGCCCACGGCAGCGTCACCGTCAACGGAGACAATACTATCACCTACACGCCTGACTTCGGTTACACCGGTAACGACAGTTTCGACTATACCATCAGCGACGGCCGCGGCGGGGCGGCCACCGCGACCGTAACGGTCACCGTCAACGCTTTGACCTGTGGAAACAATCATGGGCTCGATGGGAAATATTACAACAACACCAGTTTCTCTCCCCCTGTTGCCTTGCAACGAATCGATCCCAACCTTGATTTCGCCTGGGGTACGTCCAGTCCCGGTGCGGGAGTTCAGCAGGATGATTTCAGCGTGGTCTGGACAGGAGATCTGCTCATCCCTGAAGATGCCAACTATATCTTTTCTATAGCACATGATGATTCTCTGCGCCTTTACATCGACGGGAACAAGATCTACGACGGGCCCAATTGGACCGGAGGTGAAAATAACTTCGTGGATACCAATTCCCTGCATTTGGCTCCCGGTTGTCACACTATCCGCGTGGAACTGGTGGAAGGACCGGGAGATGCCACCGCCCGTCTGGCATGGCGCAACGATCACAATATCCCAAACCAGACCATCATCCCAAGTGATTATCTGTTTACTGATCAGAATACAGGACCCAACGCACTGGATGACAGCTATGCCGTCAATGCGGGAAGCACTCTAAATGTCTCGGCACCCGGTGTTCTGCAAAACGATAGCGGAAATACTTTACAGGTCACTTCACATACCGATCCGGCACACGGAACTCTGAGCATTGACGCTGACGGTCATTTCATCTACTCTCCCGATCCGGGCTATGCCGGCAGCGACAGCTTCGACTACACCGTTACCGACATCAACAATGCCACTGATACCGCCCATGTATCCATCACGGTCAATGCTGTTGACAGTAATCAGGTCGAAGCAGTCGACGACTCCTACAGCGTGGAGACCGGACACACCCTCTCCGGCAATGTCATGAACAACGATACGGGATCCGGAATCCATATCATCTCCCATACCGATCCTTCCAAAGGAACGCTTACTCTCAATGCGGACGGAAGCTTCACCTATACCCCGGACCCCGACAAAGCCGGAGATGACTCCTTCACCTACACCATCCAGGGCAATACCGGGCTCCCTGACAGTGCCACCGTCATCATCACGATCACGGGAACGGTCCAGACTTCCGGAAATTTCCTGCCCTTCTACCTTATCAACCCCATCCGGACACGCAATATTGTCGGCGACTACAAAATCGCCGGAAACACTGTCCTGTGTTTGACAGATCACACCGATGCATACGGCGGAAACTGCCAGGGGGACAATCCGGCCTATGAACTGATCACCAGTAACATGCACGTGAGCAGATATCTGGATGTTGACGACGATAACAACACCTGGAACTCCACCTCTTCTGTCATACGTTTCCCCTCAACATTCAACACTGGTAATGGAGGCGGAGTCCTCTGGGCCGGACTCTTCTGGCAGGGGCGACTCAGTACCGACAAAGACCATCCCATCCATTACGCTGTACCAAACAGCAGCGGAGTCGGCTACCATTTCGTCGAAATCGGAAGAGGAAACAATGCCGATATCGACAATATCGATATGGCAGGTATCGGCGCCGGACATATCCTCCTCAAAGTGGACAATGGTACCTACCAGGATGCCGATGCCAGTACCCTCCATGTCTACCAGAGCAGCAATGGTAAGACCTACGACGCTTACGCCGATGTGACACCCATCGTCCAGAGTGCCATCCAGACAGATGGCAACCATACCTTCACCGTCGCCAACCTCCTCACCATGGAAGGGCGAGAAAATTCACCGGGTGCTTACGGAGGCTGGTCCCTCGTGGTTATCTATGCTGAAGATTACACACAGGGCAAAGCCAGAAATATCTCTATCTACAATGGCTTTATCTCCATCGGTACTCACGATACCCCTATCGAGATCTCCGGATTCAAACTCCCCACCAGCGGTCCAGTCAACGCTTCGCTTTCCGTCTTTTCCGGTGAAGGAGAATTCAGATACGGGCGTAATCCGAACAACCATTCCTCGGCTGACTGGATGAAGATCAGTGATCACGATGGTGACTACGACTATCTGCCGGGGGTTCCCGCTGGAGACCATCGTCCCAACCGCGACAATCTGTTCGATGCCATCCTCACCGGAATAGAACGCCCTCATATTGAAAAAAACGGTCAGAATATGTTCAACGACCAGTCGGTCAACAATGTAGGTGTCGATGTGGATACCTTCGATGTCTCCCAATTGATGACAGACTATCGAAGCAACAATCCCAATATCAATCGGGTCTTTATCAAAACCTATTCCAACAACGACTATGTCACTCCAGGAATGATGGCATTTTCCGCTCAGCTCTATCAGCCGGAAGTCTGCTATGACTATGTCGTCAAACGAAACGAATTCCTTATTCCTTCTGAAGGAAGGGAATACAATTCTTCCATTGCAAACAATGACGAGATCAGTTTCACCGTTGCCATTCGGAGTATGGAAGGGGATATGCAGCTTCGCAATACTTCTGTCGCCGTAACACTGGTACAGGATGACGGTAATCTGACAGCCAACAGTACCAAAGCCTATTACTCCGTCACCAACTCCAATACACTGCTCTCCACGCCTCTGGCGGACATGAGCCGACTGCCGGAACGCCCAGTCATCACCATCGGTAAGGGACGGACGAAAGACAGAGGGGGAATTCTCAGTCCCCAGGAGCGTTACTTCACCAAATTCTACTACGACTACAAAACGGCCAACAATCAACCGGGACAGTCCCGTGTCGCCGGCCATTTCAATATCGAGGTGAACGCGACAATGAACTTCGGTTCGGGAGACTTCTGGCAGATCCTCCGGATCGACCGCTGTGCTCAGAACCTCACCTACAATCCTGTTTGGTACCGTTTTAACGCTGAGAAACCTTTTACCGGTTCAGTTCCCTCCGATCCTACTCAGCACTATTCGCTCCCCACCCGTATCGCCGGAAAAGACTTCAACTATTCCATCGCCTCCTATATCAAAAATCCCCAGGATAACGATCGTTATACTCTGCCTGCTCCTGCAGACGGGGTCACGGTGAATGTTGAGTTGATCAATATCGATGCCTTTGATGACAACGGCTCCTACTTCAAATGTAGCAACCCCGATCCGACGATCATCGTGAAACCCGGAACGTTCGTCTATTTCACCAACGGACAAAATCGGAAAAATATCCTGGATGCAAATGACTTGACGAACACATACGCTATACGAAGTGCCACCTTCCGAATGTGGCTCCTGATCGATGAAAATGGAACGATCGTCTCTGATCCCACACAGTTCCATGACAAAACCGACAATGCCTATTTCGAACAGGTTTACAACACCTACTTCAAAAACCAGGATAGCGCCAATCTCTGTCTCACAGCCTGCCAGTCACCCTACTCCTACACCAGCCCCCGGGTCTCCAAGGATCCCTCGGCCGTAGGATGCTACGCCTGTCTCCGGGACTATTTTGCCCAACCCTACTGCGCCAGGGACAATTTTGCCATCCGACCCAAGGCAATCCGCCTGAGTGTGGATGACCGGGGATTCGACGCGAACCTTTCTGCTGTCAACGTGGCAAAAAACGATGCTCCATCCAATAATAACCGGGCTGTCTCTGCCGGGTATCCATATACAATGGATCTCATGACCGTCAAAGATGATGATACCCTCTCGGTCGGCTACTACAGTAATGTCTACAAGGCGGCCGATCCTCTGACGGCGGTTCCCGCCAAACAAGACGGCAGTATCGCCCTGGAGGAGTTCATTACACCGGGAGTTTGTGCCGAAGACTCGAACCGCTCGCTGGCGATTGTTTTCAACAACGGTCTGGCATCGATCCAGCTCAAAAATGAGAACGCAGGACAATACAGAATTGAACTGTGGGACAGCAACTGGACCTTTGTCGACCGGGCCTACCACAACCCCCACAAAACCCTGTTCAACTCTTCCTGTGCAGGCAGCAGCTCTTCTGCATGTAACGACTGTGTCCTGGGTAGTACCAGTGACCTGGAAGATGGTAACGGCAAAGTGGGATGTTCCTTCGGGTCCCGGATCGACTCCGGCAGCAGCAACTATACCGACCTCAACCTCTCGTTCCGGCCCTACAAATTCTCACTCAATGGTCTGAGTCTCCATACACGCCCGCACGATGCCAATCCCTGGATCTATATGAATGACCTGAACCGGAGCAAAACCATGGCAGTCACTCTGGAGGGGAACATCACAGCTCTGGGGGCTGACGATACGGTGCTTACCAACTATACTGCAGGATGCGAGGCAAGGGATCTTGATCTTATTATGGACACCAACAGCACACCCGATCCGGTTCTTGACGAAAGCAACGTCACCGTTCCATTGGAGCAATCCCTCTATCAATATATCAGCTCAGCTGCCACACTGAGCTACTCGGCTGTCATCGGAGCCGACCAGAATCTGACCCTGACAAAATGGAACTTCAGAAGCGGCGATCAGAACGGGAGCGCCGGGGTGACGCTGCTGATCAATCTAAAAAAACCTTATGACACACCCGTCAATGTCGCTGATATCAATTTTACGATCGCTCATATCTATGGAGTCAACGATCTCTCGTATACCAACCAGATTACCAATTACCGACCTGATGGAAACAAAACCATCGGACAGAACAAATATTTCTACTTTGCCAAAGTGGCTCCGCTGATCGGTGCAGACGGGCACAATGAGTTCTATGAGAATTATCAGACACGGTTGAGGGTAGACGTCTATTGCGATGACAATGCAACCAATCCCATCTGCTCGACCCTGCCCGGTCTGGTCCAACCCAAAGAGGAGGATGATATCTCCGGCACAGGCAAATGGTATCGTATCTCTGCCCATACCCAGTCCGACGGGAATGTAACCCAATTGAGCATCGATAATTTCAACAACGCTGTCACCAATGGTGCCACGGTCAATCCCTTTAACAATATTCCTCTGGATAACAACGGCAGTTCACCTGCTGTAACGATCCATTATCCTCCCATCGGTGTCTCTCCGCGACCTGAAGAGGTAAAAATATGGATCACTCCCCAGGAGTGGCTCAAATACAATCCTGCCATTGTCAACCCTGCCGATCCCCACTATGGAGAACCCAGTTTCTCCATCTTTTTCCAGAACTGGGGACTGAGATGGAAAGGGGAAGGGAAAACCGGTAACGTCATCCAGACTGAGCCCAGCACGATACAGAATCAAAGGATCAACTGGTGAAGCCATTGAAGACGTTTTTCATGCACGCGAAACGCCCGGGAATCGCGATGATCGAACTTGTCTTTGCCATTGCGGTGATCGGTATTACTCTCATGAGCGTACCGATGCTCATCTCTACCAGTAGCAAAAGCACCTATGTAGCTGTCCAGCAGGAAGCTGTGACGATGATCTCTTCCCACCTGGCGACACTGCTGACCATGCAATGGGACCACTGGGATACCAACAGTACGATCGGCAGTCCTGTGTTGCGGACCAACAGCCCAGATATTCCCTCCTGTAGCACACCGTTTCCTCCCGGTGTCAGTGACAACGAAGGACGATACTGCCGTGCGATGGATGGAAACTACTACAATGCCTCCGCAATACTCGGCCCCGATGGAGCCGGTGATACCACTGGTTACAACGACGTAGATGATTTCAACAATATGGAGACCAACATCACAGTCTATGCAGGTGAAAATATTCAAACATGGCAAGGAAACTATATTGATGTTAATGTTTCATTGAAAACGCGAGTCTGGTATGGTGAGGACTATCCACGCAATGCTGCCGGTGTTCACAGCTTGTATGGACCTACTACCACCTTCTCCAACCCATTCGATACACGCATTACCGATGGAACCACACGAAATATCAAACTGATCCACGTCAGACTCACCACCGCCAATACTGC
>Ga0256832_1000711_pt1 | contig 21840 bp, 17 predicted proteins | sample 134614metaG_FD_190534 | JGI IMG/M metagenome (GOLD analysis project Ga0256832, IMG submission 190534) | Hydrothermal vent microbial communities from Lau Basin, Pacific Ocean - 134-614 | ecosystem: Environmental > Aquatic > Marine > Hydrothermal vents | place: Pacific Ocean: Lau Basin | collected... | reverse complement strand
GCCGGGCCGCTGATCACCGTTTCCACACAGCCCCGCCGCCCGCAATAACAGGCATCACCATTCTCAAGCAGCGGATTGTGGCCCCATTCCCCGGCAATGCCATGCCGTCCTTTCCACACACGACCATCGCACACCATACCCCCTCCCACGCCCGTACCCAGAATAACACCAAACACCGTTTGTGCTTGGGGGAGAACCTTGCGCACCACCCCCAGAGTGCTTTCGGCCAGGGCAAAACAATTGGCGTCATTTTCCAGAATCACCTTCATCTCCAGGGTATCTTCCAGCTCTTTAAGAAGCGGCTTACCGTTAAGGACGGTGGTGTTGCTGTTTTTTAAAGTTTCCGTTTCCCGGTCCAAGGTACCCGGCGTGCCGATGCCCACCGTTTGCGGAAGGGGAAAACGATTTTCCCGGGCCACCGTGTGCATCAGACGGCGGATATTTAGCAGGATGGCCCCATAACCCGCCTCAACCGGCGTGACCGTGCGCTTCCGGGCCAATATCTCCTTATCGCCGGCCCTGAGCACCACGCACTCCGTTTTTGTGCCCCCCAGATCAATACCCCACAACAAACCCATACGCAACCTCCATCATGATATTTCATCATAATACAAAGGCATTGCAGAATCAAATGAGACTTTCCTTTTCCCGGCCCCGGAAATTTTATCAGGGCAAAAGATGAATCCGGACATAAAAAAAGCCGCAAACCAAAGGCCGCGGCTTCATTTCACATCATTCCCGTATCAGGATAAAACCATTTCCATCCAGGCGCCGTAGCCCCCGGCCAGATTGATGACATTCTTAAATCCATGCTTTTGCAAAATACTGCAGGCCGTGCTGGAACGGTCTCCGCCGGCACAGTGCATGATAATGTTTTTATCCTTGTCCAGTTCGTTTAAACGATTCGGCAAATCGCCCAATTGAATATGTAGGGCGTCTTTAATATGCCCGGCGTTATATTCGTTAATACCACGCACGTCCACAACCACGGCGTTGTTCCTTTTCAGCACCCCTTCCAGTTCATGGGGTTCGATATGATTGAGCCGCTGCATGGGGTGTTCCTCTATCCAGCCGTCGATATCGGTAAAATAGCCCACCAGATTATCCAGCCCGATACGCATCAGTTTACGGGTGATCTCATCGATTTCATGCGCGCCGCAGATAACGGCCACCGGCTCGTCGTAGTCCAGCAACCAGCCGGCCCAATTGGAAAAAGCGTTATTATTTTGAATATTGATCGTTCCCGGAATGTGTCCGTAGGCAAACAGCATCTTGCTGCGCGTATCGATGACGGTTATATTTTCATCCAGCGCTTTTTGCAGGCGCTCTTTAGTCCACTCTTCGATGCGCGGCACCTGGGTCAGGATGGTACGCTCCACCTTGTTCAGTTTTTTCATCATGGCAAAGTATTTCGGCGGCTCGGGCTGGCCTTCCAGCAAAGCCTTTACAAAAGGTTCTTCCTCGTCATATTGCAGGGCCCAGTTGGCGATCTTTTCATAACCGACGGTGGAACCCGGCACGGCGCCCAGGGCCTTGCCGCAGGCGGAACCGGCGCCATGTCCCGGCCAGACCTGTATATAATCCGGCAGGGCTTTAAAACGCTTCAGCGACTCGAACATCTGTTTGGCGCCCACAATACGCGAGCCCTTAATACCGGCGGCCGCTTCCAGCAGATCGGGACGGCCCACATCACCCACAAAAACAAAGTCTCCGGTAAAAATCATGCTGGGTTTGGCCGAAGCCGGGGTATCGGTCAGCAGAAAGGAGATATGCTCCGGGGTATGTCCCGGTGAATGCATCACCTCAAACTTCACATTGCCCACCATAAACGTATCGCCGTCCTTCAGCCCTTCATGTTCAAACTGATATTGCCAGTCCGGACCGCCTTCATCGGAAAGCAGCATGGTGGCGCCGGTGACACGGGCCAGTTCGCGGCTGCCACTGAGGAAATCCGCATGAATATGGGTTTCCGTGACATGGGTGATATTAAAATTCTTTCGCCTGGCTATCTCCAGGTAGGTGTCGATATCCCGCTTGGGATCGATGACAATGGCCTCCTTGGTCGCCTGGCAACCGATCAGATAACTGGCCTGGGCCAGTCCCTCTTCATAAATACGCTCAAAATACATATTGAACTCCTTCCTGCTTTTACTTCTTATTTTCTATTTTATATTTTGTATTTTTTATTTTGTATTACTCCCTCTCCCTCAGGCCATAACTTCCCGGATCAGGATAAAGGTACCCATCACCAAAACAAACCAGCCGAAAACCGGTTTCAGGCGGGCGCCGCTGATTTTATGCGAAAGTTGCAGTCCCATAAAAATACCGGCGATGGTTAGCAGGGCAAAAAAAGTCAGGAACAGCCAGTCAATGGGCATTTGTCCGACATCTCCCAAAAAGCCGATCAGCGATTTCACGGCGATGATCATCAGCGATGTGCCTACCGCCTCCTTCATGGGCAGATGGGCCAGAACCACCAGGGCCGGGATAATCAGAAATCCGCCACCGGCGCCCACCAGACCGGTCAGCACACCGACCACAATCCCCTCAACGGCGATCAGCGGAACATTCATTTTATGGTCGGTGCTGACCTCCTTTATTTTTCGCCCGCGGATCATGGAGATGCTGGCCGTGATCATCAACAGGGCAAACAACAGCATCACCGCCATATCCCTGGTCAATACCATAAAGCCCAGATCACCGATGGGATCGGGAATGGCGGGGATGATAAAACGCCGGGTGGCAAACACAGCCATAAACGCGGGGATGGCAAAAACAATTCCGGTTTTAAGAGCCACCTGCCCCCGCCGGTAGTATTGAAACGAACCGGCCAGGGCGCCGATGCCCACAATAAACAAGGAATAGGCCGTGGCCACAATGGGCTCCACATCCAACAAAAAGACCAGTACGGGTACGGTTAAAATAGACCCCCCACCACCGATTAGCCCCAAAACCAAACCGATAACCAGGGCACCGATATATCCCAGAACTTCCAAAGCCTCTCCTTGTTATAGTATGTTTACATAAGTCAAAACCGAACAACATTATAGATACGAAAAGTGGGGAAAGGATACAAAAGACAGCCGGAAATATTATACGGGTACAAACAAAAAAACCCCGGCCAGGCCTGCCGGGGTTTAATTTTCAGTTAAGCTAAACGCTTATTTTTTATCATCGTCCACCACTTCATAGTCGGCATCTTCCACGGAATCACCGTCTTTGGCTTCTTCCGCGCTTTCGGCGCCCGCCTGGGCTCCGGCGGCACCGGCACCCGGTTGTTCGGGACCCTGTCCGCTGCCATACATTTTCTGAGCGGCTTCATTCCAGGCGCTATTGGCCGCATCCATCGCCGATTTGATCTCATCGATATTGGAACCTTTCAGCGATTCCTTCAGGCGGCCGATGGCCGTTTCGATTTTTGTCTTATCCTCATCGGCAATCTTATCGGCCATCTCCTTAAGCTGCTTCTCGGTTTGGTAAACCAGAGAGTCGGCCTGGTTGCGCGTATCGATCTCCTCGCGCTTGCGCTTATCCTCGGCGGCGTGGGCCTGGGCATCCTTACGCATTTTTTCCACTTCCGCTTCACTCAGTCCGCTGGAAGCCTCGATACGTATGGATTGTTCCTTGCCGCTGGCCTTATCCTTGGCCGAAACGTTCAGAATACCGTTGGCGTCCACGTCAAAGGTTACCTCAACCTGAGGCACGCCACGCGGTGCCGGGGGTATGCCGTCCAGAATAAAACGGCCCAGGGAACGGTTATCGGCGGCCATCTGACGCTCACCCTGCAGCACATGAATCTCAACCGAGGTCTGGTTATCGGCCGCGGTGGAGAATATTTGCGACTTCTTTGTCGGGATCGTGGTATTGGCTTCAATCAGCTTGGTGGACACATTGCCCAGGGTTTCGATACCCAGCGAAAGGGGAATAACATCCAACAGCAGGATGTCGTTCACTTCACCGGTCAGTACGGCTCCCTGAATACCGGCGCCGATAGCCACAACTTCATCGGGGTTCACGCCGCGATGGGGCTCCTTGCCAAAGAACTCCTTAACCACTTCCTGTACCTTGGGGATACGGGTGGAACCACCCACCAGAATCACCTCATCGATTTGCGAGGTTGATAAACCGGCATCCTTCAGGGCCAGACGGCAGGGCTCCAGCGTGCGCTGAATCAGGTCTTCGCAAATCTGCTCGAACTTGGCGCGCGTCACCGTGATATTCAGGTGCTTGGGGCCGCTTTCCGTGGCCGTGACAAAGGGCAGGTTCACCTCGGTGGAGGTGGAGGAAGACAATTCGATTTTTGCCTTTTCCGCCGCTTCCTTCAGCCGTTGCAGGGCCATGGGGTCTTTACGCAGATCCACGCCCTCTTCTTTTTTAAATTCATCGGCCAGATAGTCGATCAGGCGCTGATCAAAGTCGTCACCACCGAGATGGGTATCCCCGTTGGTGGATTTAACCTCAACCACGTTGTCACCGATTTCCAGAATGGAGATATCGAAAGTACCGCCACCCAGGTCAAATACGGCGACCTTTTCTTCTTTCTTTTTATCCAGACCGTAAGCCAGAGCGGCGGCTGTCGGCTCGTTGATAATCCGCTTCACTTCCAAACCGGCAATCTTACCGGCATCCTTGGTGGCCTGACGCTGGGCGTCATTAAAGTAAGCGGGAACGGTGATAACCGCCTCGGTTACTTTTTCACCGAGATAATCTTCCGCCGTCTGTTTCATTTTTTGCAGGATCATGGCCGAGATTTCAGGGGGAGAATATTGCTTGTCACCCACATCCACCATAACCACATCATTCTTGCCTTTTACCACGTTGTAGGGCACTTCATGGATTTCATTATCCACTTCGTGATAAAAACGTCCCATAAAACGTTTGATCGAAAAAATCGTGTTTTCAGGATTGGTAACCGCCTGGCGCTTGGCCGGGGCGCCCACCAATCGTTCGCCTTTTTTCGTAAATGCCACAACCGACGGGGTTGTACGCGTTCCTTCGGAGTTGGGTATAACTACCGGCTCTCCGCCTTCCATTACGGATACAACCGAGTTGGTTGTTCCCAGGTCAATTCCTATTATTTTTCCCATTTTATTAGTTCCTCCTTATCTGAGAATTTGAATTCATTTTGCCCCTTACCATGCAACAATAATGCCAAGATCAAATAAACGGGTCACCCCAATAATAACAAGGGGTTACGCTAAATTCTCAGACATAAAGAAACGATGCCATATTGACAGCCATAAGGCTATATGGCATAGATAGCGGACTAAATAAGCTTAAGGCCTTTAAAGGCGGCAAACTATTTTCCCTCAAACAGGGTTGCCGTTTTTTCAAAAACCGCGATGATGGTCTGCTGCACTTCCCGCAGGGTTCCTTCCGCCGGACTGCCTTTAGCCAAGAGGGCCGGCTTTACAAACAAAAGAGTGGTACGGCCATCCTTTTCAATCAATGTGACGCTTAAGGGGCACAGGGCGGTCATCTCCGGGTCTTCGCCGCTTACCTTGTTGGCATACCAGCCGTTACAAAAAACCATACTGCGCAGAGCGGTCAGTTTACTTTTATTGAAGTCTGCGCCCCAGCGTTCGGCAAAACGGGAAATATTCTTCAGGATATTGGCTTCGAACACCACAAAAAAGCGTTCATTTTCCAGGGCGGCATACAGTGAATCATAAACCGCTTCCACCGGCGCGTCGATGGTTAATTTATAAATGGGCTTCTCCGAGGCCGGTACCGGCAGGGTACAAAACAACACCAACAACAAGGGCATATACCGAAGGGATTTAGCCATTTTTTTCTCCTATATTTTATGTGTAACTATTTTTATACCTTGTTTTACAGACTTATGGGCAGGCTCCGGCTAAACGGGAATAATTTTAAGGAATTTATGTCACAAAAGCCTTGCAGCTTCATCCAAAATGGAAACATAAACTACGGAGACCGTCATGCGTATCGCTATCGGACTGACTGCCGACAACACCTTTAATACCAACCATTTTGGTGAGAGCCGCTACTTTGCCGTTTACGAACTTGAAAACGGCAGGCTTACTCCCGTGGAAAAAAGAGAAAACCCCGTACCCGGCCACGATATTCCCGGCAAGGGTCGCCGCATACAGGAAACCATTGCCGATTGCCGGGCCATCATCATTCGCTCCATCGGCAAGGGCGCTTTAAAACGGATGCCGGAGCGCGGCATCCATATCTATCTGAGCCGGGCAAAGTCATTGCCCGAAATCGAGCAAGCCTTGCAGGAGCAGGGTCTGGCCGCTTTTTTAAAACTGAACCCGGTCACGGGTAAATTTGAATCTCCTCAACAGGGATGAAGGAGCCAAACGGCCGGACAAGCTGGCCCAATGAAAAGCGCAATATAATCGCCGGTATCTGGCATGGAACTTTTTTTAAGTTCGGCTCTGCCTTTTCTCAGGAAAACTCCATCCTGCCCTCTTTTATTTACTCGCTGACGGGGTCGCAAATTTTGGTGGGACTGCTTTCCACCATTCAACGGATAGGCGTGGTGGCGCCGCAACTGTTGCTGGCCCATTTTCTAAGCCGCCGGCCCTGCAAAAAGAAATATCTGGTCGGGGCCATCTATCTGCGCAGCCTGGTCTGGTTCATCATGGGCTTTGTGGTCTGGTTTCTGGCCGACTCCAACCCCGGGCTGACCATTATCCTGGCCTTTGGCCTGCTGATGCTCTTTTTTATGGCCGGTTCCATGGGCCAACTGGTATACTCCTATCTGCTGAGTACCACCGTTTCACCGGAGAGGCGGGGACGTTTTTTCGGCCTTAACAATCTGACCGGCGGTCTGGCGGGCATCCTGGCCGGATGGCTGGCCCGGGAGCTGCTCAGTCGCACCTCCGAAACCGCCCTGCATGGCTACGGTCTGCTTTTTTTGGTAACCGCCGCCGCCTTTGCCGTTGCCGGACTGGGCTTTATCTATATGCGCGAAACCCGGCTCAGTGATTTTAAGCCGGCTCCGGCCCTGAGCGCCTATCTTAGACAATCCCTGGGCATCGTGCGCGAAAACAGTCTGTTCCGCCAGGTGTTGCTGGTTTCCGTTTTTAACGCCTCCGTGTTTATCATCCTGCCCTTTTTTGTGGTGCTGGCCCGGCAGCAGTTACAGGCCAGCGACGCGGAGATCGGTTTTTTTGTGATGATGCAGGTGGCGGGTGAAATGGCGGGCGGGATGCTATGGGGCGCGGTTGCCGACCGCTACGGTTATCGCCGGGTTCTGATCGGCGTAGCCACGGTTTATAGCGGACTGCCCCTCTATGCCACCTGGGCCGCCCATTACATGCCCGCGCTCTATCTGATAACTTTTTTCCTGATGGGTGCGGTTTTAAAAAGCTCCGAAAATGCCGTGCGTAATTATTTGCTGGAGATGACCACGCCGCAAAAAGTGCCCACCTTTATCGCGCTGAAGAATACCATCTCCGCGCCCACACTGTTTTATCCGCTTTTGGGAGGATTGCTGACGGGCTATCTGGGTTATTATACGGTCTTTGGCGCAGTCGCTCTGCTTTCCGCGGCCGGACTGTTTTTGGCCCTACGCCTGCCCGAACCCAGGGAAAAAACAGCATAGGCTAAACCTTTAGGGCCAGGTTCCATTCCGTCAACAACGCGGCCACTTCACCAGGAGCTTCCAAAGGCAGGTAATGGCCGCAATCTTCCAGAAAATGAATTTTGGGCGACGGCAGGGCCCGGGCCAGTTTTGCCCCCACGCGCGGCCAGGGCTGGTAATGATCACGCATACCCCAAACAAGCTGCACGGGCATGGCCAGTTTTTTCAATGCCGGAAGCAGGGCCGCGGTTTGCCGGTTATCCAGGGCCAGTAAATGGCGCGCAAACTGCTCCGCGCCTCCATTTATATCCAGTTTATGGCGCCAGAAGACATGGTGAATCTTCTCCGCCGAGAAGGAGTTCGACCGGTAAAAACCCTGTCGCAGCTTACGCCGGGTATAAGGATTGACAACCAGATTATGCCGCGCCACCCAGCTAAACAGGCCCAACCGGGCCACAAGGCGAAAAACCCGCACGGGCCAGACCGGCCAGCTGCGGTCGAAGGGACTGTTCACCAGGGTCAGCCGCTCTACCCATTGCGGATAGCGCACGGCCATGATCTGAGCCACCGCCCCGCCCAGGTCGTGCCCCACCAGCCAAACGGGTTGCTTTAAATGGTGCTCTACCCACCAGGCCAGCTTATCCGCCGCGCCGCTGAGGGAAAAATCATCGGTCAGTGGAAAGCGGGTAGCGCCGTAGCCGGGCAGATCCGGCGCGTAGAGATCCAGGGGCTCCCGGCTCATCTCTATCATCGTGTCGCGCCACAGCTCGGAACTGGCCGGTATGCCATGCAAGAGAACAACCTTTTGTTCAAAGCCCTTATCCGTATACAGAAATGACAGGCCGCCCCCGCCGATAGGAAAAACAGTGCGTTTTATGGTTGTCGTATATTTATTTAACCGGGGTGACATGCTTAAAGCCTCCTGTCCGTATGCTGATAAAATAATTAAATCCCGGCCATTTGCAAGTCTTATAAAAAACATCCCAATAAAAACACCCGCGTCTGTCGCATTTAAACAACAGGTGGAAAGGCCTTTTTGTTACCCGGTAACGACATTTTTCCGCCCGCGGCGGCGTAAGAACACGTTGGCACGCCCCTTGTAGTAGAGAAGGCAAATGGAAACCACAAAACCCTTTTATGGAGGAATATATTATGCGAAAACCCTTAATGATAATAACAACCGTTCTGTTGGCGGCCGCCTTTTTGGGAGGCTGTCAAAACCCAACCGACTCCGCGGCCAATGACGACCCGACCAACAAAAGCGGACAACCCATCCCCAGCATTGATTATAGCGGCGATCAGGAATTCGGCGGTCTTATGGCTACCATCTCCTTTGAATTCCAAACCGTGCCCAACTTCCCGGCGGTTCAGTTTGCCATGGGTTATGCTTTTTTCGGAGAAGGCCAAAATGCCGGGGATGTCTATATAAATCAACAACCCCTGTCGGCGGAAAGCAGTTCGGGAAGCACCTGGTACACCTCTTTCTCGCAAACCAGCCCTTCCAACCTGTCCGGAGTCTATTTTAACGGCTCACAACATAAGTGGGATATTGGCGGATCGGATAAGGTGTCCGCCTTTAGCCTTAGCGTAACCAGCCCCCGGTCTTTCAACATCACCTCGCCCACCGGCGGAACCGTGGATATCAGCGACGGGCTGGCCATTTACTGGAGCGGCAGCACGGGCGGCGACTCGATACTCGTTAATCTGGTTGACCTGGACAACAGCAAAACCTTTACCAAAAGCGGTATCCGTTTTAATGATGGTAAGGTAAAAATCAACAAAGCGGATATTTCCGGTTTTAAAGGCGAAGCGCTATTGCAGGTAGTGCGCTATAACCACGCTCTGCATACCACCGATGATAAATACTACGTGGCCGTGGCCGAAATCGTTAAACAGATGACTATCTCCATCCCCTAACACTTTCCATATCTATCCGGCCTGTATATTTCACGGGCCGGAATTTTTGCTTGTCGCGTAAAAGCTACACAAGCCGGCCCCTTTTTGTCTCAATCGGACGACAGAAAAATAGCGTTATATCCCCAAGTTCAATAAAAACAACAAATTTTTATATGGCATATCTTTTGCGATTTTAGAAAGGACAGGGTTGTCCCCGCAAAAGACAAAAAAGTTCTATCCATCGTAACAGGAAGTTAGAGGAGAAATATTTTGCTGAACACTTTTTTTAAGAACATGCTATGCTGCGCTTTGTTGATCGCCCAGGTAAACCTTCTTTGGGCTCAGGAAGACCCGGCTTTTAATGACGGAAACACTGCGTATTATATCCCGTCGCCTAATCGAAACACCTTTTATGATTTAGTTGTTACCGATGACGGTGGTATCATTATGGCCGGCGTCGGGGAACCGGAAACCTGGAATTTTGATTTTGCCGCCATCAGGCTGCGGGCAAACGGACAGATCGACAGCACCTTCGGCGACAATGGCGTCAGCCTGATTGATTTTAAGGAAGGCAACTACGATGACCGCTGCTATGCGGCCGCCCTGCAGTCCGACGAAAGAATAGTTCTTGCCGGAGTCAGCAATGATCATGGCCGGATGGTTCGCTTAAACACGGACGGATCGATCGACAGCACCTTTGCCTTTCAGAATACCGGTAGCCCGGCCATAAATGATATCTTAATCACTGGCGATGATAAGATCATAGCAGCGGGCGTCAGCGGATTTTCCGACATTTTTGTGAGCCTTTACAATGCCGATGGCCGCCTGGATGAAACCTTTGCCCAACAGGGAAGCGGTTCATACAATGTAGGAGCGGGTATAGATGAAGAAGAGGTACAAATCATTCTTCAGGATGACGGCAAAATCATTGTTACGGGTCGTGTGGACAACCGCAATTTTGCCGTCCGCGTTAACACCGGCGGCGCGATAGACTCTTCATATGCCGCCAATGGCATTGCCTGGGTTGATATGGTCTATTCATCAACGGATGGCGAGCAGGCCGCCGCCGCCCTGCAAAGCGACGGCAAACTGATCATGGCCGGATCACGGGAAACCGGCAGCTTTTATCTGCACAAAATGTCCGCGGCCCGGCTAAACACCGATGGCAGCATAGATTCGACATTCGGACAAAACGGATACGCGACTGTAACGGAGACGCCGCTAAACGCTTCCTTTAAAGAAGCCGAAGCGCGTTTTGTATTAATCGATGACAACGATTTTATTTATCTTGGCGGACGCAAGGCCAAATCCACCGGCTGGTGGAACTTTGCCATCACGCGTTTAACGCCCGACGGCCAGCTTGACAGCACTTTTGCCGACAACGGATACGCCTATACCGGTGGAAGCGGCAGCGGCGGCGTGGCCGGATCGGGGGAAACCATCACCGCCATGGCCTGGGATAACGACAAAATCGTCGCCGGCGGGGAATTTTACGTCAACCGTTTTCTTACCGGAAAAACCGCGACCGGCATGGAGAAGCCTGCGGCCCAAACCGTCCGGTCATTCCAACTGGGCGCGAACTATCCCAACCCCTTTAACCCGGTCACAACCATACCCTACACACTCGGCTCTGCCGCCGACGTTACCCTGCGGGTTTTTGACGTGAGCGGACGGCGCGTGGCGGAATATCACTATAAAAACCGGGCGCCGGGCAATCACCGCATACGGTTTAACGGATTCAATCTTTCAAGCGGCCTCTATTTTTACCGCCTTATCGTTGAGGGCAACATAAGCGCCAACCGGCGGATGATTCTTTTGAAATAACATGTAAAACCCAAACCAGGGAAGAGGAGCACCTATGCGGAGAAGCTTATTTTTATTGTCAATCGTTTTAATTTTACCGTCCCTTATCATGGCCGGAGACAATCTGCGCGACGGCCTCGTCATGGGCATCGATTTTCAGACAACCAACTATATCAACCCCTATGTCTCTTACGAGGGACAGCCTTACGAACCCCGTAACCTGATAACATATAACGACAAGAGCAGTTTTGTATATTTTCCCTTTGCCTGGGCAAGTTACAGCGATCAGGGGTTTGGAGAATTCAGTACTTACGCCGGACATTTGCTGATCACCGGCCTGCTCAACCTGATTTCCCCTAATAAAGAGTATAAATATACCACGGATAAAGTCTATACCGGAGACTCCTGGGCCGACGGTTATGTACCGGTATTCGATGAATTCGGCAATCAGACCAGTGATAAGTGGCCGCTAACCCCGGGTGAAGGATTGGAGGGCAGCTATGCCGAAATGGACTTTTTACGCCTGGTTTTTTCCGGAAGAGTTTTCAGGTCTTTCCCCCTCACCCTGGGCGGACAGGGCGGTATTGGCAGTTTCGGCGTCAATTTTGCCAAGGTTCGGGAAGGTTCTGAACCCTCGCTTATCAACAATGACGGGCCCGGAGTGGTCAATTTTAACAAACTGGTGGATTTATATTACGGTCTCAATGTAGGTTGGGCGCAGGAACTGTTTGGCGGCCAGCTTGTCATTCTGAACGCCCAGTATGACTGGCACTTTTTCCTTAAGGATGACAACAATGATGAGTACCGGCGGGAGGGCAATCGCATCCGGGTGGAACTTAACTGGTTTCCCTTTAGCACGGACAGCGCCCTGGAAAATATTATTTTCAATGCTTACTATATACAGAACAAGGTGCCTTACTTTAAGAAATTCAATAAATACATACCGGTCACCTTTGAAAATAAAACCATCGCTTTCAGTATACGCTATCTTCTATAAGGTTAAAGGCGGCCGCCGGAAAGAGAGTATGGTTGTGAATAATTCCGTTGATTCCCGGCTTTGAAATCAATAAGTTCGGATACCGAACTAATTGAGAAGCATGGTCATGATAAAAAGCACACTTAGCGCGCGCCCGGCGATTTTGTTCGGGCTGTTTTTTCTTTCCCTTCTTTGGAACGGCTGCCGGCCCGAGTTTCGCAGCCGCGGCATTTCCTATGATTACAGTACCATGGATAAGGAAACGGCAAGGGTACACCGTGAGGTGGAAACCTTTCTCTACCTGATCGACACGGAAAAGTATCCCATCAACCTTCACCCGGCCACCCGCATCGACAGTATCCGCGTCGACCGCAAAAACAGGGCGCTCACCATCTGGCTGAACAAGGAGTTTTCCTTTAGCCCCTTTCGCGAGGACAATGTGGCGGCCCTCTACACGGAACTGGGCAAAACACTCTCCGCCCCTTATAAGAAATACAGCCTGCAGATGCGCAGCATGGACATCCCCGTTGAACAGCTGGTTCCCAATTATTACCGCCAGACCTTTCCCACGGACAGCGCGCGCCTGGCCGTTAAGGAAAAACGTCCCGCGCCCATAGTCCGCCCGGCGGAGCACACAGGCCCGGGAAAGGGATTGTACGGCAACAATATCGCCCTGTGGCACAGCCATGGCTGGTACTACGATCAGGGACGCGACCGCTGGATGTGGCAACGCGCGCGTCTGTTCGGCACGGTGGAAGACCTGATGCCCGGCGCCTTCACCATCCCTTATCTCATCCCCATGCTGGAAAAGGCGGGCGCCAATGTTTTTGTACCCCGTGAGCGTGATATCAACGCCAGTAGCGTTATCGTGGATAATGACACCGTGGAGCAGGACAGGCCATTCAGTTATAGCGAAAACCGCCAGGGCCGGCATGGAAGCTGGCGAACAGGAGCCACACCCGGTTATGGCCGCCCGTCCCCCTTTTTAAGCGGCACGCAAAACCCCTTCCGCCTCGGCAGTTGGCGCCATACCCGGAGCGACAGCGTGAAAAGCGCCTGGATCCGCTGGACGCCCTCCCTGCCCGACAGCGGTTATTATGCCGTTTATATCAGCTACCATGCCGACAGCTCCCATGTGGATGACGCCCGTTACCGGGTGCACCACGCCGGGGGCCACAGCGATTTTCTGGTAAACCAGCAGATCGGCGGCGGCACATGGATTTACCTGGGTACCTTTAAGTTTAACGCCGGTTACAACCCGCAAAACGGCAGCGTGGAACTGACAAACCGCAGCGCCCGGCCGGGACGCATTGTAAGCGCCGACGCGGTAAAATTTGGCGGCGGCATGGGGCATATAATACGTAACGGATCATCCAGCGGCCGCCCGGCCTATACCGAGGGCGCGCGCTACTGGATGCAGGCCGCCGGTTTTCCCGATTCCCTGGTCTACAATCTCAATGACAATCAAAACGACTATAAGGATGATTATCAGGGACGCGGCGAGTGGGCCAACTATTTGCACGGCGCTCCGGCCGGCCCCAACCGCGATCGCAGCCGCGGCCTGGGCATACCCATCGATCTTTCGCTGGCTTTTCATACCGATGCCGGCATTACCCGGAGCGATACAGCCATCGGCACTTTGCTCATCTACAGCCTGACCGGCGCCGATACACTGACCGTTTTCCCAGATGGCCGCTCGCGCCTGGCCAGCCGCGACTTCTCCGATATCCTGCAAACACAGGTGGTGGAAGATATACGCGCCCTGTACGATCCCACCTGGCCGCGGCGCAGCCTGCGGGAAGCTCAATACAGCGAGGCCTACCGCCCTAATATACCGGCCGCCCTGCTGGAGCTGCTTTCCCATCAAAACTGGGCCGACAGCCGTTTTATGCTCGATCCGCGCTTTCGTTTCGACGTGAGCCGGGCCATCTATAAGGCCATGCTGCGCTTTATAGCCTCGGCCGAACAACGCGATTATGTGGTGGCGCCCCTGCCGGTTAACCACTTTAGCGCCAGGCTGGATGAACAGGGCAACATCGTCCTCTCCTGGCAGGCGGTCGTTGATCCACTGGAAGAAACCGCCGTACCCACGGCTTACAAAGTTTATACCCGCATCGATGACGGCGGTTTTGACGACGGCGTGATAAGCACCCGGCCCGCTTATACCCTTACCAACCCGAAAAAGGGGCATATTTACAGTTTTAAGGTATGCGCCCTCAATGAAGGCGGCGAAAGCCTGCCCTCGGAGATACTTTCCGTGGGCCTGCGCACAGAGCCCGCGCCCACGCTGCTGGTGGTTAACGGCTTTGACCGCATCAGCGGCCCGGCAACCCTTAGCGACCGTACCTTAAGCGGTTTTGATTACAGCAGCGACAATGGCGTTCCCGACCGCTATGACCTCAGTTTTACCGGCGAGCAGTTCGACTACCTGCGCCGGGCGCCCTTTGTCAGCAACGACCGGCCGGGCCATGGCGCCAGTTACGCCGACGCCGAAACCAAAATCATTGCCGGCAACACCTTTGACTACCCCTATGTTCACGGACGTTCCATCTTTAAAGCCGGCTACAATTTTGTAAGCGCCAGCGACGAAGCGCTTACTTCCGGCCAAATAAAAGCCGGGGACTATCCCCTGATCGACCTGATCATGGGCGAGGAAAAAAGCACCTCCTGGCCGCGGGCGGAAATGGATACCCTGCGCGGCATCGCCTTTACGGTTTTTCCCGCCGCCATGAAAAGGGTCCTCCGCCGTTATCTGGCCGCGGGCGGCAGCCTGTTGCTGAGCGGGGCCTATATCGGCAGCGACCTGTTCCGCGGACACGCCGCCTACGACGACGCCCTTTTTGCCCGCGATGTTCTGAAATTTCGCTGGGTCACCGGACACGCGGCGCGTACCGGCCGGGTTTTCAGCACACGGGCCGCCGCAAACCTCGGGCCGCCGGAACTGCGTTATAACAGCGGCTGGTCGGACAAGATATACCGCGTGGAAGCCCCGGACGCCATTCGCGGCGTGAACGGCGGCCAAACCGCCTGGCGCTTTGCGGAAAACGGCTTTGGCGCGGGCACGATCTATAAAAAGGATTATGGCGTGGCCGCCCTGACTTTTCCGCTGGAAACCCTTGTCAGCGAACGGCAGCGCGATAAACTGATAAAAGCCCTCATCGATTATTTATTGGAAAAGGAGTAAATATGGAAGCCCGTATTTTTCATAACCCCCGGTGCAGCAAAAGCCGTCAGGCCTTGCAGTTATTAAAGGAACATAAAATTGAACCGCAAATCATTGAATATCTTAAAACACCCCCCACGGCGGATGATATCTGTGATTTGTGTAAAAAAATGGGCATCCCGCCCCGGGAACTGATACGCTTTAAGGAGGCGATCGCCAAAGAGCTGGGAATTAGCCGGAAGGATGACCGGGAAGACAGCGAGTGGTGCCGGCTTATGGCCGAACACCCCAAGTTGATTGAGCGTCCCATTTTTATTTACGGGGATAAGGTTGTCCTTGGCCGCCCGCCGGAAAAAGTGCTGGAGATCGTAGGCTGAATAAATCCTAACGCCCTGGGTATATGTTTTGCGTAAATAGTTTTTTTTGACGAGGATTTAAAATTGTTGCACACACAGCAGTTAAAAAGGGCTTTTTCGTTTCCACAAAAAGCTTACGCCCCCACTTGTTCTGATTTTTCTTCAGTGAACTTCATTTCGTGTGCTCATTAAATAGTTTAAAAGAGTCGTCTTTATAGCAAAGCTATAAACTTTCGATCTTCTGTTTTAAGGCCTGCCCTTTATGTGTCAACCGATATTTTTGTTTGCTGCTTTTTGGCTTATCCGGAATGGTCGGAGCAACCAATCCGGCATCAATAGCAGGTTGCAGGTATTTGTAAAGAAATGTCGGACGGTGTTTCAGTGTTAACATATCCATCAACTCGTTTCCGGAATAAGACCCTGCGACCATTATTGACATTAACTTTCTGACTTGTTCGGTAACTTGTTCGGTAACTTGTTCGGTCACCTTTTCAATGGCCGGGAACACCATCCGCAAAAAATTCTCGGAAAAGTGAAAGCATTCCTTACCGTAAGCTTCCAGTATCCGGGGAATACCGGAGCCCAATTGTTCGACCATTTCCAGGTCTTAGTAAACCCGCATAAGTTCTTTATTACGGGGGATGGAGTAGCCCTCAAAGAATTCTTCTCTACTCAAACCTTCAGGCAATGAACCTGCCGAAGTGATCTCAAGACGGTCTGCGAAAATCTCAAACTTGGGCGGGATTTCACGGGTGTAATCGTTGTGGACAAAGATATTTATGATGGCTCCCGCCGAGTCATGGTCCGAAAATGTATCGTATACTGTAAACACTACCGGATTAATTAGTTGCCGATTAAGAACTGTTGCCACTTTGGTAAACCCAAATGAAGCCGCGGAAGCTTATCCCGCGAGAAAGCAGTTCCAGGAATATAATTTTACTTTACATGCTTTATCCGGCGGGACTCTTCCTCTTTAGGCGCAAGGCGAACAGGATCAGCAGAATGACGGCAAAGAGTGCGGGCTGGCGAATATCGGCCTTGACCTGCCACCAAAAATGTACCACCCCGGCCACGGCAATAACATAAGTCAGGCGGTGCAGCTTTTGCCAGCCTTTCCCCAGACGCTTCATCCAGCCTTTGGTGGAGGTGACGGCCAGGGGGATCATGGCCAGAAAGGCGCTAAAGCCGATAGTGATATAGGGGCGTTTGACAATATCGGGGATAATCTCATCCCAGTACAGCTCACGATCCAGGAACAGGTAAATCAAAAAGTGCAGGCCGATATAAGTAAAACTGAACAGACCCAGCATACGCCGCAGGCTGACAATCTTTTTCCAACGGAATAAACGGCGCGCCGGGGTAACGGCCAGTGAAAGAAACAACAGAACAAGCCCCCAATAACCGGTTTGCCTTAAAAGATACTCCACCGGATTGGCGGTAAGATCGTTGGTGAAAAAGCCCCGGATCAACAGCAACAGCGGCAACAGGGCCAGTAGAAAAACAATACTTTTTAAAAATCCCTTGATCATCGTGTCCTTGATATCCGTTAAGGGTAAACTTTAATAAAGCGGGGTCGGCCATCTTTATCGGCGCTAAACCCGCGCGGACGATAATTTAAGTAATCCTTTTTACCCTTTTTCGCAAAATGTTCTCAGCGGCGTAACATTTCCGCCAGCTCCGCGGGATGGGTCACCGGCAGGCTGCAGGCGCCGTCGCGGCAAACGTAAGCCGTGGCCTGCCCGTCCACCGCCCGGCGTCCTTCCAGCAACTCCGACGTCAACACGGTGGCCCGGCCCTCTTCGCGGTACATGAGCAGCTTATTGGGGATATAGGTACGGAAAATTTCATGTAGAAAAATTTTCGGCGGATCCTCATCCGCTATCAGCAATATCTCGAAAGGCTTTTGCAGATAAAAGTCCAGGGCCGTCAGATAACTGGCATAACCATAAGGATTTGCGGCAAACTGCTGTCCATATCGTTTTAAGGTTTTTTCCGCTTCATCCAGAAAAAGCGTTTGACCGCTGAAACCGTACAGGCGCAAATTGTTCTTCAGCATCACCCCCGTCGGCGAGGGGACGGACTGATCACCTTCCACCCTTAACCGCTGATAGAGTTGTTCACCATGGGCGGATGTGGTATAGTAGCCGCCGCTGCCATCGGAGAAATGTTCACCCACCTCTTCCGCAAGGGTCAGGGCCTTTTGCAGCCAACGCTCATCGAACAAGGCTTCATAGGCATCCAGCAAGGCGGCGATAAGATAAGCGTAATCTTCCATAAAGGCGTCTATGCGGGCCTCGCCGTTTTTATAACTGCGCTTCAAACCCTCATCGCCGTAGAGATGCGTCAGTAAAAAGTCCGCGTTGCGGCGGATAACCCCGGCATACGCCTCCTTGTGGGTCACCTGATAAACACGGGCATAGGCTGAAAGCATCAGGGCATTCCAGGCGGTCAGGGCTTTGTCATCCAGGGCGGGGCGCTGGCGTCCGGCCCGCAGACGCAGCAATTTTTCCCGCCCCCGGTTTATAATATCCTTCAGCCGCGCCGGACTCATGTTGTATTTCTCCGCCAGGCTGTCGGCCGGTACGGCCACGTGTAAAATGTTACGCCCTTCAAAATTACCCATGCTGCTCACGCCAAAGTATTTACAAAACAGGGCCCCCTCTTCCCGGCCCAGAGCCTGCATGATCTCTTCCTTGCTCCAGATATAAAACGTTCCTTCCCCGCCTTCGCTGTCGGCATCCAGACTGCTGTAAAACTGCCCTTCCGGCCCGGTAAGTTCATTGGCCGTAAAGCGCAGAATATCCTCGGCGACCCCAAGGTAGAAGCTGTCCGTGGTAACCAGAAAGGCATCGAGATACAGGGGCGCCAGCAGGGCGTTGTCATAAAGCATCTTTTCAAAATGGGGCACCAGCCAGCGTTCATCGGTGCTGTAGCGGGCAAAGCCGCCCCCCAGTTGGTCATATATGCCGCCATGGGCCATGTTGCGCAGGGTGTGGGTGACCATGTCCAGCAGAGAGTCCTCCCCGGTACGCGCGTATTCATGCAAAAAAAGATCAAACACCTGCACGGCCGGGAATTTCGGCGCCCGGCCGATCCCGCCAAAGCGTGGCTCATACTGTTCGGCCAGCAGGCGCACGCTCTTTTCCAGCACATCGTATCCGGGCAGTCCGGCCGAGAGGCGCGTGGCCCGGGTCATGCGTTCAAAGGCTTCGTCCAGACGGTTGATGTTCCGCGCCAGTTCATCCTTGCGGTTATGGTAAACATCCGCCATTATCGTCAGCAGCTTTTTAAATCCCGGACGCCCGTAACGATCCTCCGGCGGGAAATAGGTTCCGCCGAAGTAAGGCTTTTGTTCCGGCGTCATAAACACCGTCATCGGCCAGCCGCCGCTGCCGGTGGCCATCTGCACAAAGGTCATATAAAGCTGATCCAGATCGGGCCGTTCCTCCCGGTCCACCTTGATGCAGATGAAGTTGGCGTTCATCAGGGCGGCGATCTCTTCGTTCTCGAAGGACTCGTGTTCCATCACATGGCACCAGTGGCAGGCAGCATAGCCGATGCTCAGCAGGATGGGCTTGTCCTCCGTCCGCGCCCTTTCCAGCGCCTCCTCGCCCCAGGGATACCAGTCCACCGGGTTATCGGCATGCTGCAACAGATAGGGGCTGGTTTCGTTTTTCAAATGATTCAAGAGAGGCTCCTTTTCCGTCCGGCCGTCCCGGACGCTGTTTTTATCCGAACAGGCGCCAAGGGATAACAGGACGGCCAATATTAACAGACTGCGATACATTCTTTTATCCCGAGTTGAGTGGGTTCTGGGGAAATTTCATCCGCGCTTCGCGGGTAGTATAACAACACAAATCCGCGGCGCACTATTCCCCAAAGGTAAAAGAATCCGCTCATTATAACGCCTCTCATTCTTCCAGGCTAAAATAATCCCTTTAAAAGCTATTTTTTAGTAACTTTACGGCTTTTAAAAGTAAGGGCTTATCGTGCTGTTTTTCCCTCTTCTCATGGCGGCCACGCTGATCTATGCCGGACTGCTGCTCCACATGCGCGGGATGCTGCGCCAAAACAGCCCCGGCGAATCACTTTCACCACACGATATGGCCGTTACCGTTATCGTGGCCGCGCGCAATGAAGAGAACAATCTTCCGCAACTGTTCCGGCATCTGGAGCAACAAAAACTGTCCCCCTCCCTGCCGGTGGAATTCATACTCGTCAACGATCGCTCCACCGACGGCACGGGGCGCCTGCTGGAAGAACAGGCCGCCCGCGACCCGCGCTTCAGATATATACATATCCATGACCGCCTGCCGGGCTTTGCCCCCAAAAAGCGGGCCATCGATACGGCCGTTCGCGCCGCCCGCGGACAATACATTTTACTGACGGACGCCGACGGACGCCCCGGCCCCCTGTGGATAGTGACGCTCATGGCCTATTTTGAGCGCGGGGCCGATATGCTTTTGGGTTACGCCCCCTACTCCATCGATCCAGGTCATCGTTTTGTGCAGGGGCTGGTGGCCCTGGAATATTTTTCCGTGGCCGCCGTGGCCGCCGCCACCACCTTTATGCGTTTTCCCGTTACCTGCGTGGGCACCAATATGGCCTACCGCCGGCAGCTTTTTCTGGATGTGGATGGTTTCGGTCCACATAAACACATCCTTTCCGGTGATGACGACCTTTTTTTGACCCATGTACGCGAGCAGAAAAAATATGACATCCGCTATGCTTGCGACAGCCGGGCCCATGTGTTTAACGCCCCGCCCAAAACCCTGCGTCAATATATCCATCAGCGGCTGCGCTATGCCAGCAAGGGTTTTAAATATCCGCTGAAGGTGGTACTGGCCCTCAGCGCTTACGTGCTATATAACGCCGCCCTGTTGTGGGCGCTGATTGCCGTTGTCGTTTCCCCCTCATTGGGAGCGGCCGTTCTGTTTATTTTTGCCCTTAAAGTGATCCCGGAATTTCTGTTTTTAAACAAGGCCGCGCGCATTATGGGTGAGCGACGCGTATTGCGCTGGTTTCTCCCGGCGGCGGCGCTGCATATTTTTTACATTCTCTTTTTCGGAATCCTGGGTCAGTTCAATCTGTTCCGCTGGAAAGAGGAGAAGATTCAACACGGAGTGCTGTCATGATCCCGTTGTTACTGCAATTGGCCTTTGCCCTGGCTCTGGGCTATTTTTTTCTCATCCTTTATCTGCTGCGCCATGAATCACCCCAGGCCGGCCCGCCGGCCGTGTTCCCCACCATTGCCGTTATGGTGGCCTTTCGTAACGAGGAGCATCAGATACGGCGTTGTGTGGAGGCCCTGAAACAACTGGACTATCCCCGGGACTGTCTTACGGTCTTTTTATTGGATGATCAATCCACCGACCGCTCGGCGGCAATCGTCCGTGAGGCCATCGAGGGCCATAGCTATATGCGCTATGTTTACGTGGATCATACCCTGCCCGGTCTTAACGGCAAAATGAACGCCGTGGCCCTGGGCATAAAAATGACCGATGCCGAACTGATTGCCACCACCGATGCCGACTGCGCCCCCAACCCGGAGTGGCTGAAAAAACTCAGCAGCCACTTTGACGCTTCCACGGGCATGGTCAGCGGCTTTACCACCATTGCCGGTGATGAGAACGGTACGCTGCTCAATAAAATGCAACAGGTGGACTGGTTGTTCATACAGGCCCTGGCCGTGGGGGCCGCCAACGGGGGCAAGCCGATCAGCGTTATCGGCAACAATCTTATGTACCGGCGCAAACTGTATCAGGCCCTGGGCGGCTATGAAGCGATCGGTTTCTCGGTGGATGAAGATCATGCCCTGATGAAAGAGATCGTCACCAAAACCCATTATGCCGTCAAATACCTGGATGAACCGGAAAGCGTTGTGGTCAGCCACGCTTATGACCGCTTTATGGATTTTGTCAACCAGCGTGTACGCTGGGCACGGGGCGGACTCAACGCGCGTCCCTTTGCCTGGCTGGTAGTGGGCGCCTCCTTTCTGGCCCACTGGCTTATTCCGCTGCTCTTTTTCTCCGGTCATTACAATATCGTTACCGGCACCGCCATCGGCATGATTGTCGGTGTGGATTAC
>Ga0256832_1000710_pt1 | contig 21844 bp, 19 predicted proteins | sample 134614metaG_FD_190534 | JGI IMG/M metagenome (GOLD analysis project Ga0256832, IMG submission 190534) | Hydrothermal vent microbial communities from Lau Basin, Pacific Ocean - 134-614 | ecosystem: Environmental > Aquatic > Marine > Hydrothermal vents | place: Pacific Ocean: Lau Basin | collected... | reverse complement strand
ATCTTTAACCGTAATTAACCCCCGTAGTTTAAAATCATCATTAATAACCAGCACTTTTTCAATACGATGCTGATGTAATAATGCCTCTATTTCTTGCTTGCTAGCGCCTTCTTTTACCGTGACCAGCTTCTCTTTCCCCGTCATTACCGAGGTGACTGGGCGATCAAGATGGGTTTCAAAGCGTAGATCACGCCCTGTTACAATGCCTACTAAATATTCACCATCGACGACGGGAACACCTGAAATATTATGCCTTTTGGTAATTTTCATCACCTCACCAACGGTCATATCTTGGGTAATGGTAATGGGGTCTTGAATAATGCCATTTTCAAACCGCTTGACCTTAGCGATTAAGCTTGCCTGAGCATCAATGGTCATATTTTTATGCACAATGCCTAAGCCTCCTTCTTGAGCTAGGGCAATTGCTAATTTAGCTTCAGTGACGGTATCCATTGCAGCGGATAAAAAGGGTATATTTAAAGTAATTTTCTTGGTTAATGGTGTACTCAAATCAACTTCCGCTGGTAAAACGGTAGAATGAGCTGGTACAAGCAAAACATCATCAAATGTCAGTGCTTCTTCCAGAATTCTCATAGTAACTCCTAAAAATTGGGGGGGTGAATAATTAGCATCGAAAAAGGAATATATAGCAAAGGACTTAAAGCATTGCTAGGTGTTTGAATTTTAAAATATACTTCCTGTTTTTAAAATGCTTAGAACCGAGGACTCAAGATGCTACGAAACTTAAATTTATCTTGTTATTCCATATTAAATGTGATCAATCATTACATAGGGTAACTATGCGACTATTAGGAACATTCAATCTAAAATAAAAATTCTAGGTCAAGTGACGCATCTCATTAAATTCTCGGTCCTAACTAGGTAGAATTACCTACTGCTATGGTGCATTTCTTTAGACTCATTATGCAATACACCCAAGTGGTAATATCTAAAAAATTAGCGACTCATTATAGTGATTGACCTTGACGGGGTAAACTGCTATCAATGTATTCTGTGATAAAAACGAACGGCTTGCTGATAATTAAAACGAATCTATTTTTATCTCATTGCAAGCAATATCTAAACTAAAATCTCTCTAGGAGGAGTCTTTATGAAACTTATTTCAACTAAATCTTTCGCTACTGCTTTCATTATCGCTACGCTTTCATTCGGTACTGTATCAATTGCCTTTGCAGGTGATGATGCAAAAGCAGCACTTGCTGATGCTAAAAAAGTAACGGATGCAGCCAAAAAAGCAGGTTTTGAGTGGAGAGATTGGGGAAAAATGTATAAAAAAGCTAGTGCCGCTATTAAAGATGGCAAAGCAGATCAGGCACTTAAAATTGCTAAGAAACTTACTTTTCAAGGCTTAGCGGCACAGGAACAAGCAAAGGTTGCTAAAAATGCTGGTCCTCGCTTTTAGAATATCGCTTTAAAATTATACTCTAATAAAAAAGCCGAGATTTATTCTCGGCTTTTTTATTAGAGTAACGCTCTGTATTGTTTTTGTATTAGGGAAGGCATTCTTAATAGCTTTAATTGTAAGCATGGTGGTATCGTCCTTTTAGTATTTCCACAATACCGTCATTAATACCGCCACATTTGCCTGACTGTCAACGAACTACTAGGAACGATATAAGCGAAAAAAACCCGCTAGAATGCGGGTCTTAGAACGTTCGCGGACTATGACGAACTATATCTTGGCGGAGAAGGAGGGATTCGAACCCTCGATCCGGGATAAACCAGATACTCCCTTAGCAGGGGAGCGCCTTCAGCCTCTCGGCCACTTCTCCTTCTCAATTTATCTTCTTTTTAAACTGTTAAAAAACAGCCGTAAATTTGAGAGGGGGGAAGAATACATGCAGATTCGCTTTAGGTAAAGTGCCTAATTAAAAATAATTGCATTTTTTTTAAAATTAAGTGCTTTAGTTCTGTTTTTATTCCAATTTGGTACTAAAGTTATTGTTATATCATTAAATAATAAAGTTCTAATAAAGGTGTGTTATGGCAAGGTATCAACTTTCAAATATACAGAAAAGATATAGTTTTTCTGCAAATCCTCCTGTACTGGATAAAATTGTGTTTACTATTGATCATATTCATGCAGGAGATCATGATCTTAGTAGCACTTATGAAGTGGTTAAATTTCTTGCTGATAGACGTATTCCTGTCACCGTTTTTATGCAAGCGACCAATCCAAGTAATGATTATGAATTTGATCGAAATAATGCACGTTTGATTTATAGTCTTGCACCACATTTGGTAACACTAGGGGTTCATCCTTTACCCAAAGGTGCGAGTCAACAACAGCAACAAAAAACATTGCATATTATTAGTGACATTATTCGAGGTGTAACAAGGAAAACCCCTGTTATTTTGTCTTATCATGGAAGAGGCGCAGGGCCTATGCGAGGGATTCATTTTGCTGGGATTAAGTTTGCACGCGGTATTCGACATGCTTGGTCTGTTAATGGGGATAATCCCTTAGATACGCCTGTTATGCCATTAGTGTCTGTTTCAAGAGCTTATGAATATATTCATGAAAGAAATAATGCAGGGCTTTCAGCGACTTTATTTGTGCATTCCGCAGAATTAAGGCGTGGTACTCCCCAAAAACGGGTTTTTGATACCTTGGTAAGGGATGTGATGCAACGTAGGCTTCAAGCCCTTGCTTACCAACAAGCGATGGAGCATGATTTTCATCATACGGGAACTTCTGTTATTTCAACCCCACCGCAAGCAACAGGTGTGATGCGTCTTTCTGCGCTCACAAAAAAGGGCAAACGCCCTATTTCGGTTAATTTTTCTATTAAACAACGCGATGGTCATTATAGAAATCATGTCAGTAATGTAAATACTCGGCAATTTAATCTTCCCGTGGGGAAATACCGTGTGAGCGCTCAAATAGGAAGAACGACTGTCAATAAAGATCTAATTTTAACCGCGACTCAAGGTATACATCATATTTTTCTTATGCCTGTTTAACTTTTTTATTATTAGTGGCTCTAGTTGTCTACTACTCTTATTTAAGTTGCTTAATTTTAGCTGCAATTTGACGGCTAAAAGTCTCTAATGCTTTGCTTTGTGCTTTGACATAATCTGCATAATTTTTACCTTGAACGGGTGTATTAATTAGGGCTTGTTTTACCATTAGCTCTTTATTATTTTTCAAGATACGCCAACGGGCTTTTAGAATCACGCTTTTACCTATTTCGCCATCGAATCGTTCAATATTAATACGGATTTGATAGTTGGGTTTAAAAGAGAATTTCCACGGATATTGTTCAATATTATCCGTTTTTAGTAATACGGATAAATTATCCGTCATTACCTGCATCAGTTCTTCTTCATAAGAGCCTCCCCATTGATGCATTTCTGCCATTTTAATTTCATTGCTGTTTTTACGGCTGATGATTTGTGGTCGATTTAAGAGTCTAGGGATTTGTAGCGGACCGACACCAAGGCGTAAGCTTGCATTACTAGCATTTGCAGGGGGCAGTGAGGAGAGTGAGTAAAAACGTGTCCCACCTAGATTGGGGACAACACTTTCTGCACCGCCTTCTATAAGGCTTGAACAGGCACTGAGAAAGATTGAAAAGAGTATCAGTAAAACGCTAAATACAGAAAGTGATTTCATATTTATTTTCCAAAGATAACGGAGTTAGGCTTGCGTTGAATGGTGTCGGCTAGAACAGAAAAGGAGTTAGAGGCTTTCCCTAAATCATTAATTAATTGTTGTAGTCTATATTGCAATGCAGAGTCCTCACTCAGTGTTGATTTAAGTCCTTTGTTAAGTGTTAATGTTGCTCTATCAATATGATTTAAGGTTTTTCTCATATCTTGTTGTAGTTTATTACTCACATTATTAAAGGTACGCATTGAAACACTGGCATCTTTTTGTAATTTATTACTCACATTATTGAAAGTACGCATTGAAACACTGGCATCTTTTTGTAATTTATTAGTGACATTATTAAAAGTATGCAATGAAACACTGATATCCTTTTGCAGTTTATTACTTACATTGCTAAGGGTTTTTAATGTAGTACTACTCTCTTTTTGCAGGGCATCAATATTTTTTTCTGTACTGGCTAATAAACGGCTCAGATCATTCGCTGTTTTTTGTGCTTTTAATAATGTTTTGACCAGCTCACCTGAGAAACCTTTTTGATCGAGTTGTTGGGTGATTTTAGCAATACTCTCTGAGGTGTTTGCTAAACCTTTTAGTGTTTTCTTTACGTCTTGTGAATTCAATAATGCAGTCACACTAGAGATTGCCTTATTTAATTCTGCGGTAATTTCACTGGCATCAAAATTAAGCAATGAAGTTAATGAAGATGTGGTTGGAAAAACAGCAGGTTCATAAATTTCTGTCGGTAATAAAGCATAGACATGTTTTTCTTTTTGCTGATGCAATGATTTTTTGGGCATATTTAAAGAAATATACTGTGCTCCTGTAATAAGGCTATCCACAGTAAGCTGTGCTTTCAAGCCATTAGTGACTAGATTTTGTAATGTGGTTTCTGCTTCTTCTCGTTGTTTTTTATCAGAGAATTTATCAATATAAAGAGATACTTTAACCAGCGTTTTTATCTGGGTATTATTTTGCATTTTTTCCAATAAAATAGTTTCAACTTTGCCGACCCTTACTCCGCCGTATTCAATCACTGAGCCAGGGCTTAAACCATGCAAAGAGTCATCAAAATACATCACATAAAATAATTTTTCTAAACGCTCTGTATCGTCATTGGCTAGTTTATAAGAGTCATAGAGTTTAAAACTGGTTTTACCATTCAATGTGTAGCCAACTTTATCTAAAGGGGTTTCAAACGCAATTCCACCTAAAAGAAGAGACATAAAAGATTCAACACGTACTGAGACACCTGATGTGGTTAAATTCATATCCATACCGCTGGCATTCCAGAAGCGACTATTGCTTTTTATTTTTTTATCGTAAGGTGCATGAACATAAATGGAAATATTGACACTACCGCTATCATCATTTAACTCGTACCCTGTGACTTCTCCAACGTGTATTTTATGGTAATAAACGGGTGAACCAATATTTAATGAACCAAGATTGCTACTATGTAAAATAATTAAACTACCTTTCGCATCAGCAGTAATAATCGGCGGCACAGCCAAACCTTCATAGACTTCTTTTGCCGCACTTTTTTCACCGGGGTCAATACCAATATGCACCCCTGATAATAAAGTATTTAAACCACTTACCCCCTGAAAGGTTAAACGCGGTCGCTCTACCCAAAAACGGGTTTTCCTGCCTAGATAGGCTGACATTTCTGGAAAGATTTCAGCGGTGACTTTGACTTTTTTTAAATCGGAGGTAAAACTCAGTTTTTTTACCCGACCAACTTCTATATCCTTATAGCGAATAGAGGTTTTTTTCTCCACAATACCCGATGCTTTTTCAAAGGTAATAGTGATCATTGTACCCCGTTCATTGTAATATTTAAAAACAAGCCAACCTGCAATTAATGCGGCGGTAATGGGGATAATCCAAATCAATGAAAAACGTGGGGCAGTTTGGATTTGTGCATTAGGGTAATTATTTTCTGGGGAATTATTTTCTATCATAATGACTTATTATCCTGTATTGATTTTTCATCATCTATGGCATCCCATATTAGGCGAGGATCGAAGCTATGGGCAGCCAACATTGTGAGTATAACCACCGCAGCAAAAGACAAAGCACCAAGATTAGGAAGCACACTCGCGGTATTGCCAAATTGAACTAAACCAACTAATAGCGCAATCACAAAAATATCAACCATTGACCAACGCCCCACAAATTCAGTGATACGATAAAGAACGGTGCGATCCTTTGGCCGCCACTGCACTTTTAAATGCACACTAATGAGTAGGCTAAATAAAGCGATTAATTTTAAAATCGGAATAAACACACTCGCAATAAAGATCAATAATGCCAATGGCCACATCCCCTGTGCAAATAAATGCACTACACCACCTAAAATGGTATCAGGTTGCCCCTCTCCCCAATAAATAACCGTCATAATCGGTAAGGCATTCGCAGGAATATATAAAATTAACGCTGCTAATAAAAGCGCCCATGTTCTACCGAGGCTATTAGGGATACGTGAATGCAGACTAGATTGACAACAAGGACAATGAATTATCGCTTTACCTGCCTTTAATTCATATTGCGTTTTTGATTCAATTTCCTCGGGCAACTTGCTTAAAGTATGGCAAAAGTGACAGGCAATTAATCCTGCTTGGCGTGCTGTTTTCATAGCGAACACCCATTGCTATCTCGCAATTTATTCCACACATCATGCGGATTAAGGGAGTAGCTAAGCAACGATAAGGAGAGAATCAATAAGCAAAAGGCATACAATGAGATACCATAAATCACATCAGCCACATCTCCTAGCTTTACCATAGCAACTAATATTGCCAGTAAGAAAATTTCTAACATGCCCCACGCATCCGTACTGCGTAAAAAACGAAATAAGGGGGCGGTGTAACAATTAATACGATTCATTTTTATTTGCATTAGAATGTAAATAGTACCGAGTAACGTGGTTGCAGGAAAAATAAAAGTCGTTAATAAAATAATAATACTTAAAAGTAGCTGATTCACTTCAAGCAGTGAAAAAGCGGTTGAAAGTAAGCTACTTTCTTGTGTTAAGCCAATCGCTTTGAGTGACAGCAAAGGAAAGAGATTCGAGATAATAAACAGAATCAAACCTGTGATAGCAAAGGCAAGGCTACGATTGATGGAATTTTTTTGCTGTTTAAACAGTGTTGCCCCACAACGAATACAATTGGCGACTTCATTATTTGCTAAAGGTGGGATTGTTTGAATTAAATCACAATCAGGACAAGCAAGACGGCTTATTGAGGGAATACTTGCAATATGATTTAAGTTGTTGCTGTTCATTCTCTTCCTATATTATGACGCACTTTAAAATTTATAAGATCTGGTCGGAAGTGTATCATGAAAATTAAAATAAATTATTTTGCGAGTCTGCGTGAGGAAGTTGGCTGTAGTCATAACAGTCTTGAATCTGATGCAATGAGTTTATCAACTAAAGAGGTTTGGACTTTAGCAACGGGGTTGAAAGATTTTCCTAATAAAATATTAGTTGCGGTAAATCAAGAATATGTTGATCTCAATGCATCTGTGGTCGATGGCGATGAGGTTGCCTTCTTTCCCCCTGTTACGGGTGGATGATGCCTTTTAGAACACAAAAATTTGATCTATAACAAAAAAGAAAATTGAAATATTCGCTATTATTCACTTTTCTATTATTTAGAAATTATACTTAGGAGATTACTTTAAATGTCTCATACTCCGACGAATGCTGAATTTAAGCCCCTTAATATCGCTATTTTAACCGTTTCGGATTCACGCACCGAAGCGGATGATAAATCAGGCAATATCCTCGTTGAACGTCTGCAACAGGCAGGTCATCAATTAGCAGATAAACAAATTGTTGCCGATAATATTTACCAACTGCGTGCTACTGTATCAAATTGGATTGCCGATCCGAATATTCATGTTGTTATTTCGACAGGAGGAACAGGTCTAACAGGACGCGATATTACCCCTGAAGCATTAAAAATTTTATACGATAAGGAAATTGAAGGCTTTGGTGAAATTTTCCGTATGATTTCTTATAAGCTTATCAAAACCTCAACCATTCAATCTCGTGCTATTGCAGGACTCGCTAATGGTACGGTGATATTTTCTCTACCGGGTTCTCCGGGAGCATGTAAAGATGGATGGGATGAGATTATTGTGTATCAGCTCGATTCTCGGGTACAACCTTGTAATCTAGTTGAAATGATGCCTCGTTTTTTAGAAAAATAATAATTTATATCATTTAAGGAAAAATAATCATGGTCTGTGGATGTGATGATAATTGTGATACAAAACAAACCCTAATGCCCGTCGATCAAGCATTAGAGCAATTACTTGAAAATGCTGTTCCTCCAAATGAAACAGAAATAATTGATTTAATAGAGGCAAATGGGCGCATTCTAGCCGAAAATATTTGTTCAACTATTAATGTCCCCCCTGCTGATAATAGCGCAATGGATGGGTATGCGGTTCGCAGTGCTGATTTTTCAAATGCAGAAAAACAAAGCTTGCCAATTAGTCAGCGTATCTGTGCAGGAGAAGTCGGTACGCCACTTAAAGCAAATAGCGTAGCGCGTATTTTTACAGGTGCCTCTATTCCCACAGGAGCCGATGCCGTTATTATGCAAGAACACTGCGAAGTCGAAGGTAATTATATGATTAGCAACGGCCCGATCAGTGCAGGGACTAATCTACGCAAAGCAGGAGAAGATATTGCCATCGGTGATACCATTCTCAAAATAGGCGATCAGCTAAAACCACAAGATCTAGGTTTAGCTGCCTCCGTTGGTATTAGCAAATTAAAAGTCTATCGTCGTTTACGTGTTGGTCTATTTTTTACAGGAGATGAATTGCGTGAACCCGGAACAAAACTGAATGCAGGACAAATCTATAACTCCAATCGCTATACCCTACGTGGATTATTAAATAATCTAAATTGTGACATTATTGATCTAGGAATCGTAAAAGATACCCTAGAAGCAACCCGTGAAGCAATGCAAGAGGCGGCTGAAAAATCTGATTTAGTCATGACCAGTGGCGGAGTCTCTGTTGGTGAAGAAGACTATGTACGCATTGCACTTGAAGAGCTAGGACAACTCGACTTTTGGCGCATCAATATAAAACCCGGCAAACCACTGGCTTTTGGAAAAATTGGCAACACCCCCTTTTTAGGAATGCCGGGGAACCCTGTTTCTGTCTTTGTCACCTTCTGCGTTTTTGCACAGCCTTATATTAAGAAAAAATCAGGGGCAACCGATATATTGCCAAATAGCTTTAGGGTAACGGCTGGATTTGAATGGAAAAAGAAAGGCTATCGTTGTGAATATCTAAGAGCAAGAGTAGAACAAAACGCATCAGGGCAATCATGCATTACCCTATTTCCCCATCAAGGATCAGGGGTATTAACCTCCACGAGCTGGGCAAATGGACTTGCGATTATTCCACCTAACACAATCATTAATAAAGGCAACAAAATAGAATTTATTCCCTTTAGTGAAATGGCGGTTTATTGATAAAATAAGTTTAACGACGAAGCAATCTCTTTAAATCTATCTGCTAAATTCAAAAGATTGCTTTGTCGTTGACTAGCTAAGCTAATCAAGCTTCTCGCAATGACGTAGTATTTTTAGAGTAGATGTTTTTTAAACTGAGGAATATTGGTAGGCTCGAGTGAATTCGAATCACCGACCCCCACCATGTCAAGGTGGTGCTCTAACCAGCTGAGCTACGAGCCTAAAATAAATAATTAATCTTTGATATTGTATCAGAAAGTACAACAGTGTTAGAAATGGCTCCCCGAGCTGGGCTCGAACCAGCGACAAACGGATTAACAGTCCGTTGCTCTACCAACTGAGCTATCGGGGATCTGTCTAACGAGGCGTGCATTCTACTCATGGTGTGATAGTTGGTCAACCCGTTTTTACTACTTTTTTTATTTATTTTTAAATTGCTTAAAACTTAAAAAAATAATATCTTCGCTAGATCTAAAATTTTTTCAATTCTAGTTAGTAAGGACAGTTTTAAAGGAGTTCGTTTTATGCATATTGAAGTTGGCGTAGTACAAGGAGCTAAGATGCTTTTAAGTTATGGTACAGCCATTGCATCTTTTGCTTATTTAGCAAAACAAGTCTGGGCTGCATCTCAAGAAAAAGGCTGGTTGTCTCTGGGTTTACGCAGTTTGCTTGCCAGTTTATTAGTCTTAATATTTTTTGAAGTTTTCCCACATCATCCCGTTGGAGTTTCTGAGGTTCATTTAATTTTAGGTTCTACACTGTTTTTGGTCTTTGGATTAGTACCTACGGGTATCGCATTAATGCTAGGCTTATTATTGCAAGGACTTTTCTTTACGCCCTTTGATCTTCCTAATTATAGCGTGAATGTCACTACCTTATTAGTCCCTTTATTTGTTATGACAACATTAGCAAAGAAAATTATCCCCAAAAATATGGCTTATAAGGATCTTGCCTATTCACAAGTCTTAAAGCTATCACTTGCTTATCAAGGCGGTATCGTAACATGGGTAGTTTTTTGGGCAATTTACGGACAGGGCTTTACAAGCGAAAATCTCATCTCTGTTGCAGCTTTTTCAGTAGCTTATATGAGTATTGTTATTTTGGAGCCTTTAATTGATCTTGCGGTGTTAGCAAGTGCGAAAGTTTTATCAAATATGAAGAACAGTCCATTAGTAACAACACGTTTGTATCACTAGATCACCAGCCTATAAAAAGAAAATATTCCCCCTTTCCATCATCAAAGAAAGGGGGAGTGTTATTATTTTTACTATTATTTAAGATACTCTATCCCTAGAAGCATCATGCTGTTATAGACTAATGCTTTGTTTTTTAGTTCCTTTGTATCACTTTATTTTTCTCGTCTTTCTAATTTCTTTCCAAAGAGTGAAGCTAAGGCTACTCTTCTTTAAAGCATCGAAAGATTTGCATAAAATACATAAATCCTGTAAAAATGCGTCTGATCTGAGAATCTCATCGTAAATGGTTTTTATGTTTATGCAACGTCTAGCAATGTTTTTTTTAATCATAACTCTAAGCGCCTTTTCTGTGCTTTCTATTGCTACGTCTATTATTTCTACAACTACAGATCAAACCTGTCTAGAACACATCAACATACAAATAAGCCATCAAGCAAATGAGAATAATTGTTGTCAAATACTTAATGAGCATTGTAGCGATGGACAATGTAACGATAATGGTAACTGTGACGCAGGACAATTCAGTAGTTCGCTAGCTAGCAATGCCATTATTACCTCTATCGCTTATCATCATCCTACATTTCAACCGTCTTTATTAGTGAGCTTTATTTCTCACTCATCCAATTCTCTCTACCGACCTCCTAAAGCTATTTCTTAATTTTACAAAGCAATTTATTTATCTATTTAAAAAATAGACAAATAATCATAAATTTATAGATTGAATTAGGTTTTTTGTAGCATAAAAAACCTAATCTCATACAGTAAAATTGAGCTATCAGGCTAATCCATGAAATTTTTAAAAACTATCACCATTCTTTTGGTGCTGCTCGTTATTTTTAGTGCGGGCGTAATTTGGCTTATCAATGATAATCCAAAATATGAAAAAATATATGATGATTTCATTCGTAAATTTACGAGACAAACGTTTGATCGTGTTTCTGAGGATAGCTTGGCAGAGCATGTTGCTCGTCATGCTGATCCTACTTATGTTTGCCCCATGCACCCACAAATTGTTAAAGATGAACCCAGCAACTGCCCTATTTGCGGTATGGATCTAGTATTAAAAAAACCCATCGAAGCTGAACCCATTAAAAAAACAGAGAAACCAAAAGAAAAGAAAATTCTCTACTGGGTTGCACCAATGGATGCTAATTATCGCCGTGATAAACCAGGAAAATCACCGATGGGAATGGATCTTGTGCCTGTTTATGATCAAGGCGAAGAGGATACAACCAAGGATGAATTCCCCAAAATCACCATTAATGCCACCACTGCACAAAATATGGGGGTACGGATTGAAAAAGCGGTTATTAATAAACTATCACGCACTATTAAAACCATTGGTTCAGTGACTTATGATGAAGATAGTTTGCACCATGTTCATGTCCGTTCTAGTGGTTGGGTAGAACGAGTTTATAGTCAATCATTGGGAGACAAAGTTACTAAAGGAAAAATTTTATTAGAATATTATTCTCCTGATATTTTAGCTGCACAAAAAGATTTACTGATTGCGGCTAGAGCAGGTTCAGTGATTGTAGGCAGGGGCAAGTCACTGACTGAATCCTCCAAATCACGCTTACGTGATCTGAATGTACCGCAAAATGTGATTAATAAAATCAACCGTACAGGAAAAACGCAAAACCGTATTCCAATTATTGCAAAAAATAACGGTGTGATAACCCGCATTGGCATTCGTAATGGTATGTATATTACGCCAAGTACTGAAATTTATACCATTGCGGATTTATCATCCATTTGGGTAATTGTAGATGTGTTTGAGCATCAACTCTCATGGGTTAAAAAAGGCGATAAAGCCGAGATTCAAGTGCGAGCTGTTGCAGGTAAAACATGGCAGGGGAAAGTTGATTATATCTATCCCGAGTTAAATCCTAACACCCGTACCTTACGAGTACGGCTTAAATTTAACTCTCCTGAGCAATTATTAAAACCGAATATGTTTGCTGATGTCACCCTTTACAGTCAAAGCAAACAAGCTTTAACCGTACCTTCTGAAGCCATTATCTATTATGAAAACAGCCCGCGTGTGGTCAAGGTGGTTGCAAAAAATAAATACCAACCTGTAAAAGTGAAAATTGGTATGAAATCCAATGGGCAGGTTGAGATTCTTTCAGGACTTAATAAAGGTGATGATATTTTAGTCTCAGGTCAATTTATGATTGATTCTGAAAGTAATCTACAAGCCAGTTTTCGACGTTTAAGCGGTCAATAAGGAGACTTGTTATGCTAGCTCAAATTATTGACGCTTCAATAAGAAATCGTTTTTTAATTATTATTTTAACCCTATTACTCACTATTTGGGGCTTAATTTCACTCTCAAAAATCTCACTGGATGCTATTCCAGATCTCTCTGATGTACAGGTGATTGTTAAAACCAGTTTCCCAGGTCAAGTCCCTCAAGTGGTTGAAGATCAAGTTACTTATCCCATTACCACTACTATGTTAAGTGTCCCTAAAGCCACGGCAGTACGGGGTTTTTCCTTTTTTGGTGATTCCTATGTCTATGTTATTTTTGAAGATGGCACTGATATTTATTGGGCGCGAGCAAGAGTTCAGGAATATTTAAGTCAAGCCGCCAGTCAATTGCCTGACAATGTAGAGCCACGTTTAGGCCCTGATGCCACGGGCGTTGGTTGGGTGTATGAATATGCACTGGTGGATAAAAGCAATAAACATGATTTATCTCAATTACGTTCTTTGCAAGATTGGTTTTTAAAGTATGAATTGCAAACGGTAGCAGGAGTGGCTGAAATTGCCACTATTGGCGGTATGGTGAAACAGTATCAAGTGATTGCCGATCCTGATAGTTTGCGTGCTTATAATATCTCCCTTGGTCAAGTAAAAACAGCTATTCAACGTGCCAATCAGGAAACCAGTGGTTCAGTGATGGAGCTAGGTGAAGCCGAGTATATGATTAGCTCCAAAGGCTATCTAAAAAATATTAGCGATATAGAAACTATTCCCATCAGTCTTAATAAAACCACAGGTGCGCCAATTTTATTACGTGATATTGCCAAGGTGCGTATTGGCCCTCAAATGCGACGCGGTATTGCAGAACTAGATGGCGAAGGCGAAGTAGTCGGTGGCATTGTCGTGATGCGCTACGGTGAAAACGCCTTGCAAGTGATTAAAGACACCAAAGCTAAAATTGAACAACTGCGCGCAGGATTACCCGAAGGCGTAGAGATTATCACCACTTATGATCGCTCCAAGCTCATTCTTAGCGCAGTGGATAATCTTAAAATTAAACTATTGGAAGAATTTGCCGTCGTTGCGATTATATGCCTGCTGTTTTTGTTTCATTTACGTTCAGCATTGGTTGCGATTATTAGCTTGCCCGTAGGGATTTTGGCCGCTTTTATTGTGATGCAACAACAAGGCATTAATGCCAATATTATGTCTTTAGGTGGTATAGCGATTGCCATTGGAGCGATGATTGATGCTGCTATTGTGATGATTGAAAATGCCCATAAGCATTTGGAGCATTATAAAGAGCAACACGGTGAAATGCCCCAAGGGAAGACACATTGGACTGTGATTACCCAAGCCGCAATTGAAGTTGGTCCCGCCTTATTCTTTTCTTTATTGATTATTACACTAAGCTTTATCCCTATTTTTGCACTCGAAGCACAAGAAGGTCGTTTATTCTCACCGCTTGCCTTTACCAAAACCTATTCAATGGCTGCAGCTGCTATCTTGGCAATTACTTTAGTCCCTGTCTTAATGGGTTATTTAATTCGTGGTCGATTACCCAAAGAAAGTAGCAATCCATTATCAGTAGTATTGATTTGGATTTATCGCCCCTTACTAAAACTCTGTCTTTTAGCCCCTTGGCTTACTATTTTTCTCTCTATTTTAGTGATGTTATCGGCATGGATTCCCTTACAAAATATAGGCAGTGAATTTATGCCTGAATTAGAAGAGGGAGACCTGCTGTATATGCCCACTACCCTCCCTGGTGTTTCGATTGGCAAGGCGCAAGAATTACTTATGCAAACTAATAAACTGATTAAAACCGTACCCGAAGTTAAACGTGTTTTTGGCAAAATTGGGCGCGCAGAAACAGCCACTGATCCTGCTCCTTTAACCATGATTGAAACCACTATTTTATTTAAACCTAAAAATGAATGGCGTGAAGGCATGACCTTAAAAAAGTTAATTAAGGAACTCGATGCCTTAGCCAAATTCCCCGGTCTAACCAATGCTTGGGTGCAACCGATTAAAACCCGCATTGATATGTTAGCCACAGGAATTAAAACCCCTGTCGGAATTAAGATAGCAGGACAGGATTTAAAAGTGATTGAAAAAATCGGCAAAGACATTGAAGGCATTATTCAAGATATTGAAGGTACTGCTTCAGTGTTTTCAGAACGTGTTTCTGGCGGTCGTTATATAGAAATTGTACCAGATCGTGTCACCGCTGCCCGTTTTGGACTTAATATTGCTGATATTCAAACGATTATTAGTTCCGCTGTAGGGGGCAGCAATATCACCCAAACCGTTGAAGGCTTAGAACGTTATCCTGTTAATTTACGCTATCCACGCCATAGTCGTGATGATATTGATAAACTGATGGAATTACCGCTGGTTACGCCTTCTGGCGCACATATTCCACTGTCGCGTGTTGCTAGTATTCGTATTACAGAAGGGCCACCAATGATTAAAACCGAAAATGCGCGTCTTAATGGCTGGGTTTTTGTGGATATTCGTGATGTCGATCTAGGCGGATATGTTGAAACCGCTCGCAAAAAACTTCAGCAAGAACTTAAATTACCCGCAGGTTATTCAGTCATATGGGCAGGGCAATATGAATACCTACTCCGAGTTAAAGATAAACTCAGCGTAGTCTTGCCTATGATGTTATTAATCATCTTATTACTCCTGTATATGACTTTTCGTAGCATGACTGCCGCTATGATTATTATGCTATCACTGCCGTTTGCACTAGCAGGTGGGGTTTGGTATATCGACTCGCTAAACTTTAATTTCTCAGTCGCCGTAGCGGTTGGATTTATTGCCCTTGCAGGTGTTGCCGCTGAATTTGGTGTCATTATGCTAATTTATCTCGATAATGCCCTCGACGATAGCCAACGCGCTGGAAAACTCAAAAGCGTTGCTGATCTTAAAGCCAGCATTATGCAAGGTGCGGTAATGAGGGTGCGCCCTAAAGCTATGACCGTTGCCGTTATTATTGCAGGATTAGTGCCGATTATGATTGGTACGGGCACAGGATCGGAAGTCATGCAACGCATTGCCGCTCCTATGATCGGCGGCATGATGACAGCACCCTTGCTATCACTGTTTGTTATTCCTGCTATTTATTTAATCTGGAAGCGCTCATCGTTCACAAGCAACAAGAAGGAGAAATAAAATGAAGATTTTATCCCATCCTAAGTTTATAACCTATCTAATCCTTTGCATTGGTCTTATTTTCAATACTAATAGCGCTTATGCTACCCCCCCTTTAACTACTTTGAATCAGCTCATTAAAATTGCAACCCAAAACAATGCTGATCTAAAATCAAAAAAATTAGCATGGCAAAGTCTAATTCAAAAATACCCACAGGCTATTGCTCTTAATGATCCACGCATTAGTTATACCGAAGCACTGCGCCCGATAGAAACCCGTCTTGGCCCACAAGATCGTATTTTATCCTTAAACCAAAAATTACCCTTTCCCGGAAAATTAGAACTGAAAGGTGAAGTGGTTTGGTCAGAGATTAAAACCGCAAAGATACGTTATGATAAAGCCAGTCGTGATTTAATCGTCAATATAAAGCAGTCTTTTCATGAGCTAGTTTATTTAGAAAATGCGATTCAGCTTAGTTTGAAAAATAAGAAACTATTAGAAACCATTAATAAAATCTCTAGCGCAGATTATGCGGCTGATATTAGCACCTTAAACGATGTTGCCAAGGCGCAAAGCCAATATGCACAGGTTTCTTATGATGTGCAGTTATTAACAGAGCTACGTTCAAGTGAAAAAACACGCATTAATACACTCTTAAATCGGCATCCAGAATACAATTTTCGAGTTCGCAGTAATACTCAAAAACCTGCCAAACTAGCTCATAAGCTGATTAATTTATACCGCTGGGCAGACACCAATGAGGAATTGCAAATAGCTGACTTGGCAATTGAAAAAAGTAGCATTGAAAAGAAATTAGCAGGCTATGCCGAACGCCCTGATTTTGATTTAGGCTTGCGTTATACCCAAATCGGCAGTTCAGGTATCAATGGGGTTAAAAATAATAGCAAAGACGGATTAGCGGTGAGTATTGGGATTAGCATCCCGCTTAATTTTGAGAAAAATAATGCGATTAAAGAACAAGCTAGACTGAATCAACTTAAGAATATTGAAGCTAAAAAAGCCTTAAAACACCGTCTTAGAAACAAAGTCAAAGGCATTTATTTTAAGCTAAATAATTCCTATCGATTAATTACACTGTATGGTGATAATTTAATCCCACAGGCGAATCGTGCCTTGCAAATAGCGCAGTTACAATACCGTCAAAATAAAGGTTCTATTGCAAAATACCTAGAAACACAATCGACATGGCTTAATTTCCAATTGGCTTATCAACGCGCCCTTGCTGATTATGCAAAAAATATTGCCGAAATGGAAAGATTAACGGGGAAATCATTATGAACAAGAGCAAAATTTACCGATTAAACCTCAATCTCATATTATTACCACTGATTAGTCTTATGACGCTCACTGCCTGTACGGAATTACAAACCAAGCTTAAAAGCAAAATCAACAGCGCTAGAAACGCCACCAATATCACCGCTAACCGTCTGCATCAAGAGGCGAATCAGTATCAATATTCTCGCTATGTACAACAAAACCTTAAAGCGCGTAAAGTCCCTCATGCTACCGTGATGAAATACGCAACACTTAATAGCCGACGTTATACTGCACAACAAATACAACTGAGACAACGTAAAAAAAGAAGCAATGCACATATAAGATCAGTCGTTATACATAATGGTTTATACACGCCTACGCCTGTTTTTCAGCAACAAATGACCACATTGCATGGCAGAGAATCGCATCAAGCATGGCTAGAAGGACACTCCTCATTAGATGCTGTGTTAACGCTCGCATTAAAGAATAATTTGGAAATTCAAAGCCAACAGCAAAGCGCATTGGCTAGTTTATCTCAATATGATCAAGTCAATTATTTAGATGATATGCTACTTCAATACAGCGCCTTTACTAATAGCTTAACTCTCACAGGAAGCACTCAAAAACATAATCGCTCTGCTAGCTCAGGCTTCCCTTTTCCCGCATTGCGTAGTTTAAAAGCCAATATTATCGACCAAAGTATTGAAGCATCGCGCTTAAAACTAAAACAAACAGTACAAGATGTGATAACTCAAACACGGCTTGCCTATTATGAATTACAATACAGTCAGCACAATATCAAACTGACCCAAAAAATGGGAAAACTACTAGTTTCATTAAGAGAAGAATTAAAAAATAATTACAGCGTCAACACTGCCAAACTAGGCAGTATCTTACAAGTAGATATAGAAATAGCTGGAAATAATAACGATGTACAACTCGCTAAAGACAAACAACAAGCACAGCAAGCACGTTTAAATGCGCTACTCAATCTACCAAGTCATTTTAAACTCACTAAACTAGATCGTTTAAAACCTATTCGTCTAACAACTAGTAGCCTGCCATTAATCCAAATTGCAAAGAAAAAACGCATAGAAATTGCTAATTTACGCGCTGAATTGGAAAAAATGCAACGCATGATTCGCCTTTCTGATCGACGTTTTTACCCTGATTTTGATGCAGGTACGAGCCGTTTTCAAAACCAAATGAGCAAACAAATTGGAAGTAATGCTAATCGCGCCACTTTTGCAAATCGACCTAACATAAAAAGCAGTAACTTCTTCGCTACTAACGATGCCTATCTCACCGAAACTAAGGCAAAAGCCAAAGCACTGCAAATGAAAATAAAAGCCCTTAGCATCAAAACCGAAGACCAGATCCAACAAGCTTATAGTCGTTATCAAAGCCAGCAACGCAATTATGCTCTGTATCAATCTAAAATTCTGCCTAAAGCAAAGGCTTCTTTAGATATTGCAAAAAACAACTTTGAAACAGGAAACAGTAGTTTTATGGACATTATGCAAACGCAGGAATCGATTTTTAGATACCGTTTACTCGCATTTAAAGCCATTAAAGGAATGAATAGTGAAGTGGCTAAAATTCAACGAATTATGGGGAGTTCATTCCATTCTTATTCTTCCAAATGAATCTAGTGAACTAAGCAGTAATATAAACAGGAGTTTTCTTATCACGATTTTTGTTTTAAATACTTTTTAGCCTTGATTTCTTTACCATCCACCAATACATGAGTTGCAATACCGCGTTGGCATAGCTCCTCTGGTTTCATCCAAAAGTCTGTTCCTGCTAACATTTTTTTGTATTCTTTTTGCTTTAAAAACTTGGATTTTACAATAACATCCTCAAAAAATTCTCTTAAATGCTGTGTTTGGTGTTTAAACTGTGATTCAATTTCACCTCCTTTTCCCCAGACTGCACCCGAATAATCATGAAACATTAAATCACTTCGTTGGGTAATAACACGTTTATCTCCCATGCAAAAAATCAGCGCACCCATTGAGTATCCACAAGAATCTAAGATAGTTGTTGTTCTGCCTTGAAATTTATTTTTTATTATCGAATAAAATTGACTGCCTTCATTGATAAAACCGCCATAGGAATTAATACGCAACTCTAAGGTGTCATGTTCATTAGCATCCCATAGTTGATTAAATATATCGTGTAGACCTCTTTCATGTTCATGAAATTCGGCAATAAACATTCTATAAGCGGTGTGTTTCGGGTTTTTTTTATAAGTATCTTTTGATACTTTGATTTCTTTTTCCGCAATTTCCTTTTTGTAGAGTGTATGATGTTTAGAATTCAGTTTATTATCATCGTCCTTGCTTTGTTTAAACATATTCCATTGTCCTTTGTGATTGTGTAAATATTGGCTTAATTGATTATAGATCAAACAATAAGAAGCTGAATGAAATAATTTTATTATTAGTCGATAAAATTGTTATTATCCGCGGTCTTTATCAAAAAAAATAAATACTCCTGTCAGGTTTTTTTAGTAATTTAAAAAAATAAAAGCGTTGAAAAATTAATGTCTAATGATCTCAATCCCCAACAAAAAAAAGCAGTAGAACATATCGGTACGCCTCTTTTAGTGTTAGCAGGTGCAGGAAGCGGTAAAACGCGCGTTATTATCACTAAAATTGCATGGTTGATTCGTAAGGCAGGTCTGAATGCTAGAAATATTGCCGCGATTACCTTTACCAATAAAGCGGCGCGTGAAATGAAGCAACGGGTAAGTGAGTTGTTGCATAAATCAGAATCTAAAGGTTTAACGGTTTCTACTTTTCATACCTTGGGGTTAAATATTATTCGAAGTGAATATAAAACGCTGGGTTATAAGTCAGGTTTTACTATTTTTGATGCACAGGATACAGGCACTATTATTAAAGAGCTGACCTTAAAAGAAGCGGATACCGATGCGGCAGATGATGATGAAGATTACCGTTGGCTTATTTCAAGATGGAAGAATGATTTTATCTCCCCGACGAAAGCTTATGAAATGGCAACAACATCGGGGGAGTTATTAGCGGCTAGAGTCTATGAGCGCTATCAGCGCCAACTTAAAGCCTATAATGCATTGGATTTTGATGATTTAATTGTGCTTCCTGTGCAGTTGTTTAAGGAGCATCCTGAAATATTGCAAAAATGGCAACAGAAACTGCGTTATTTGTTAGTAGATGAATATCAAGACACCAATACCTGTCAATACCATCTAGTGAAGCAGTTGATAGGGATGCGTTCTGGTTTGACCGTGGTGGGGGATGATGATCAGTCTATCTATGCATGGCGAGGTGCGCGTCCTGAAAATATTAGCCAGTTAAGCAGTGATTATCCGCATTTGAAAGTGATTAAATTAGAGCAAAATTATCGTTCTACCTCGCGTATTTTAAATAGTGCCAATCAGCTTATTGCTAATAATCCCCATCTTTACGATAAAAATCTATGGAGTGCTTTAGGGGAGGGGGAGCGTATTAATATTTTGCCTTGTCGTACTGCTGAGCATGAAGTGGAGCAGGTGGTGACTGAGATTATGAAATATGTATTTCGTGATCGTGCTCAGTATAAAGAGTTTGCTATTTTGTATCGTAGCAACCATCAAAGCCGCTTATTTGAACGTGCCTTACGTGATCATAATATTAGCTATAAAATCACAGGGGGAATGTCCTTTTTTGAACGAGCCGAAGTTAAAGATACCTTGGCTTATTTACGCTTGATTAGTAATACCGCTGATGATGCTGCTTTCTTGCGTGTGGTTAATACACCTAAGCGTGAGATTGGCGCAAGCACCTTAGAAAAATTAGGAGAGTATGCCAATAAGCGTAATGTGAGCCTATTTGCAGCGAGTACTGAATTAGGTTTTGCACAGAAAATTAGTGTGCGAGCTAAAGCACGTTTAGAGCGTTTTACCTATTGGGTTAATGAAATGATACGGCTTAATCAAGAATTAGAACCTGATGCGATTGTGAATAAAGTGATTATTGAAACCGATTATGCAGAGTGGCTACAACATACCAGTTCATCGCCTAAAATGGCGGAGCGGCGGATGCAAAATGTGAATGAAATTGTTGATTGGGTAAAACGACTTTATAATGAGGGTGATGGTAAGGAAACACTGTCAGACGTGGTTTCACATATGGCATTGATGGATATTCTGGAACGTAATAAAGAGGAAGATGAAGAGCAAAATGATATTAGCCTAATGACACTGCATACCGCTAAGGGATTGGAGTTTCCTTATGTGTTTATGGTCGGGGTTGAAGAAGAAATATTACCTCATGCCAATAGTATGGAAGATGAAAAGGGTTTAGAAGAAGAGCGTCGTTTAACCTATGTAGGTATTACCCGTGCAAAAAAACAATTAACGATTAGCTTTGCTAAAACACGTCAACGCTATGGTGAAAGTATCCCTTGTGAACCAAGCCGTTTTTTAGAAGAGTTACCTGAAGAACATCTCGAATGGGCAAACCGTAAAGTCGTCTCTCATGAAGAAATGCAACAAACCGCACAGTCTTATATTTCTAATTTGCAGGATATGTTAGGGGACTAACAAGCTATGCGAGTAATAGAAATATTTTCTATATGGATTGATAATGGTGGTCAACTACCCCTCAGCTAAAGACAGAGGGGCTTGAATCGTGAGATTTAAGATAGGTCTTCGGATTGAATAGGTGATTAGGCTAAGTTCTTCGAGAACTACGTTGTTTAAGTTATGACACCCTCGGATGCCTCCCAAGTCTGAGGCTCTGTCTCCAAGTATTAAAAGACCTTAACGGGTCGGTGTGCTTGGATTGACAAGCTTTTACAACATTGCCGATGGGAATCAACCTCGCAAGAGGAATCGTTCAATTTT
>Ga0256832_1000709_pt1 | contig 21860 bp, 6 predicted proteins | sample 134614metaG_FD_190534 | JGI IMG/M metagenome (GOLD analysis project Ga0256832, IMG submission 190534) | Hydrothermal vent microbial communities from Lau Basin, Pacific Ocean - 134-614 | ecosystem: Environmental > Aquatic > Marine > Hydrothermal vents | place: Pacific Ocean: Lau Basin | collected... | reverse complement strand
TCAGGACACGGTAATCGCTATACCTGATAATGAAACTCCTTTGGAAATTAAATTATTAATTAGCGGAATTACCAATGATGATCTGGCAGATCCCAATCAGGGAGTATGCGCTGTTTACCTGCACTATGAGCATTTTGAGCGTAGAGATCTTACCATTGATCTTATATCTCCTTCCGGACAAAAGGTCACATTGGTAGGACCTCGTGATCCTTTTAATAAACTTCCTATAACAGGTAAACTGGAATGGGATATCACTTTTGTAAGATGTCAGGATGCTACATCTCCTGATCCGGGTAAGAGTGATCAATTTACTAATTTGGACAACTGGGGGTTAGGTAATGCATATAATGGAGTTTATTATCCGAATAGAGGCTGCCTTGAAGATTTCAATACCGGTCCCGTTAATGGAATATGGACTTTGGTAGTTTGGGATCATGATCATTTTTACAAAGGCAATTTTCTTGGATATACTATTGAATTTTGTGATGGTTCCACTATTGATTGTGATCTTTGCCATGCAGATGCAGGTTTTTTCAATAATTATTATTCATCATTTTGTATTGATGATTCAGATATATATTTAGATCTAAATACTGTTTTTCATGATTCGATTGTTCCTGATACCAATTTATATACTTATCAATATATCGTACATGGTAATGGTAAATTGATTGATATGAGTCTTGATCCGGATTTTAATTCCCTTGGAGTCGGAATATATAATATCTGTGGGTTCTCATATTTGAAAGATGATTCAACCAGACTTTTTGATTTACTGGATTCTCTGGATATTGAGGAATTTATCGATAGTATTGAAACTCCCGGAGCTCCTTTTTGTGCGGATATAATAGATACATGTTATACATTGGAAATAATTCCCGTTGACTCATTGGTTAATTTGGATACGGCTGTTTGTATTGGTGATACCTTGAGGTTTTTAGGGCAATCTTTTTTTGAAAGCGGGGATTATTATATAGCTTCACCTAATAATAATTGTGAAATAGCTTATAATTTACACCTTGAAGTAATTGAACCGGATGCAGGTATATATGCAGGGGATACTATATTGTCTTGTACTAAAAGCGGTATATTATTGAGAGGAACGGGTTTTACAGCTGATGTTGGTATGAGTTTCAATTGGAATAAAAAAGCACAAACGATTGCAGGAGATACAACGGCTATATTGATTGGGCAGCCGGGTGAGTATTCTTTTATTTTATCTTTGGGTACCTGCAAAGATACTGCTATGATCAATATTGAGTCTGAAATGGATTTCCCTCTCCTTGATTTTGATATACAAAACATTGATTGCGTCCATGATTCTGCCAGATTATCAGTTAGTTCGATAAATACAATAATTGATTCAATTCTTTGGATTGATCCTTTAGACAGTATATTTTATGGAACTGATATAATGACAATAGATACAGGTTATTTTCTTGTCAATGTTTATGCTCCCGGAGGTTGTCTGGCTTTTGAAATGGTGAAAGTAGATAAAGATACTGTGCCTCCCTTTATTTATGTTACCGGCAATGATTTGAATTGCAATACGGATACTGCTTTTTTGCATTTGCATACTCAGGATTCAATCGCTTCAATATTCTGGAAAGAATTGGGATATGGAAACAAGGACACTTTTACTTTATTCCCGGGAGAGTATCATGTGGAAGTGACAGGAATAAACGGCTGTGTATCCGAAGATTCAATACAGATAGAACAAAACATAACACCGGCTGAATATACTTTACAATTCGATACATTAAATTGTAATAATGATACGGCATTCATCGATTTTCAATCAAGTGATATTATTAATTCTGTTGAGTGGATAACTCCTGCGGATGATACGATTGTTTCTGAAGATCTTTTAGTGGATTTGCAGGGGATGTATTATTGCTCAATCGAAGATGAAAACGGGTGTATTAGCAAAGATTCTGTGGAAATCGTAGGAGATTTTGACATTCCCGATCTGCAGATACCTATTCCTGAGCTTTATCTTTTATGTGGAAAAGATTCCGTAAGATTATCATTTAATTCAGGCTCGATTATTAAGAAAATCGAATGGACAGGACCGGGGAATTATTCCTCAGGAGATTTTTCACCATATACACATGTCGCAGGAATTTATACTGTAACGATCACAGGAAAAAACGGATGCAAAAACAGTGGAGATATAAATGTTTTGTTGGATAGTGCCGCTGCGCAAATAACCATAGTGACCGATACTATTAATTGTATTGACGATACGGCTAATATTGAAGTTATTTATACAGGAAATTATAAATTTGAGTGGAAAGCTCCGGATAACAGTATTATGACAGGTGATAAAATAAATTCTACGTTAAATGGATATTATTATCTTACGGTTACAAATATGGACAATAATTGTCTAAGTGAGTTTGTTGCTTATGTGCCTGTTGATACGATTATCCCGGTTATTTCTATTAATACATCAAATATTTTCGATTGTGATCATGATGAAGTCAAATTATCACTGAATTCAAATATAACCTTAAAAGAAATTATTTGGGAAAGCGGTAATTATAATTATACAGGAGATACCGCTGTTATAAATAATCCCGGTTTATATTTTGTCAAAGCGATATCAACAGGTTATTGTGAGGCAAATGATAGTATATATCTGGATAGTTCGGTTTATTTGGATATTCAATCTGATACATTTTATCTGAATTGTTCAAATAACAGACAGGTTGCTCTTGAATTAGAAGGAGTTCAGGATACTTTTGATTTTACCTGGATAGGACCTTCATTTTCTTCAAATAGTCCTTCTCCGATAGTTAATACGGAAGGTCTGTATAAAGTAACCGTAACTGATGGAAATTGTATCGATAGCGCTGATATTTGGGTTTTTTATGATACTCTTGTTCCTGATATTGAAGTGATTTTCGATCCTGTAATAAAATGTAATCCTGATTATTCTATTGTGAATGTTATTCTTGATACGACTACAATTGATACTTTTTACTGGTATGGACCCGGTTTTAGAAGCAATGATTTAGTGGATACGGTTTATTCACAGGGACAATATGTTTTTACCGCAGTAGGACAAAACGGATGTTCGTCATCATATTTTATTAATATCTCTTTGTCCAATGAATATACGGAAATTAAAGCAATTGGAGACACGGTAAATTGCCAGACAGGTATTCATGATTTGGTAATTGATGCAGATATTTACGGTGAATATACCGGTTTGATTTGGACAGGGCCTAATGCATATATTTCTTCTGATAAAAGAAATATAGTTCAGGATACAGGAAAATATTTCTTAATAGTTACAAATTCTATGGGATGTGAATCAAAGGATTCGGTAGTTGTTGTTTATAATATCAATTTACCTCAGTACGAGATTTTAGATCCTGATATTATCACTTGTTTCAACGATAGTATTGAACTTGCAATTAATGCTCTTGATTCAGGATTGATATATAATTGGTCGGGTCCCTATGGTTTTTATTCTACTGCTAAAAACGTTTTTGTTGAAAGAGGAGGAGATTATGTTTTGAAAGTTACCGCCTCAAATGGATGCGTATCATTTGATACTGTAAATGTTGAGATAAATAAGCTAAAACCTTATATTATACTTTCAGCTGATGATATTAATTGTTTGTCTTCATCTGTGAAAATTAATTTGAAGAGCAGTGCAGCAAATTATACTGTAGAATGGTCCGGTCCTAATTCATTTTATAGTACGGAATTCAATCCTGAAGTTAATACTATTGGCATGTATTATGTGGTATTGACAGATGAAGACAATGGATGTTTTTCAGAAGATTCTATTTATATTAATTATGACAGGTCAAAACCGGAAGTTGTTATTGATGATTTTTATTTACCATGTGATACTTCCAAAATTAAATTGACACCGGAAAATTCCGTTACCGGTTACAATTTCACCTGGTATGGACCGGATTCTTTTTATTTTGAAGGTAATATGGCTTATACGAATATTCCGGGGGAATATTATGTTTATGTTGTTGGCAAAAACGGTTGTGATACCACGGTATATTTCAATGTTTTTGATATTCCTGTCAATCCTGAATTTGATGCGTATGGCGATAATATAAATTGTGAGGCGGATTCTGTTGTACTTCATGCAGTGGGAGTTAGCGATGATCTGAGTTTTGAGTGGAATGGTCCTAATGATTTTATGTCTCTTGAAAAAGATCCGGTTATTAAGATTCCCGGGGATTATGTATTGCATGTTACAGGTAAAAATAAATGTGATTCTTCTGCTACAGTTTCTGTTTTGATCGATACATTGAAACCTGAAATAGAAATTGAGTACTCAGATTCTTTGATATGTGAAAGGCAAACAGGTAAATTGAAACTGGATATTTTGAATGATACTTCCGGGATTTATTCATTTTATTGGCATTCCGATAAAGGAATAATAACATTTGGGAAATATACTGACAATCCTGATTTTAAGGGAGAAGGAAAATATTTTGTAGAAGTCAAGGATTTGGCCAATGGTTGCAAATCAACTGATTCAATTTTGATAACAAGTAAGGAGTATATGTTGGATAGTGTAAGCATCAGTATTATTCCTCCCACTTGCTATGGGTTTAATGACGGGATGTTTACAATAGATACTGCATATGGAGGACAATCTCCTTATAGGTATTCTTTAGATAATTATTATTATTCCAATATAAAAGAGTTTACATCTAAAGAAGCGGGAACATACAACTTATTTATAAAAGATAAAAACGGTTGCAAATTGGATACTGTGATCATAGTGCCTAATGGTGCAGATGTTCAATTGCAGCTTACTTCTGACAAATATGAAATATATCCCGGTGAAAGTATAAAATTGATAGCATATATTTTATCGGATAATAATATTATTGATTATGATTGGCAACCTTCGTTTTTATTTGATTTTCCGGATACGACAATTCAGGTTATTAAACCATTGGAATCAGGAAAAATATATCTTAAAGTAACTGATTCCAAAGGCTGCTATGATGATGATGATGTATGGATAAATGTACTATCAAAACCGGAATTGTATATTCCTGATATATTCACACCTGATTATGATAATATAAATGATTATTTTTATGTTAAAGCAGGCAGAGGAATAAAATCTATAAGGAATTTTTACGTTTTTGACAGATGGGGAGAAAAAGTTTATGAAAATAAAAATATGAAATTGAATGTACCTGAAGATGGATGGGATGGTAAATTTAAAGGGAAGGAAGCAGCATCGGGTGTGTATGTTTATTATTTTGAAGTTGTTCTTGAAAACGGAGAAATTGAAAAATTTGCAGGAGATATCACTTTGATTAGATAATAATATTTAGAAAATTCATATTCTTATTTTTTATTATATATCTTTGCAAATTATTAGGGGGGTATTTCATTTTTTCGCGCTGCGGGTTGATTCTCCTTTATTTATTCCTTTAGGAGGAGTCAGAGGCAAAGAATGGGAAAAGCGAAAAAATGAAATACACTTATTATTAAAAATTGAGCATCTGCTCGTCATGGTGTTAAAATCAAAATGATTGTGCCTGAGTGGATATAAAATAAAGTATAAATATTTAATGGTGTATATGTACAGATTTAGTAGATTATTATTGGTTGTTTTTTTGTTGATTTCATCTTTGGATATGTTTTCTCAGAAGCCTGATTCAACATGTGAAAATGCCGGAATATTTTGTGATTCGGCTTCTTTATACGGACCCTGGGAACTTTATGATACAGTATATGGAGATAATGTGCCGCACTTTAATATTTGCGGATCTCAGGGGTCTTTTCAAAATATAACATATTTTTCGTTTGTCGCTTCATCTAATCATGTGAAGATATTATTGACTCCGGAAACTATAACTCCGGATAACGGAACATCGGATATCGGATATCAATATGGTTTAATCGGCTTTTGTGTCAACCAAAGCAATAAAAATGATATTATTTATTATGATTGTAGTGCAGATGCCAATCTTGTGAGTCCAAAGATCATTGAGTCTTCTAATCTAAATCCCGGATATACATATTACCTTTATGTTGATGGCTACTCTGGAGCGTATATGCAATTTCATTTGGAAGTGCTGGACGGAATCGGTGATTTAAAAGTAGATGATATCGATAAATTTTATGTGTCCGGACATGGAGCTTATAATCCAAATGATACAATTGAAGTTTGTAAAGACGGTACTTTTGATTTTACTGTTCTGGGAGTCGATAATGCGCCAAGTTACATTTGGTATTCTCAGGATACCCTTGAAAGTTCGGATAGTTCCACGCTGGTTTATACCTTTAATAGTGATACAACCATTTACAAGATCTGTGCGCAGGGATACACTGACTGTGAAGTTGGAAATCCTGCCTGTATTTATGTGAAAGTAGATACTATTGCAGATGATATCTTACCTGATACCAGTGTTTGCGCGTCTGATCTCAGTGTAGGTATAAAACCGTCAGGCTGGTTGGGAGGTTTGATAAAATCTACAACAGGAGGAGTATTTTGGACCAATGTAAATGATTCGATCGGATGTCATTATATTCAGAGGGTCAGGATCAATAAAATAGATGAGGATATTAATGATATAGATACGGTTTTGTGTGCGGTGGATTCGTTTTTTATCAATGGAGATACGATGACAAATGATTTTATGTTGCAATACAAATATTCTTCTGTTGAGGGATGCGATAGTTTTGTAAATAAACATTATCTTTTCTTTAATTATGAAGGAGATATTTCTAAACTAGAATGCTTCAATGGAAGCTCATATATATTATCTGTTAATTCTCAAAATTATAACCCGGGTAAATATGACAGTGTTAAAGTTACCTGGTTGCTCAATAATAATGTAATATCAGAAGGTTCCTCTTTTGATTTATATCCTGTTGATCTTCCTGGGAAATATTATGCTCAGGTGACTTTGTATAAAAGCGGTCTTGATTGTACTTTTGATTTACCCGAAGTAGTTATTGAGAATATCCCGTCTGCTGATTTTATTGTTTCAAAAGATACTATTTGTTCTAATGATTCATTGTTTTTTGAATTGACAAACTATATTGATACTATAATTTATAATATAGATGTTGAAGGGACTGTAGCTCAGAAAATGTCAGAGTCAAAATATAAAGTAAAATGGGGAAATGAAGGTAATTATAAAATAAGAATAACATTTATGTATGACGGTTGCCCGTTTGCAGTGGAAAAAGAGATTGAAGTACAACCTGAAATTCAAATTCCTTTGATAACTTGTATACAATCCACAAATTCATCTATTGTTTTTGACTGGAATACATCAGAATGTGTAGATGAATATGAAATATGGATTGATGGTGTATATGTAAAAACAATGAGCTCCGGTCCTGATACTATTCAGAATCTCAATTACGGGCAGGAGGTGAATATCGAAGTCAGGACAATTGGAGATTGCGTTTGCGAGCATAAGACCGACAATACTAATTGTTCGGCTTTACCTTGTCCAAACAGGACCGTTTCAATTACTGGTTTACCTAAGAGTATTTGTTATGATGAATTGGTCGATAGCATCATACTGTCTTATGAAGCTGATACGACAATAATAGCTAATTGGACAGGTGGTGTAGTTGATGATTTCGGTGTTGTCTATAAATCCAATATTGTACAGGGAATAAATTCTATCATTCTTAAATATCAAGTTGGTGATTGTAATTACCAGGTAGATACTTCATTTATTGTATATCCTCCACTGGATATTGATTTAGTGATTGGTGATCTTTCCTGTTTTGATTCAAAAGACGGTAGTGTTGAGATCTTACCTAAGGCAGGAACAGCTAATTTTTCAGTTGAATTAAATGGAGAAACAAGAGATTCTTTATATATCAATAATCTGACCGCCGGTGAATATAAAATGTTATTATTGGATGATAATGGATGTACTTATCAGGATACTTTCTATATTTTGCAACCGGAAGAACCTGAAATAAATATCAAAGGTAATAAGATTGTTAAATACAATAGTGAATTTAAATATTTTATTGAGGCATCGGATATGGGGTTTGATAGTATTTATTGGTATAAAAATGATTCACTGATATGCACAGGTAATTGTGATACTGTCACTATTAAACCTGAGGATGATTTTTACCTTTGTGCTCAAATGTTTTTTGACAGCCTGTGCCAAAAGGAAACTTGCATTGATGTTAGAATAGACAGGGATTTTGAAATATATGTACCCAATATATTCACCCCTGATTTTGATGGAATCAATGATTATTTTAATATTAAATCAACAAACGGACTTGATGTTCATGTCAAGACATTAAAGATATTTAACAGATGGGGTGAATTATTGTATGAAAATAATGATTTTGTAGTGGGTGCAGAAAGTGGAAATTTAGGTTGGAATGGAATATTCAGAGGCAAAAAAGCTCTTCCGGGTGTTTATGTTTACTATATAGAAATAGTTGATGATTCAGGAGAAATATCAAAATTATATGGAGATGTAACCTTGATTAGATAATTTTCTTTATATTTACAAAATAGAAGTTTAAATTAATATCAATGAGAGGCTGTCTAAAAAGATTGTTTTTTGAAAATCAGCTTTTGCCCCAACCCTAAAGGGTGGCTGATTTTCAATGATTTACCTTAGGTTGCCGAGCTTGTCGAGGTATAGGGGTAGGGGCAAATAAATCATTGAAAATCATTTTGGGGACTTTTTAGACAGTCTCTTTTATCATTTTGGGTAAATTTATTCTGTCAATTACAGATTCTGATTACCTGTTATACCAGTTTAACTATAAAATGACGCATATATTAATTCTATAATATTTATACGAATCTTAAAGTTAATTTGGTAATATTTGTTGTCAGAATATTTATTGCTTTCACAAAATAATACTATAAAATGAAACAACTGGCTTTACATTGGAAAATACTTATTGGAATGGTATTAGGAGTGATTTTTGGATTGATAATGGCACAATATAGTTGGGGAGGTGATTTTGTCAAAGATTGGATTAAGCCTTTTGGAAGAATATTTATCAATTCTCTCAAATTGATAGCAATGCCTTTGATACTGGCTTCTCTGATTAAAGGTGTTTCCGATCTTAAAGATATTTCAAAATTATCTCTTATGGGAGGACGTACTATAGGGATGTATATTATTACAACGGTTATAGCTGTCTCTATAGGTTTGTTATTGGTAAATACTATAAAACCAGGTAATTCCATTTCTGAAACTACAAGAAATGAACTGGTTAACAATTATGTTGATAAAGCTGCAAAATATAAAACTCAGGCGGAATTGCAAAAAGCCAGCGGACCCTTGAAAGCTCTTGAAGATCTTGTCCCCAGCAATATAGTTGCAGCTGCCGGCAATAATAAAAATATGCTTCAGGTGATTTTCTTTGCTATCTTTTTTGGGATCGGATTGATATTAATACCTGAAAAAAAATCAAAACCGGTAAAAGATTTTTTCGACGGGTTCAATGAGGTAATATTAAAATTGATTGATCTGATAATGTTAGCAGCGCCTTATGGTGTATTCGCCTTGTTGGCAGCATTAGTAGTGGAATCACCAAGCCTGGATCTGTTTCAGGCTTTGGCCTGGTATGCCATAACCGTTATAGTAGGATTATTTTTGTTACTGGTATTTTACAATTTGATAGTTCTTTTTCTGGCCAGAAAAAAACCTTCTTTTTTCATTAAAGGAATTGCTCCCGCCCAGTTGCTTGCATTTTCCACAAGTTCCAGTGCAGCTACCTTACCGGTGACTATGGAAAGAGTAACTGAACACTTGGGAGTGGAAGAAGAAGTCAGTAGTTTTGTTCTGCCAATTGGAGCCACAGTCAATATGGACGGGACAAGTTTGTATCAGGCAGTTGCGGCAGTATTTATTGCTCAGGCATTTGGTATGCATTTGGGTTTAAGTGCTCAACTTGGTATAATAATGACAGCAACACTTGCCAGTATTGGTTCAGCTGCTGTGCCGGGTGCGGGAATGGTTATGCTTATTATAGTATTGGCTCAAGCCGGTATTCCGGAAGCAGGATTGGCTCTTATCTTTGCTATTGACAGACCTCTGGATATGTTGAGGACGATTGCAAATGTTACAGGAGATGCAACAGTGTCAATGGTTGTAGCAAAATCAGTAGGTAAACTCGGAGAGCCTAAAGTGAAAAATTGGGATGATAATTATCCAAAATCAAAATAACTTGTAATACTATATTAATTTTACAAATACAAGGGTTTCCTGAGTTTAGTATCATAAATCAGAGTCTTATGTTTTTTGTCTTTTGTTAAATATTTTACCTGTAATTTGTTTTTTGCAACCCACTCCAATTTTGCATTAATAGCTTTTCTACCCCAAATAATTTTATTATTTTTAGTATCGTAAACCATTATTTTTACAGGAGTATTTCCGTTAATATCCTTTTTTAGAGTTTTATAAATTGCTGCAAAATTATAATTCTTATTATACAAAATATTATAACCGGAAATAAAATTGTTTTTGGCGATTTTTTCAGTAGATGTAGATATCTCTGCTATTTTCTTTGAACTTATGCAGGAATTTAAAACAAATATCACCGGAAGTAAAAATATTATTCTTTTCATAATCTGATTTTTTTTGCAAAAATAAAATAAATTAATTCTTTAACGAATAGTTTTTTATCAATTAACCACAACTTTCGTTCTTAGCAACAATACAACTTTTAAAATTAAAAAATATTGTATCTACGTAGGCAGGGTGCTTTTGGAATGGAAAAAAAGATGTTTTTTCAATCAAAATGATTCTATCTGAGTAGATATAAAATAATATCAGATGAAAGGAATTAGAAATAAAAAAATAGTCCGGTATTAATTTCCCGGACTATTTTTTTTCATTTAATAAAATTTAAGTGAGTTACTTCTATCTTATAACGGTTATATCTCCGACTATTTTCATGTCCTCCCTGTCTTTAATTTCCAAAATTGCATAGAAAACATAAACTCCGGGAAGAGCTTTTTTACCTCTATAAGTACCATCCCAACCGTAACTTGCATCATTTGGAGGAAAGTTTTGATTGCTGTATACCAATTCTCCCCATCTGTCAAAAATCTTCATATCCTTAATACTTAATACGGTATTGTCAGTAGTTATATAAAAACGGTCATTAAGTCCGTCTCCGTCAGGTGTGAAAATATTTGGAATATCCACATCGACATTTTCTATAAACCTGAGATCCAAACATGCAGATGCATTACATCCATTATCATTTATAATATCAACACATATAGTTCTGTCAGCATCTATTTCCAGTTTTATGGTATTGCATTGACTACCTGAACAAATAGTATCTCCGTTTTCATAATACCAAACTATACTGATTAAATTAAAGTTGTCAACATTTCCGATTTCATAAGCACCTGAACTGTTTTCCTTGATGAAATCAGGACCTAAAATAACAGGTTCCATTTCATCAGGTTCGATTAATGTTATCGTTTCACCGGATTCACATCCGTGAATGTCTTTCACAGTTACCGTATAAGTTCCTGCTGCCAAATTCTGGAATGTGGAAGTTTCTGCTTTTACTCCATCAAGATAATATTCGTAATCCTCATCATCAGTAACGATAATTCCTCCATTTTCATCACCGTAACACAAAGGATTAATAGATGAAACTTCATATTTAGGTAATGGTATTATGTTTAATGTATCACTAGCTGAATAATCGCATTTTTGAACAGTGTAATTGACAGTATAAATATATTCGCCAGGATTAAATCCGGTCAGGTTGATATTTCCATTATTATCAATTCCCGTACCTTCCCAACTAACAATACCTGTATTGTCTCCTGTAATATTTACATTCAGAGAAATATTCCCCAAATCTGAAATACAAAGGAACTCAGGTAAGTTCAATATCTCAAGAGAGATATCCGGACATGGTTCAGTTTCACAGGTGATGGAAGTACTTACATTATTACAAGCACACTCCGAAACCGCTTCAACTGTAAAATCAACTGTACTATTAGGTTGTAAATCCAAAAGATTATATTGAATGTCAGTTGTGTTCAATACCATTACTCCATCGACAAAAACATTGTATGAAGCAGCGCAATCTACTTGATTCCAACTGATCATGATAGAATTGGTAGTCGGGGCACAATTTACTACAGGAGCTATAAGTTCAGGTTCAACCGTTACAGGAACAAATACTCTTTCCGATTTACAAATACTGTTATTTGTTTTTAAAGATAACATATATGAGCCTGGAGTATTCCATTTGAGAGAGAACTTGGAACTGCTGATGTCAGTTCTGGTTGCACCTGCTATATTCCAATCGTAAATAGTTCCGGCAGGATTATTATTATCAAAATTGACAACAAGACTGTCACTGATACAAATTGTAGTATTTTCAACTGAGAAAACAGCTTTTGGCATTTCAATTACTTCGATTGTAAATGAAGTATCAGCACTACATACTTCCTTGAATCTCATAAATATGGTATGAGTACCCGGACCCGCAAGTTTAGGATCAAATACTCCGGAAACCGGATCAATTCCATCTCCTGACCATTCAATAGTTCCCGTACCGTCACTTTCAGCTATTGTTGCCTGGAAAGTAATTGGTGTAGTGTTGTCATCCAGGCAAATTGTATCAATGACCGGCTGAATATCAATTACATAATCTGGACATGCTACAGCAAAACAATAATCTGATGTAGAAATATCTCCACAAATACCTTTGTCTATAGCTATTAATGATAGATTTATACTATCTCCCGGAGTCAATCCATTAACTGTATAAGTATTTATATATGCACTGTCAACCAGGTTGCCATTTACATAGATCTTATATGCCTTAGCTTTATCATCTATATTCCAATTAAAAATAATACTATCGGTTGATGGTTCACAACTAATATAAATATCGTCCAAAGTATCCTGAACATATATTTGTGCAGATACCGGAGTTGATATACAGTTATTATTTTCAACTTCAAGAGTTATTGTTTTTGTCCCGGAAGTATTCCATTCCAGTAAATGCGTTTCAAGCCCTGTTCCGCTTATTACAGTCGCCCCGTCAAAATCCCATGTTGCGTTACCTGAAGGAGCATTGCCTGTATAAATTAATGCTAACTGGTCTTTGATACAAATCGTATCTCCTGAAATAGAGAAATCCGCAGTAGGTTGTTCGTAAACATGGACATAAGCTTTAGCATTATAAGGACATTCATTATTAAGATAATGCAAAACAATGGTGTGTGTACCCACTCCGGCAACAACCGGATCAAATAATCCGGTTAAAGTATCAATTATACCGTTTCCACTCCAACTGATAGCTCCTCCTTCATTCGGATTAATGCTATATCTGAAATTAAACGGTTGAGTGTTTCCGTCAAGGCAAATACTGGTATCTCCGGGAGTGGCTATTACTTCTACAATCGGACAATCCAATGCCTGGCATGTGACTGGATCTGTACTGAAATCAGGACAATATCCGTCTGTCTCAATATGAAGGATAATAGTAACTTCGTCATTTGGATTTAATCCGGTAACAGTATAGGTTGTTCCGTCTAAAGTTCCACTACTTCCACTAACTACTTCGACTGTTGTATTCGAAGAACCGTATATGGTATCCCATTCAAATGTTATGCTGGTCGCTGTAGAATTACATAATATTGAAGGCATTTGTGGCGGTGTTTGTACTATCACAGTATCTACTGTCATTTCAGATTCGCAGCCTCCTTCGTTTACAGTCAAACTAATGATTTTAGTTCCGGGAGAACTCCAGGAAATATAATGAGGTCCCTGACTATCTGGTCCAAGAGGTGAACCATCGACTCCGCCACTAAAATTCCATGTATATTCAGCTGTGTCTGAAGCAATACCCGTGTAAACAATAGTATCAACTGATGACAAGCATATAGTATCTTGTACGGTAAATGGAGAATTTGGAGCCGGTATAACCGTGACAGTTTCACATATAGTATCTGAATTTCCGCATTCAGGATCACGAGCATATACACAAACATCTCCTCCTGCCGAACCCTGCCAAATTATCTGGAGTGTCAACTGATCATCTGCCACAACTCCATAAGCATCATTCGGCCATGTCCATTTATATTCATTATTAGGATCAGTGTTGGTTATTTCATAATAGAACCAATCCCCTGAGTTTGAACATATAGTCAGAGGCCAGTTTAGCGGTTGAGGCGCATCAGGCATATAATCGTCAATATATAGCTCAACAGGATCGAATTCATCAAAAATACATGTTACATCATCATAGCTAATAGCTATCGATATGCTATATAATCCGTCTTCATATACAATAATCTCATAGCTTTGTTGTGCCCCGCTTTGACTAGTGTATTCACTACCGTCTTTGTACCAGGTTACAGTTACCGATTCAGGGTTTTCGGGCAATAGTTGATCAACCCAGAAAACAATTTTAACGGAATTGTCACCCAACCCTGAACAATCGGTTTCAAAATGCCCGTCTAAAGTAATAAAATGAGTAGTGACAAAAACTATTTTATCACAACCGTTAGGCGCTCCGTCTTCTACCAATATTTCAAAATCTTCAACATCATAGGTAAATACTTCACCTTCAATCACAATATCATCGCCTTCACAACCGGTAGTATCTATATATACGGTATCTCTCGGTAGTTTTAAGATTTCTACCTTTTGCCAGTATTCACATCCTTGTGGATCTGTAGTAAGTGCAACGGAATCAATTCCGTCAGTATAAAGAGGTACTCCTTCCCAACCATCCGGTGTATATCCGTCTTCAAGTACATTTTCACAAACTTCAAACTGCCCAAGGTCTTCTGTCGGCAATTGTTCTACTTCTATCTGGAAGCAAAACGGATCCCCAACATTACAATCGTTTTTGCCGTAAACACATATATCATAAGTTCCCGGAGCACTAAAATGGATGGTAGTGTCAATATTATTTGTGGAGTCAATAACTCCGTTAACATCCCAAACGTATGTAACTGCATTATGTACTTCATCTAATGTGAATGTAACATCTGCTCCTACACAAATATCTTCACAATTGGGGAAATTATCATCACACAGGACATCAAGTGGCCCGTTAACTTCAGGAGTACCACCTCCGTAAAGGATCTCTATCCAGTATGTACATTGAGTACCTGAACATCCATCAATAAAGAAATGATATGTTTCTCCAACTGTTAAGTCGTGTAATTCAACTGGGATATCACCAGGTGGTACACAAGGACATTGCAAAATAACAGGGTTTTCTACACAATCTTCGTAAAAGCCCCACTGGATACCAATACTTCCTGATCCTGCAACACATGGTGCAGCATGAATAATCAAAGATATATCTTCAGCACCGGCGACAAAAGCAAACCAGGAAGGATTGTGGAATGCATATCCTGCTCCACATCCCGGAATAGGTATTTGTTCCCATTGTTCTACCATGGAAGTACAGAATTCATTTAATTCCTGAAGTTCACATAACACCTCAGCATCTTCACATTCCCCAGCTGTTTGTGTGTCATCACAATCATCAGGCGGGATTACATAATATCCAGCATCAATATATGTAGTATCAGTACCGGATTGAATTGTGAAAACAGGTGTTAATCCAGTTGCGGGATCAGGGTCACTATCTTCATCTTCAGTACCTGCATTTTGTATAGTAATTGAAAATGTGGCCGGTATTTCAAATTCCACATAATAATCATTAGGTTTTATATCGGGATTATTGTCAAATATGTAAAAGCCTGCACCATCTGAAAAAGTTTGATCAATTTTAGCATCATCAGATGCTCTGTACAAAGTAACCATAACATCTGTGACAGGAAATTCACCTGCGTCCTGAAGTCCGTTTTGATCCTGATCCCTCCATGTATAATCTCCAATAGTTCCCGGTCTATACAACCCTGCATCCCATATATCAGTTGTTTCCCCTGAATTTATAGTGAAATCAATTGTAGTTCCTGTCGTTGGGTCGGGATCACTGTCCAAATCGTCAGTTGTCATATCCTGATCTATGAAATAATAAGCAGGAGGTTCTGTAAATTTTAAATTATAGTCTCCCGGAGGTATTTCAAATGCCGGGGCAGAAAATGAATATGAACCATCTCCGGCAGTATTAGTGTTATATGCTGTTCCGGTTGAAACATTTGTTAAAGTTACTTTAACGCCCCCGAGTCCGGGTTCACCATCCTGAGCACCGTTACCATTCATGTCTTCCCAGACAAAATCTCCTATCGAAACGAACTTATAAAAACCGGCATCGATATTATCAATGTCTTGTCCACTGACAAGATCTGTTGCTATTACATCTCCTGTAGCAGGGTCAGGGTCACTATCAATATCATCATTTCCGCCTTGATCCTGTAAAGTAATAGCATCCATACCACTGCTTGCCAAATCAAAATTAACCGTATAATTACCCGGTATCAAATCAATAAATATATAATCTCCTGCACCTCCTGTTGTGACAGTAATAGCGGTAATATTTGTTCCATTTCCCGTAGTACCTGTCAGAGTTACATCAACTCCGGGTAGATCAGGTTCTCCTCCGTCCTGGACGCCATTACCATTGGAATCTTCCCATGCATAATCACCTATAGTACCATAATTATAAAATCCCGCATCTATATTTTTTATCGTCTGGCCACTGACGATATTTGTAGCGATAACATCGCCTGTGGCAGGATCAGGATCACTGTCCAGATCATCATTTCCACCTTCGTCTTGGTATGTGATAGCATCCATACCACTACTAATCAAGTCAAAATTCACTGTATAATTTCCGGGTATTATATCATTAAATACATAATCTCCAGCACCTCCTGTTGTTACCGTTATAGGTCCGACTGCAGTGCCGTTACCTGTGGTACCGGTTAGAGTTACATCAACACCTGCAAGTGGGGCTTCTCCTGCATCTTGGATACCATTGGCATCTTCGTCTTCCCAGGTATAATCTCCGATAGAACCGTAGTCATAAAATCCTGCATCTATATTATCAACGGTTTCATCACTTTCAACAGTAAAAGCAGGAGTATCACCTGTGGCAGGATCGGGATCACTGTCAATATCATCATTTGTCCCTTCTTTCTGATATGTTATAGCATCAAAACCACTACTGGTAAGGTCAAAACTAATAGTGTATGTGCCGGGAGGTACATTAGTGAAATTATAAACACCGGCGCCGTCACTGGTAGTGTTGGCATTAAAAGCACTTCCTGAACCTGTAGTTCCCGAAATGGTTATATCGACTCCGGCAACAACTCCTTCTCCGGCATCCTGAATACCATCAGCATTTTCATCTTCCCAAGTATAATCACCGATAGTAGCATATAAGTAATAACCTGCATCAATATCATTTTTATTTTGTCCTGCGGCTAAAGTAAATGTATAAGTTGTTCCTGGTCCATTGGTGCCGTCAACATCACTGTCATCAATAGTGGCACCCATATTTGGAGCTGTTTCTATATAATTTGGATTTGCAGGAGCAGCATTAAACTTGACATAGTAATCTCCCGGTGGCAGGTCTTCAAAGGAATAAAATCCACTGGCATCTGTAGTTTTAGGAGATCCTACCTGTGTACCTGTATTATCATATAGGGTTACTTCAACTCCCTGTATACCCTGTTCTCCACTATCCTGGATACCATTTCCATTTAAATCATGCCATACAAAATCACCTATTCTGGGCGCTGCATATTCATTATTATTTAGAATATTTGATTTTATTGAAAATGCACTAAATGCTACAAAAAGCAGGGGTAATGCATAAATAAAAAATTGTCTGGAATTTAATCGTTTCCAAAAAGAAAAACGTGTAGAATTTATATTCATAATAATAGATATAAAATAGTTAATTAAAAATACGGGACAATTTTGCAGAGCAATAATGTCCTAATGTTTTGACTTACCTACAAAGTTATATAATTTAATTCAATTATAATCAAAAACAACATAAAATAATAAATTAATAATTTAGAATAATTGTAAATTATAAGTGACTACTCAGACAGGGTGTTTTTGAAATGAAATAATTCAATTTTTTTAGTCAAAATAATCCTGCCTGAGTGAATATTTAATCACATTTTTTAATCCAAAGTATCAATTTATCAGTCATATTAATAACTTTATTAAAATAATAAGCTGATTTTTGTGTTAATATGACTGTGTTTTCATAATAAAGATACTGTTTATCAGTTTTTCGTTGCTTGATAAAGTTAAAAATTAATCATTTGTGAAAAAAATTATTACTATTTTATTGATTTTAAGTTTGTATTCTTCGTTATTGGTTGCTCAAAAAGCATATACTATTAGTGGATATGTTACAGACAATGATAAAGGAGAAACTCTGATAGGTGCGAATATTTATGTTCCGGAAAATCTTAAATTTGGCACTGTTACAAATGCTTACGGGTTTTATTCTCTGAGTATTCCAGAAGGCAAATATGTGATAAGATATTCATATTTGGGATACCAAAATAAAGATATTGAGATTAATTTGAAAAGGGATACAATTATTAATATTGAATTGACAGAAGGGATTTTACTGGATGATGTGGTTATTGATGCAAGGAAAGAAGAAGCAAAAAATAATGTATCGGGGACGCAAGTCGGTACGGTAAAGATTCAAATGGAGAATATCAAAAAAGTCCCTGCTTTGATGGGGGAAGTCGATGTTTTGAAAACCATGCAGTTGTTGCCCGGAGTAACATCCGTAAGCGAAGGTAATTCAGGATTTTATGTCAGAGGAGGAGGAGCAGATCAAAATCTAATTTTACTTGATGAAGCTGTTGTCTATAATTCAGGACATATGCTTGGGTTCTTTTCTGTTTTCAATGCAGATGCCATTAAAAGCACTACCTTGATCAAAGGAGGAATGCCGGCAAATTACGGACAAAGACTATCGTCTGTTGTTGATGTAAAGATGAAGGAAGGAAATGATAAGTATTATAGCGTTGATGGGGGAATAGGGGTTATATCCTCGCGATTGACTTTTCAGGGACCGGTTGTTAAAGATAAATGTTCATTTATTGTTTCTGGAAGGCGAACTTATGTTCTCGATTTGGTACAACCGTTTTTGAAAGGTAAAAAATTTGAAGGAACAAATTATTATTTTTACGATCTTAATACTAAAATTAATTATAAAATTTCAGATAAAGACCGTTTATATTTGAGCGGGTATTTCGGAAGGGATGTGTTTAAATTCAATTTTGCAACAAGAAACTTTGAGATTGATATTCCTTATGGAAATTCCACTGCTACTTTGAGATGGAATCATTTGTTTAACAATAAGCTTTTTCTCAACACTTCTTTGATATATAATGATTACAACTTTAGTTTTGCGGCTGATCAGGAAAAATTTAATTTTATAACTTTTAGCGGCGTCAGAGATGTCAATTTGAAAATGGATCTTGATTATTATCATAATTCCAAGCATAAAGTAAAGACCGGATTGAATTATACATATCACAGATTAACTCCTCAAATTCTTAGTGCGGAAGGAGAAGGCTTTAATTTGGAAAATAATGCAGAACCTTCGTTTGCTCATGAATATAGTGCCTATGCTTTGGATGAGTGGAAAATAAATGAAACTTTTATGGTCAATGCAGGTTTGAGATTATCCGCATTGTCCCAAATGGGTAATTATACTTCAAAAGTATCAGGAAAGGAATATTCTTCAGGGCAACTTGTGACCACATATACTAATATTGATCCAAGGGTGAATGTGAGAGCATTTTTAAATGAAAGTACATCACTGAAAGGATCTTTGACATTTACCAGCCAATATTTGCATTTAGTATCGAATTCTTCAGGAAGTTTTCCAAATGATATTTGGGTTCCAAGCACAGAGTATGTTAAACCGGAAAAGGGTACTCAATACAGTTTGGGGTTATTTAAAAATTTCTTCAGTGATACTTATCAGACCTCTGTAGAAGTTTATTATAAAGATCTGAAAAACCAAATAGAGTTCAGGGAAGATTATGTAGGTGGCATAGAGAATGATCTGGAAACAAAATTTGTATTTGGAAAGGGCAGGGCTTACGGGACTGAATTGTTTATTAAGAAATCTTCAGGGAAATTTACCGGTTGGATAGGATATACTTTGTCAAGAACAGAAAGGAAATTTGAACAAATAAATAATAATGAATGGTTTAGAACCACTTATGATAAATTACACGATTTATCTATAGTGTTAAACTATAATCTTAATAAAAAATGGAGTTTCAATGCGGTTTTTGTTTATGGAAGCGGAAGAAGATATACTCCGGTTACTGATATATATGTGCTCGATGGAAGTGTTAATCTGGAATATGGTGATAGAAACAGCGCTGCATTAAGTCCATATCACAGATTGGATCTGTCTGTAAATTATTATCCTGTTTCTAAAAGCAAAAAATGGAAGTCCCACTGGAGCTTTGGTGTATATAATGTATACAACAGAAAAAATCCTGCATTTATTGATTACAATACGGATATAGATGTAGAGGATAATAATGCAAAAGTAACGGCATCAAAAATTACTATTTTTCCAATCATTCCTTCTATAACTTATAATTTCAGTTGGAATAGTAAATAAATATTTTAATAATATATAATGTATAAAGATATGAGGGTAAGTAAAATATATATATTAGGAATAATAATATTAAGTGTTTTTTACATGGCATGTGAAGAGGAGTTTGTACCTGATGATATCAAGGCTAAAAATGAATATGTAGTTGAAGGGCATATTGAATTGTCAAATGCCGGTATTCCTGCGTATGTAATTTTAAGTAAAAGTATTTCATATTTTTCCGATCTGAATATTGAAACTTTTAAATCTGTTTACATCAAAGATGCTGATGTTTATATTGATGATGGAAACAAGCAGGTAAAATTGAAATATATTTGTGCTAAAGACCTTCCTTTTGCATTAGCTTTTAAGATGATATCGGAATTGGCGGGAAAAATATATGATCCTGAATTTTGTTTTTATATGGATGTAAAAAATGAAATTGAAAAAAATCCGGGTCAAACATATAAACTTATCGTTGAGCATGAAGGAAATACGATAAGTGCAATAACTAAAATGCCGGGTAGGGTAGAGATTGATTCTCTTCATTTTGAAGAGCCTCCGGGTCAAAAAAAAGATAGTTTTGCATTACTTTGGGGCATATTGAATGATCCACCAGATGAAACAAATTTTTACAGATATTTTATAAAAGAAAATTTTAAAAAGAACTATAGTTATAATTCTCTCAGGGATGATAAGATCATGAACGGGCAAAGAATAAAATTTCCTTTTCCAAAGCCGGTACAACCAGGAACAGAAGATTTTAATTTTGAAACGGGAAATTTATATAAGCGTGGAGATACAATACAATTCAAGTTCTGTTCGATCAGTGAGGCGGAATATACATTCTGGCAATCTTTCCAATTCAGTAAAAACCAGGGGCTGTTTTCTTCATATATAAGACCTAAAGATAATATTGAAGGAGGAATTGGTATTTGGGGAAGCCAAAATTGTCAGATAGTGAATATGATAGTGCCGGAAAAATGAACATATATAGTGTCTGCGCGGAAACACATCAAATTTGAAATTGATTCTTTTTTTATCTTCACCCTAACCCTCTCCTTTTATGAAATGTATCCCTCAACTTTTTACCAGATGGGAAAAGGAGAGGGTTAGGGTGAGGTTTGTAAAAAAGTCTTATTGGTTTTAATCGTTCTCCTCGCAAGAAATAAGTACCCATCCATTTTTTCAATAGATAAGTACACTAAAGCGCACTCTACTCGTAATTTATGTTACTTCCATAACCCCTAACTGAAGTTAGGGGCTATTCTTATATCACAGTAAATAATTTCACAGTACTAATCATAAGATTAGCCCCCAAATTTATTTGGGGGTAATGTATA
>Ga0256832_1000708_pt1 | contig 21883 bp, 18 predicted proteins | sample 134614metaG_FD_190534 | JGI IMG/M metagenome (GOLD analysis project Ga0256832, IMG submission 190534) | Hydrothermal vent microbial communities from Lau Basin, Pacific Ocean - 134-614 | ecosystem: Environmental > Aquatic > Marine > Hydrothermal vents | place: Pacific Ocean: Lau Basin | collected... | reverse complement strand
CCCCTGCTCCATAAAAGAGTTGCATATTAAAAGGTATCTGTGTAGAGAAACCATTGGCTATTTGGTTATTTGAAGTTGCTAATCCTACACGAAGTCTGTCATCTAACGCAAATCCAAACTCCTTCTTATAAAGTTTAATAATATCTTCTTGGTATGCTTTTATATCAGAGAGACTCTCTTTGTACTCTGCTCCATAAATATAACTTACCTCTTTATCGTCACTAACCTCATACTCATCAGGAACAACCACTCCTGCGATAGCAGAAGAGAGAAATAACAGAATAGTAAAACATATCTTTTTAACCATTAAACTTTAAATCCCATGCTTTTAGTACCCTCAAAACTAGCACCAAGCTCTTTCTCTATCTCCTCTAAAAAATCTTTCATAGTAAATACACTCTCCTCTCGTACTGCAACCTTATAGGCTGTATTTCTAACAATCAAATCTATCTGCCCACCTGTTAGCTCATAACGTGCTAACTGCTCAACCTCAAACCCCTCTTCGTAGTCAGCCTTTTCAGGTAACATAAAGTGCCATAGACGTTTACGCTCTCTCTTACCTGGTTTTTTAAACTCTATCTTATAGTTGAAGCGTCTTGAGAAGGCTTTGTCAATGTTGTCAAGTAGATTTGTTGTTGCAATCAAAATTCCCTCAAACTTCTCTATCTGCTCTAGGAAAATATTTTGCATCTGATTGTGCATCTTATCGGCTGAACTACCTGCTCCTTGAGTTCTTGCACTTAAAAACTGGTCAGCTTCATTTAGAAGTAAAATTGGGTCTACTTTAGCTTTTTTACTTAGTGATTTAAAGTCATCAAAAATCTTACGAACATTCTTCTCACTCTCACCCACATACATCGACAGAATCTTAGAGCAGTCAAAACTTAAAATCGGTCGCTTAAGTGTCTTAGCTAGACTCATAGCTGTCATAGTTTTTCCTGTTCCTGGGTGACCATAGAAGATAATCTTTGCATCAATCCCTTTGCGTCTGTCTCTAATGCCCCACTCTTTTAGTTTGGCAAAGACATCTTTATCTACCTGTTTTATAAGTGTATTTAAGACCTCTCTTGTCTTTGGGTGAAGTACAACATCACTCAAATCGGTAGTAGGTGTAAGATACTCAAACAAATCCTGCTCCTCTACCAACTTGTCTAGCTTTAACTTAGTTACTTTTTTCTTCTTATTTGGGTGAATAATCTTCTGTAAAATCTCCTCTTCTATATAAAAAGAACGAGAGATTCCACCAAACATATTGAGTATCTCCTCATAGTCAATAATATTGTCACTAATAAGTCGCGAACCATCTTCAAGTAAAGCACGGTTGCGAATCTTGTCATACTCATCTACAGAGATAAGCTCAATAAGAGTATTCATATCTCTTAGTTGCCCCTCACCACCTGCATACTCCTCTTTTAAAAGTGCTAAAAAGATTTTCTTCTCTCGCTCATCAAACTCCTTCTCTTTAAAGAACTCCTCAACTACAATTGGCTCTTGGGTAATCTTTAGTCTCTCAACAATACGTTGTGTAAGAAGTGCTAACTTGCTTTTAAGCCGTCCTACACTTAAAGAGGTCTCCAAAAAGCCCTGCTTAGAGTTAGACATTTGAAAGAGCAAATCAATCACATCAAACTGGTCTTGTAGATACTCTAAGTGGTCGGTATATGGCTTAATATCAGGCAAAGAAATCTCTAGTGAACCCTCCTCTAAAAGACGAAGTAGACTCATAGTAGGAGCAACAGAGGTGTTTAAAATCTCTAGTTTAGAGACCTCTTGTACCTTTATCTGTCCAAAACTAATCTGAACAATCCAACCCATATCCATTAGCTTTTTAACAATACTTAGATGATTTAGGTAGTCATACCCCTCATACTCAAAGTTCTCTTGCAAAATATCAAGTACAGCTGTCTCCTCTATACCTTTAACAAAACGTCTACAGATATATTGTAAAATTTTTGCCTCTTGGCGTGTACACTTTAAGTGAGGGAAGATTTTTGCTTTGGTAACATTTTTGGCTTCAATAAAATCGATAAGATACTTCAAAGTCTATTCCTAAATAAGTAATTTACCTATTATAACAGAAATAGTGCTATTTTTTGCATTAACATCACTTTCATAGAGGGAAGATATTGTTATTTTTTAACTTTAGAAGGTCGACAACTCTTAACTGTCTCATTTTTGAGTGTTTAGGGAAATAGGGAGGAAAGTAATATGAAGTTAAAAGTTATCGTATGAGAGCCGAATCGAAAAAAGGGAAAAACAATTCAACTCTCATGACAATATTATAACATTAAAATTTAATTTTTTTATAAAAAAGTAGAATATTTCTTAAAATTTTTTTAAAATATAAATCTTATTTTGCAAAGCAAAGCACCTAATGTTATTTAAACTATCAATTCTATTTTTTATAGTTTTTAAATGTTTATATACTATTTTTATAGAGATTTTAAAACATTTTCTACAACTCTATTTTTATTATAAAATCAATTTAATATAAATATATTTTTTAATATATAGCAAATAGATATATAATTCTTATTATTAATCTGCAATAAAGAAACGACTCACCTCTTTAACTCGTATTCCCTGTTGAACAAAATAGTCACGCCATAAATTTTTAACAGCATTTATTAACTCCATCTTATGTCTACGTCGTTCAATAACATGCATATATACTGTTACTCTAGCTTTGGTTGGGAGAGGATACTCCTTAATTAACTCCTTTACTGATGGTAGTTTTCCTTTATAGAAACTAAACTTATGTCCATTTTCCATAAAGTCACTTACTATGTGTATCTCTGCCTTTGGACTCTTAATATCATCAAAAATAGTAGTTATGGTCTCAAAAAGAGGAGATGTCTGGGCTGTACCTGATTTACTTAAAAGAGTAGTAATATCAAAAAGAGGCTCTTCAAAAGCTAAAATAAACTTAGCTCTAATATCTCTACAATTTTCATAAAGAGCATTACAGTCAGCCTCACTACCTGGGCTACACTTATCAAAGATTTTTTTAACTCTTGTCTCTTTGCCTTTGCTTCCAGAGAGAGACAAGATATTTAGACGGCTATTTACAGGGATATTCTCTCCAATATGAGAGAGCCACTCCTCTATTCTCTCTACATTAGCACTACTCCATCTGTCACTCTTATCAATTAGAACAACTCTTTTTAGTGGGCTTGGTCTATTTTTAAGACACATTGTCTTCTCATCAATATTATAAGATTTTGGAGTTAGTTTGTAGGCAACAACAAACCCTAAAACTCCTAAAAGAACTAATGTTACAATAATCAATATACCCTTTATATCATCTCTACTCATAGCTCTATCTCCCTATCTCTTTTAACTTGCTGAAGTACTTTTTCAATATATTCATTCTCTAAATATCTCTCTTTCATCTCTTCTAGCTTCTGTTCAAATCTCTCTTGATTAACATAGAAGTTATCTATCTGATTATTAATATTTTTTAACTCTTTATCTATAAGCATTTTTAGATTTAAAAGCACATTAGTATTTAGCTTTATTAACCTCTCCTCTAATATCTTTTTATAGTCAAAAGAGTTATCTTCGCCATAGATAACCTCCATACCTAAACGATAGTCTACTAAAATCTCTCTTGCTGTCTGAAAAGCTTTATGATAGTAACGCTCATAGGTAGCAATAAATGCATCTAAATCTAATGCTAAAGCTTCAAGTCTATCTTTTGAGTTTTCTAAATTTTTCATCATATTGTCAGATTTGCGTACAGTCAAAGTGTAGAGTTCTCGCATTAGTTTTCTTAGTTGACTTTTTGCTTCTAAAAACTCATTATCTTTCTCTTTCCATCTACGATAAACTGCTCCATATCCTGGATATCTATCATCAATCTTCATACCCTTTATAATACTAAAGAGTGTAACTAACACTCCAATAGCAATTAAAATAAGAGACTCCATATCATGTAGCACAAAAGGAGTCTGAAGCATTGGTTTTAATACTGCTTCTATCTGAACATGGGGATTGATTTGTAATACCTCTCTATAGTGAGCAATAAATAGATGAATAAAGAAAATTAAGAGTAATAAAACTCCAAAAATAGCCAAACCAATACGCCTTGTCTTTTTAACAACATGGTTCTTGTAGCGTAAAACAAACCCTGCAATAGTAGAGAGAACTACATTGAAAAAAGAGGTAATAAACCCAATAAAAACTCCACCTAGCAATCCTAAACTTGATGCTTGACCAAAAAAGTAGGAGTTAGCTAATGCCTCTAAAAATATAAAAACAAAAATCCAAGCAAAGTGTAAAATATAGCTCTTCGGATATAAAGCCTCTCTTTTGGTTATATTATGCTCTTGTCGAAATCTATCTAGCTCCTCTCTTAAATTAAGCCTTGCTTCTTGTTTTGTCTCCTCTTCATGAATAAAAGCATCATAGATAAAACCTGCTTTCTCTTTAAAAAAACGCTCTAACTTAACGAAGCTGTTACCCTCTTTTGAAATTTTATTAAGAAGAGAGTTAATCTCTTTTTTAATCTCATTTGATTTTTTAATTCCATAACTATTTAGTCTTTTTATATACTCATTAACCTCTTCTATATAGTGTAATTCATCACTAGTTAACTCTCTTGTATCCTCTTTAAAATTTGCAGAAGCGAACTGCTCTCCTAATACTTTAGGAGCAACCCCCTTAACTATTTTTTCTCTTTTTATATAATCGAAGTTATTAAGTACTTCACCCTCTTTTGTCTCTTTAATACGCCATGCCATGCTCTTCCTAATATCTAAACATTTTTAATAAGAATTATAACAAAAGAAGTTCTAATAAACTATCAAAAAAAGAGTATAATAGTTACATCGTAATATTCTCTAAGAATTCTATCTCTCCACAACGTACTAATATTAAGTCAATAGAGAAGGGCATATCTAAGTTTTTTGATTTCATATAATAGTATGCAGAGTTAATAACCTTTCGTTGTTTTGAATTGGTAAAGTTATAAATAGGGTCAAAATCTGCTTGTGCAGACTTTACCTCTATAAAGTGTAAAATATCATCTTTTATAGCAATAATATCTATCTCACCCAACTTTCTAGCATAGTAGTTCTGCTCAATAACCCTAAAGCCTTTAGCAACCAAAAACTCTACTGCTTTAGCTTCATTTTGCTCTCCAATAAGAGTATTTTGTCTCTTTTTCATCATATATACTCAATTACTGAGGTACAACAGTAACCTTAAGTGATTTAAACCGAGCTGTCAAAATCAACTCATCTAGTAATGGACAATGCTTGTAACTATAGCTTATTTAAAATTTCCAAATACCAATGGAGCTTTTAAATCAAGTTGCCTAACCTCTTTTATAACCTTTTGCAAATCATCTATCTTCTTACCACTTACTCGTACCTCATCACCCTGAATAGATGGTGTAACCTTTAGTTTCAGAGCCTTTATAGCTTTGACTATCTTTTTAGCTTCATCTTTATCTATGCTATCGACTATTTTATAAATTACTTTTGTATTACCACCTGAAATTCCCTCTGTTTTTAGCTCTTCAAGCGATTTACTTGAAATATTGCGTTTAATAAGCTTTGAGATGAGTATATCTTTAAGTGCATCTATCTTCTGTTCACTTGACGAACTAAGAGAGAGAATCTTTGCCTTTTCATTTAACTCAATATTGGCAACTAAACCTTTAAAATCAAAACGTGTTGCTACCTCTTTTTGTGCCATAATAACTGCATTTTTCATCTCCATCATATCTAGCTTTGCAGAGATATCAAAGTAGTGTTCTTTTGCCATGCTCTTATCCTAATATTTTTTTGCTATTTTAACATATTACAAACTATATGATATAGTTTTAAAAAATTCTAAGAGCAACAATAAAACAGGAATAGAGGTTGTTATGCTTGAGTGTGGAGAGTTTTACCAAGAGAAGGATTTCTCTAAAGATGAGTTAGCCTACTGTAGACTAGAGATAGTCACCCCACCACCTAATCTACAAATAGGAGGGTGTAGATTTGGAGATGACCCTAAAAATTCGGTTTTAAATAGATATTGTCAAGCACATGAAGTACAAAACCTATTTGTCACTGATGGTTCATTTATGCCAACAGGTAGTTCAGTAATCTATACTTGGACGATTTATACGAACTCTTTTTGGGTTGGGGATTATATTGTTGCTAATTGAGAGCTATTATCCTATATTTAAGCCTTTTCCATATAATCTTCTAATATTAATTCTTTAATCTAAGAAGATACAGAAGATAATATTAGGAAAAGATTTGAAAATTTTAGTAACAGGAACAGCAGGTTTTATAGGTTTTCATTTAGCCAAAAAGCTACTTGAACGTGGTGATGAAGTAGTCGGTATTGATAATATCAATGACTACTATGATGTCAATTTAAAGTATGGAAGACTTAGGGAACTTGGTATAGAGCAAGAGAGTATAAAAGAGAATAGTTTAGTTCACTCAACCAAATATGAAAAACACCACTTTGCTAAAATCGATTTAGCCAATAAAGAGGCAATGGATAACCTCTTTAAAGAGCAAGACTTTGATGCGGTTGTCAATCTTGCAGCACAAGCAGGAGTACGCTACTCTTTAGAGAACCCTCATGCCTATGTACAGAGTAATGTAGTAGGATTTTTAAATATATTAGAGGGGTGCAGAAACTATGGTGTTAAAAATCTAGCCTACGCCTCTAGCTCATCGGTCTATGGACTAAATAGTTCTCAACCATTTAAAACAACTGACAAAACAGAACACCAAGTTAGCCTCTACGCAGCGACTAAAAAGTCAAATGAGATGATGGCTCACACCTATGCACATCTTTATGGTATTCAAGCTACAGGTTTACGATTTTTTACTGTCTATGGACCATGGGGTAGACCCGATATGGCTCCTATGCTCTTTACCGATGCAATCCTTAACAACAGAGCCATTAATGTCTTTAATAACGGTAAGATGAGTAGAGACTTTACCTATATAGATGACATTGTAGATGGTATTGTAAAGGTTATTGACAACCCTGCACAACCCAATAAAGATTGGGACTCAAACAACCCAGATATATCAACCTCATCTGCTCCATATAGACTCTACAATATTGGAAACAATGCTCCTGTCGCCCTTATGGAGTTTATTGAGACGCTTGAGAAGGCTCTTGGTAAAGAGGCAAAAAAGAACTTTATGCCAATGCAAGATGGAGATGTGGTCTCAACCTATGCAGATGTGAGTGGACTTATAGAGGAGTTTGGTTACAAACCTGACACAACTCTAGCCGATGGTATTGGAGAGTTTATTAAGTGGTATAGAGAGTTTTATACCTCTGCATAATCGTCTCTTTGCTATAGCGTTGAATAGTTCTTTCTCTTATCTTCCCCCTATCAAACGCTATAGCTGATGCCTCTTGAATCTTTTTAGCTAAGGCTTCACAGTCATGATATGGGGCAAGGAGCCCATTAAACCCCTCCTCTACTATCTCTGTAATTCCTCCAGGTGAAGCAAAAGCTACAATAGGAAGTCCCAACAGATTTGCCTCTAGCAAGACATTAGGGAAGCCCTCTCTTTGAGAGGTAAGCAAAAACAAATCTGCTCTCTTCATATAGCTATAGGGATTTGATTGGTGTCCTAAAAAGGTTACTCTCTCTTGAAGATTGAGTTTTTTAGTTAACTCTTTTAAAAATCTCTCCTTCTCTCCTGAACCAACAATAGTTAAGTGGTATTGGTTAGGAAGATGGGTTAAAGCCTCTAACATAAAATGGTGCTTTTTCTGTTCTCTTAATCCAGAGACACTTAAGAGATTTATTCTGTCTTTATCAAACCTATAGCGTGGCTCCTCTTTTGCTAAATGCTCAACTTTTTCTACATCTATAGGGTTGTTGATGAGAACTACTTTGTCTGTTTGAAAATAGTTTTTTAAAATATCATCTCTCATATCTTCAGATTGAGCCACAATAGCATCATAGTTTTGATATGTATATTTATATAGAAAATCAAATAGTTTTGGGTATTTAGAGAGGCTATTTTCAATAGTTACAATATTGGTCTCTCGTGCAATCCACTTAGTTTGAGGAAGAAGTCTCTTCATAATAGGCAAAAATGGAGCCAAAGCAAGATTGAGATGACCCATTCCTGTAAAAACAATATCTGGAGAGATTTTTTTAATTACCTTTAGACACTTTGGCATACCCTTTGCAACAGAGAGTCTATTTAGTCTATGTACTTTAATATCAGAAGACAACTCCTCTCTAAGCTCTCCACTATCTTTAAAAAGAATTAGATGAACCTCAAAATTTTGAGTGGTACAGTAGTTTAAGATAGTTAACATCATTCTCTCTGCACCACCTGTCTCTAGGCTATAGGCTAAGCCTACTAATGATACTTTTTTATCTTTACTTATCATATTTTTCTTTCTTTAAAATGTGTAGGTTTATGGTGTTTTCAGGGGAAAATACCCTATATGATTTTATTTTTATAACTTATAAAACTCTGCTGTAGCACCACTAATATAGGTGATTTTATCTAACAGTTCACAGTTGTCTCTCCAAACTGTGCATGAAGCATTACCATAGATAATATAGACATCATTTTCAAAACTCTCTTTTTGACTCATAATATTGTCAAACACCTTCTGCATAACCACCTCATCAAATGGATTAAAAAAGTAGATTAGTGAGGTCTCTTTTGGTAGAGTAAACTCTGTTGCGTCTTCATAGATAGACTCTACATCTTTTACTCTTAATGCTTTAATATTTTTTAGAGCAGACTCATGTAACTCCTTTGCAAACTCTACTCCTATAGCTCTCTTAAAACCTAGCTTTTTTGCATGGATAATAGCAGCCCCTTTACCACTACCAAAATCTACAAATAGACTCTTATCAATTGGTTTTTCTATGGCTCTCTCTAAATCACCTAAGAGTTGAGTTAAAAAGTCTATAGATGTAGATACCAAAGCTGTACCGTGCTCTGTATACTCTCCTTTTCGTGTCAAATCATATATATTTTGTGTTGAAAAGTCAACCCCTTTAATCTTATAGTATAGCCTCTGTCCAATCTTACGAATTGTTGGTAGAATACCATTATCTCTTAATGATTTAAAAAAAATAGATATTTTATAAGATAGTCTATTTTCATGTGACATATCTGCATTTGTATGTGTTTTTCTCATTTCTAACTCTTTTTTAAAATATAATTACATTAATTATGACATAATATATCTTTTTTGCATATTATTTTTTATTATTATATGTTAAAATATTGATTTAATGTATCTAAAAAGGTAAAATTTGAAAGTATTAACAAAAGAAGAGTTTCAAAGCCTATTCTCTAACTTTATTTCACTAACACTTCTGCAAGGGCTTAACTACCTTTTACCGCTTATTACTTTACCATATCTTGTAAAGAGGCTGGGAATTGATAATTTTGGTCTACTCTCTTTTGCTACAGCTACAGTTGCATATTTTGGAATTTTGACCGATTATGGCTTTAATCTTACTGCAACAAAAGAGATATCTATGAATCGTGATAACAAATCAAAAGTGGTAGAGATTTTTTCATCTGTTATGAGTATTAAATTTCTGTTACTTCTATTTAGTTTTTTACTTTTAAATATAGTTATATTCTCTTTTGAACGATTTTCAAAAGATTGGCTCATCTATATTTTAAGCTTTGGTTCAGTAGTAGGGCAATTTCTATTTCCTATTTGGTTTTTTCAGGGTATGGAGAAGATGCGTTATATGACCTATTTAAATCTTATTGCAAAACTTATTTTCACAATCGCTATTTTTCTCTTTATAGAAAAAAAAGATGATATATATTTAGTCCCTCTCTTCTTCTCTTTAGGGGCTATTGTTGCTGGTCTTTTGTCACTATATATTATATATAAAGAGTTCAATATAGGATTTAAACTACAAAAACTCTCAAAACTTAAAGAGTATTTAGCTCAGGGGTGGCATGTATTTTTATCTCGTTTTTATGTATCTATGTATACTTCAACAAATCTACTACTTTTAGGTCTCTTTACAAATACTACAGTAGTTGGTTACTACTCTATTGCAGAGAAGATTGTTTTAGCTATTGCTGGACTATATGAGCCTCTAAATCAAACTCTATATCCATACCTAGCAAGAAAATATAAAGAGAACTTCAATGAGTTTAGAATACTTTTAAAAAATATCTCTCTACTATTTATCTCTACAACACTTATACTATTTCTACTCTCACAATACTATGTTAAAGAGCTAGTCTATCTTGTAAATGGAGAGTATGAAACTACTATAACCTTTTTGTTAACACTCTTTTTATTTAGGGTTCTTACCTACCCATATGGGGGTCTATTTTCCAATTCACTTATTATTATGCAAGAGACAACCTACTATATGAGAGTTATGAACTATACTGTTTTGCTTAACTTTTTGACTGTTCCATTAGCAACTTACTACTTTCAGGCTAAAGGGTTAATTGTTGCTTTTCTATTAGTAACTCTTATACATGTCTTACTATTAAGATACTATCTCTATCAAAGTATAAAACAAAGGATAAATAGGTAATGAAACACTTTTTAATATATATTGATAAGATAGATAAGAGCTTTGCTATTGTTGAGAAGTCTGATAAAATCAAAATAGTTGATAACAAAAACATCACCATACTATTCGATGGAGAAGAGAGAGACCTTATAAAAGATTATCAAAAAGAAGGAATTGATGCTATAAAAAAAATAGATAGTGCCTTCTCGCTTGTTCTTTATGATAAACTAAAACAGAAACTTTTTATTGCTAGAGATAAAGTTGGAATCAAACCTCTATATTATGCAAATACCCATAGAGAACTTATTATAGGAACTCATCTAAAAAGATTTTCAAAAATTAAAAACTTTAAAACAGACATTAATCCTAGTGCCCTTGGAGAGTATCTACAGTTTGGCTTTATACTTCAACCACATACTATTTTTAAAAATGCTTATAAGGTCTGTTCAGGAGAGTATATCTGTTTTAACTTAGATAAATTTACTCATGTTTCAAAAAAATATTGGAGACTCGAAGAGTGTTATCAACAAGAGAAAATACTCTATAGTGAAGATGAAGCTATAGAGAAGATTGATAGCAAACTTAACAGTATTATAGAGAAAGAGATTGCCTATTCATCTAACTTTGGACTTTCTCTATCTGGTGGTTATGATAGCTCTACAATTGTAGCTATAGCACAAAAACACTCAGATAGAAAGCTTGAAACATTTACCATTGGTTTTAATGAAGAGCAAATAAATGAGGCTCCTTATGCAAAAAAGATAGCTAACTTTTTGGGCACAAATCATCATGAGTATTACTTTAGTGAGAGTGATGCCCTAAAGACAATTCCTAAAATAGCAGAAGTGTTTGATGAACCTTTTGCTGACTATGCAGCTGCACCAACTATTATTACTACTCAACTTTTAAAACAGATGGGCTTAGAAAAACTTATTGTAGGAGATGGGGGAGATGAGGTCTTTGCAACAGCAGAAAATGTGCATAGCTTTGAGTATTTAGGAAAGATACCCAAAATAGTAAAACAGGCTATGGCAAAGACACTAAATAGTATTAAACTACAACATCTACCATACATAAAAGAGTACAACAACCTACCCATTAAACAAAATAAACTATATCAACTACTAATGGCAAACAATATACCCCAAATGGTATATAGTCGCAATATACTCTTTTTAGAAGATGAGCTATCTCTTCATATAAAGGGGTATCAACCTCTTCCATATAACAGTTTTGACAATATTAAATTTGCAAACTATTCACAAGTAGTTGATAAGGTCATTGGCTCATACTTTAAAACTACTATGGTTGATGGAGAACTAGTCAAAAGCTACTCAACAACAAACTATTTAGACCTATCTCTTGCAACACCTTTTTTAGATATTGAGCTTATTGAGATAATGGCACAAGTTCCCTCTTCATTAAAGATTAAAGGTGGCACTAAAAAGTATCTTCTTAAAAAAATAGCTCATAAATATATTCCTAAAGAGCTTATGGAGCGACCTAAGGCAGGATTTGCGACTCCTTTTTCATCATGGATGAGAAAAAATCTTAAAGAATTATTAGATTCTCAAATTAATAAAAAAAGGTTAGATAAAGATAATATATTTTATACTTCCTCTATATTAAAAATTAAAGACCAATTCTATAGAGGAAATGAAGCATACAAATATAAACTCTGGAGAGTATTTATTTTTCAACTATGGTATGAAAATTTTATAAATAATAAAGGATAAATCATAGAAGTCTGTATTACTTCAACAAACAATAAAGAGTACTCTGCACCTACCATTCCTTACGATGAGTGGGCAGCTAATAAATTAATAGCTATAAAAGAGTTAATTAACAAACAACTAGTACAACGAAATACTCCTACTGTTATTGTTATGGAGATAGCACACTTCTCTCTACCTCTTCAACCAAAAAATAGAGAGTGGGCAAAACGTAATATGAAGTTTGCCAATGAACTAGCACGAGAGATTATTCAAGAGCATAAACATAAGTTCAAGATAATTCCTACCATTCTACTCAATAACCTAGATGAAGACAGCATGGTAGAGGCTGAAGCGTTTATAGATGAGATGGTAGAGGGGCAGAAGTATATTCGCTCTGAATCTATCCGTTTGGTCTCTGAGAGAAATTTAAAAAATAGAGCCTTTAAAGCACTCAAAAGAAATAAGGCTCTTGCTAGTAGTTTCATCAATATTGATGGAAAGGCTTTCTTTAAAGATGATGAGTATGAACATAATCTAGCAGCAGGGTTTGTAGATGATAGTGGAAAGATTATTCCTCGTTGTGGGCTTATTCTTACAAGCTTTTTAGATATGGTTGCCAAGTTTGCAAACGATAGACTCCATCAAAAATCAAATGCAGATGTTCTTTTTGTCTCTTTTTCAGAGGAGTTTCACGAGTATCAACGGGTTCGCTTAGGAGTAGATATATATACAAAAACCCATACAAATGCAACCATTCACCCTATTATTTTACACTGGTCTTATGAGATTGACCAAGCTTTAACCTCTTATAGGGAGTGCAATACTCAGGCTTGGCATGAGGTTGAGTTGTAAATAAAAAAATTAAAAAGATAATAAGCCTTAAGAGCCATCATAAAAAAGGCAATAAAGACACTTAAAGTAACCATACCCATAACTCCAAAAAAGTAGACAAGTATAGGTGAGAGCAATATATTTACCCCTGCTGAGAGGAAGAGTATCTTGTTTAAAACCTTTGTCTCTTTAATGGTAACCAAAATATTAGTAAACTGCGTACCATAGAGATAGACAATTAAAGAGATAGCAAAGAGTTGTAAAATCTCTATATTTAGCCTTGCAACCTTATCTCCTGTAATAATTCTTAAAATATCCTCTGCAAAGTACCAAACACTAAAGGTAATTGGAAGCATAACTAAAAATATAACTATAGCCAACTGAATATTTCGTCTAACATACTCCTCTTTTGAACTCTGATAAAGTTTGACTAAATATGGATAGACTGTTCTAGTTAGTGGCTCAAGCAAGTTTCCAATAGCATGAATAATTTTGACACTTACAGCATAGTATCCCATAACTAAAGGAGTTACAAAAAATCCTAAAATAATAATATTGAGTGTTGTATAGAACTCCACAGCAAACTTGGAGGTAAAGATATACCAGCTATCTTTTAAGTAAAAAAGTAGCCTACTTTTTGGTTGAAGAGAGAACTTTAAATGAAAACTCCTCATACCAATAAAAAGAGCTGTAGCTCCAATAAGCAGAGTAGAGAGGCTATTTAAAAGGAGTAACTTATATAGGTCAGATTCACTCTTAACAAAGAGTAGAACTAAAACAAAAAAGAGCAACTTAGATAGCCCATTAAAGTACATAATATACCTCATTCTCTCCATACCCTGAAAGAGCCAAATAGGATTTAGAACAAAACCAAAGAGTATTCCAAATGAAAGAGCAATAAGCTCTTTGTATATATATAGCTTATCTACAAAAAATAGAAGCATTACAAGTGCTATAGTATAAGCTGTAGCAATGAGGAGTTTAATCGTTAAAACAGAAGAGAAGATTTCACTAACTTTAGAGCTATCTTCTCGATGTAAAGAGATATGATAGGTAGCAGATAAATCAAAGCCATAATCACTCATCTTAACCCCATACATCATAATTGCCATAATAAAACTAAAAATACCGAAGTTCTCAACTCCAATAGTACGAAGAAGATAGGGTATTAAAAAGAGAGGCAACAAAGAGTTGACAACTTGCAATATAACAAGAGAGACAAAGTTGTCACCAAGGCGTTGAAGAGTGCTAAGTTGTTTTTCTTTTTTCATTATTTTATAGCTAAGAACCCCTCAAAGTTCATATATTTTTGAATACTCAATATATCGACAAAACCTGCTCGTTTTAACATATCGACATTGCCCTCTGTAGAGAATGGCTCTAAGACACCCTTTAAGCTTTTAGCTTTAGCAATAATCTCATCGGCACTATACCCTTGCTCTAACTTATACTCCATATAGAGATTAGTAATAATATCTTGAAAACGTGCATCATTGGCTCGTACCTTCTCATAAAGAATAAATGCTCCACCCCAATTTAGAGTCTCATAGATTTTATCTATAAGTTGCTGTCTTAGTTTTGGGTGAATAAACTGAATAGTATAGTACGAAACAATCAAATCAGCCTTCTCTAAAGTAGCTGTTGTAATATCATCACAGACGAATGAGAGATTAGGAGCTTGGTAGAGTTCATTTGCTTTGTTGACCATATCCTCCTCTAGCTCTATACCTATAAACTTTGCACCTCTAAAATCATGTCGTTTGGCTAACTTGTAACTTAAAGTTCCTGTAGAAGAGCCTAACTCATAACATATAGAGTCATCTTTAACAAAGTAGTCACTCAAATTTACAACAAGTTTATGCCCCTCTTTATAGAGAGGAACCGACTTTCTTACATGCTCTTCAAAATGCTCCACCATTGAGCCACTAAACTTCCAATTTGCATTTTTTGCCTCTATCTTATCTCCTGATTGCCCCACTATAAAACTCCTTATAATTTATTAAATTTTTCTTAAGATAGTATAGCTAAACTCTAATAAAAATTAATATATTTATTTATGTTGTTCTAATTTTTGCCCTAACCATTGAGGATAAGCAAACCGATTATCGTACTTAAACATAAGTGTCAAGTAGTCTGCTCTATAGTCCCAATGGTGTGAGCCAATGCCCCATGGGTTATCTTCTGTAGTATTTAGAGAGTAGAAGTAGCCTCTATCTTTTAAGAGTCTATCTATCTGCTCTAAGTAAAAGTCTAAATACTCTTTAGACATAAATGCTAAAGAGGAGGCATTAATAACCAAATCAATACTTTTATCTTTTAGATACTCCAATACAAAAGGGGGAATAATTATAAAATCATACTCTTCAATAATCTCCTCTAGGTTATTTAAATGTGGATATATATCTTCAAGCAGAGCTATCTTTTTGTTTGGAAAGTTATATTTTAAGTAGTAAGCAGTCAAAAATAGCGTCTCAGGCAAATCTAAAAGTATCTGTGTAGTATTTGGAATATAATAGCTTAAAACTCTAGCACTCCCTCCAAAACCTGCTCCAATATCTAAAAGTATATCTCTTCGCTCTGTTGAGAAGGGTACATTCTCTATAATATCATTGGCAACAACTAAATTTTGTAAAAGTTGCTCACTTAGTCTTTTCCCTCTATAGTTAATACTTAGGTAACCTCCTGCTAAACTCTCAGAGACAGAGGCTAGGCGAACTTTGTCTATTGTTTGAGCAAAACGGTGATACTCCAAAACCAAATCAATCGCATCTAAATAGCTCTTGATGTAGCCCTCCTCTTTTTTGATGTAAGGGTATTGGTTATTAAATATTTTACTATAGATTTTAGGGTCACCTCTAAAGTTCTCTAGGTTCTCTTTTATGATTTTATTGTCTTTATCAAAAAATAATCTTCTAAACTCTGTAGATATTCTATCCCACTCTTGACTAATATCTTTTTGGCTCTTATCATGGTTATGGGCTAACAAAAAAGAGTTGGCTATCTTTTCATAGAACTCATCATCTACCCTCTCTTTTTGTAGCTGAACCATAGGTGACTTTGGGTAAAGAATAGTATTTGAGCCCTCTTTATAAAGCTCTTTATAGTCTACCTCATCAAAACCATCAATTAATATAGACTTTTTAAAGACTCTATTGTTACTAAAAAGTGCTATAAGCTCTTTAAGCATAAAAAGAAGTCGACCAAAACCATTGTAGAAGAGTACAAACTCATAGGGGCAACGGTGTGCATTGATTCTATGCAACATAAATTGTGACTCTTTTTGATAGATTAATCGGTCAAAAAGTTCTATAAGAGTGCGTCTAAAAAATATTATACGTAATCTAATCCACTTTAAAAAAATAGTCATATATATCCTTTATATTAGAGTCAATTTTAGCCAATATTTAAATGAGTAGATATTGTATGCCAATAAAAAGAGATAGGTTCCCTGTTTAAAATGTTTTGGCAGATAACTAATAGCAATAATTATAAATGGCATAATCACAGCCACAAAACGTGCAGCAAACATATTTAGCACAGAGGAGAAGAAAAAAAAGCTCATAACAGTAATCGCATAGGCAACTACAATACGGCTCTGATGCTCTTTAAACTCTGCAAAAGCAGCTAAAATCCATGAGATAATAAACCACGCTATGGAGTAGGCTATAGAGCTTGACTCAATGACCTTTTCATAGTTTGCTCGTCTATCTCCTACCATCATTAAAATAATATTGGCTCCATACTTTATAAAGAGTGCAACAGACAGAGCAATACCAATAGAGACAAGATAGTACTTTTTATCCTCTACTCTACTATCAGCATAATATAAAACAGCATAGATAGCATAAAATACAACTATAGCAGTATGAATAAGTGGTGCCATCACTAAAAGTATTACTGCAAGATAAAAATAGACTCTACTCTGCCTATATATCTCATAGGCAATCAATACTAATGAAAAAGCAAAAGAGATACGTATCTGCTCTATAAAGAGATGCACCATCATAGGATTAAAGAGAAAAATCATAGCAATATAGAACTCAACTCTCTTTAGAAGAAAAGAGGTATAGGTAAAAACAATAAAAAAAGAGATACCATAAAGCACTGCACGATAATCTTCAAAGAGATTTCCAATAGCAATAATTATCCCTTTCCATAGAGGTTCAGAAAAGAGCCACCCTATGCCATGGTAGACTGCTTCATCACCTCCTCCCTTTAAGTATATAATACGAGTTATATAGTGAGGAATATCATGAAACTCCTCACCAAAGAGTTCAACCCATGGAATGACATAGACAAAAAATGTTGCAAATAGTAATGCTAAAGTATATCTTATGTATCTATTTTCTACCAAATCTTCACCTAATAATATGCTATAAAATAATAACAAAAATATGTTATGATAGAGAAAAAGGTTTTATATAATGCGAACTATTATATTGAGTTTCCTACTCATATCTACTATAATGGCAAATAAAAAGTTCCTTATTTTTGCAGATGGATATAGTTGGTACTCCCATACAGCAAAAAACTTTATTGAAAACTACTCAACTATTTCACAACTTCCCTTTTCTGGCTTTATTGTGGTTGGAGACTCATTTACCAATCGTGTTATGAAACAAGAGCAAGTCGTTACCTATGATGAGGTTTGGCAAGAGGTAAAGGGCTTAAAGGGGCTCTATAGAGATAAAGAGAACTTTTTACAGATAAATATTGGATTTCCAGCAGACTTTTGGGACGACAAAGCGTGGGAACAAGTATCTAAAAACTTTGCAGTTGTAGCTAAAGTGAGTAGAGATTTGGGATTTAGAGGTATCGTCTTTGACGATGAACCCTACAGCAAAGAGGCAAAAAAGATGGTCAACTACAAATTCCCCACCTACAAAGAGGTACTTCTTCACCCTACAAAATACTCTAAAGCAGAGATAAAAGGTGCTCAACGTGAATGGGTAGACAAAGATGCCTACCGTAACCCTCAATACTCCTTTAAAGAGCATCTAGCTAAAGTAACTCAACGCTTTAGAGAGATTATGTCTGCTATGACAAAAGCCTACCCAAACCTTGTAACACTTGTCTATCTTGGTCCCTCTTTGGCTCATGTTAACTCAAACAAAAACTACCCTATAGTAATAGATATGGGGCTAGAGAGAGAGAATGAGTTTCATGGTGCTATATTTGCTGGACTGCTTCAAGGAGTAACTAAAGAGGCAACTCTTTATGATATGGGTGAGAGCTACAAATACCGAAAAGAGGAACACTTTGCTCACGCCTATCAGTGGCGAAAATATGATATTGCAAAAGATAGCTACAACAACCTTGATGAAGAGCGATATTGGGTAGTCCCAAAAAGCCAACGCAAAATATGGTCAAAAAGGGTCAATGTTGGCTTTATGGTCTATAATTTAGGTCAAAAGAGCTCATATAATGAGTTTACAACACTCAATAAATCGAGTCTAAAAGATATTGAAGAGACACTACACAAAGCTCTAAAATATAGTGACAGATATACCATCTACTACTGCGAAAAGCAAAATTGGCTTATGCCTAACAAAAAACCAACACTTCCTAAAGCGTGGCTAGAGATGATGAAACGGCTCTATCACTCACTCCAATAGCCTCTAAATATTTGTTAATAACAATAGACTCATCAAACTCTCTCTCAATCTTTTTTCGACTCTCTTGACCCATCTTTAACTTCTCTTGTGGTGTTAGAGCTAAAAACATCTCTATTTTATCTCTTAAATCCTCCCAAGACCTTGGCTTACAGAGATAGCCATTGACTCCATGCTCAACAACATCTCTACACCCTACATTATCGGTTGTAATAATCGGTTTTCCACAGCTACCACTCTCTAAGAGTGTCTTTGGAGTTCCCTCTCTATAGTAAGAGGGCAACACTACACAATCTGCACTATTTATGACCTCATCTACTCTATCGCTTACACCAAGGTAGTTTACAACTCCCTCCTCTACCCACTCATCCATCTCTTTTTTAGTTATAGCTCCAGGGTTTTGAACATCTAAAAAACCTAAAAGACAAAACTCTACATTTGGGTAACGTTTTTTTATATCTCTTGCAGCTTGAACATACTCACCTATGCCCTTTTCCCAAATCATTCTTGCTATTAGTAAAAATCTAATATTCTCTTGTTGAGGTTTATAGTGTGGTCGAAATCGGTTAGTATCTACACCTGAACCAGGTAAAATATCGCACTTATCTTTAGCAACTATCCCCTCTTCTATAAAAAATCTATAATCTTCTCTATTTTGGAAAAAGACTCTATTAGCTTTTAGTTGAGATACTTTATATAGTAGTTTAGCAACTTTAGTTACAGCACTATCTTTAACAAATAGGGTACCTAATCCTGCTATATTATTAATAATTTTAATATTAAAAAAAGTTGCAACAAAAGAGCCGTAGATATTTGGTTTAATTGTATATTGACATATAATATCTGGTGCTATCTCTTTAAACAACTTATAAAACTCATATACTGTTTTCATATCTTCAATAGGGTTCATACCCTGTGCATTCATATCAATATCATAAAACTCAAATCCTGCATCTATAATCTTTTGACTATATTTATCATAAGGAGCAATGGCTACTACTTCATATCCATGATTTCTCATTGCATACATAAGAGAGAGACGAAAGTTATATAGGTTCCAAGATAGATTTGAGACTATAGCAATCTTTTTTTTCATAATAATATTCCTAATTTTTAAAATAGTTTATAATATTTTTTAACATAACAAATAATAACATAATTTTCTTACAATAAATTAAATATTAATACTAATTTAAATTATAATACTATTTTTATATTTAATTTTATTTTAAAACAATCTACTCCTTTTACTCTTGAGTTCATTTTTTATATAAAACTCTAATAAACTAGCTATATAAAATGGTCTCATAAACTACAAACTAGTTTAAAACAACAAATCAGAGATATTTACTCTGATTTATCATATTTTTAAGTAATATCTAATTTTTTATAATGTATAAATTGGATTCATCTCTCGGGGTGCTAATGTTAAAATCGTTAACAGAGGCTGAGAATAACCCGTAGAACTTGAACTGGATAACCCCAGCGTAAGGAAGAGAAGAGTAAATGGTTATGTTTTAAACTCTATCTATCTACCCTTCTTCTTCTCAATTAGACAATTTAAGGATTTACTATGACAAAAAACTATAAAGATACACTAACTACCTCAAATGAACTTATAACAAGAGAGCCATTCCCTGCCTCTAAAAAGGTCTATGTAAAGGGTGAGATTCATAAAGATATTCGTGTACCTCTTAGAGAAATTAGCCTCTCTAACGATACCAAAATTAGAGTCTATGATACATCTGGACCTTACACAGACCCAAGTGTTGAGATTGATGTAGGAGAGGGAATCCCTGCTATTAGAAAAGAGTGGATTATGGCTCGTGGTGATGTAGAGGAGTATGAAGGGCGAATTATGGCTCCAGAAGATAATGGCTATTCAACCGAAGAGCAACTTAACTTTGTGACAGCAGGAGCAAAGGGGCTTGTTAGAACCCCTCTTAGAGCAAAAAAGGGTCGCAATGTCTCTCAACTTTGGTATGCACGTCAAGGGATTATTACTCCAGAGATGGAGTTTGTAGCCATTCGGGAAAACCAAGATTTAGCCATGGTCAAAGAGTATCTCTCTGACCCAGAACGTGAAGAGCGTCTAAAAGGTGAGAGTTTTGGAGCAAATTTACCAGAGAAGATTACACCAGAGTTTGTACGTCAAGAGATTGCAGCAGGTCGTGCTGTTATTCCATGTAACATTAACCACCCAGAGGTTGAGCCGATGATTATTGGTCGTAACTTCTTAGTAAAAGTCAATGCCAACATTGGTAACTCTGCAACCACTTCAAGCATTGCCGAAGAGGTTGAAAAGATGGTTTGGGCTACTCGTTGGGGGGCTGATACAGTTATGGATTTATCTACAGGTAAAAACATTCACACGACACGTGACTGGATTTTACGTAACTCTCCAACCCCAATTGGAACTGTACCAATCTATCAAGCACTAGAGAAGGTAAATGGAGTTGCAGAAGATTTAACATGGGAGGTATTCCGTGATACACTTATTGAACAAGCAGAGCAAGGGGTAGACTACTTTACCATTCATGCAGGATTGCTTTTGCACCATGTACCAATGACAGCTAAACGTGTAACAGGTATTGTGAGTCGTGGTGGGGCGATTATGGCTAAATGGATGATTCACCACCATAAAGAGAACTTCTTAAATACTCACTTTGAAGAGATTTGTGAGATTATGAAGCGTTATGATGTAACCTTCTCTTTAGGCGATGGTCTACGCCCAGGCTCAATAGCAGATGCCAATGATGAGGCACAGTTTGGTGAACTTGAAGAGCTAGGACGTTTAACTAAAATTGCTTGGGAGCATGATGTTCAGTGTATTATTGAAGGGCCAGGTCATGTACCAATGCACATGATTAAAGAGAATATGGATAAACAACTTAAAGTTTGTCACGAAGCTCCATTTTATACACTAGGACCACTCACTACCGACATTGCCCCAGGTTATGACCACTTCACATCAGGAATTGGTGCAGCGATGATTGGTTGGTACGGTTGTGCCATGCTCTGTTATGTTACTCCAAAAGAGCATCTTGGACTTCCAGATAAAGAGGATGTAAAAGAGGGTCTAATTACCTATAAAATCGCTGCTCACGCTGCTGATGTTGCCAAAGGTCACCCAGGAGCTAGAGCTAGAGATGATGCCATGAGTAAAGCACGATTTGAGTTTAGATGGATTGACCAATTCAACATTGGACTTGACCCTGAACGTG
>Ga0256832_1000707_pt1 | contig 21885 bp, 10 predicted proteins | sample 134614metaG_FD_190534 | JGI IMG/M metagenome (GOLD analysis project Ga0256832, IMG submission 190534) | Hydrothermal vent microbial communities from Lau Basin, Pacific Ocean - 134-614 | ecosystem: Environmental > Aquatic > Marine > Hydrothermal vents | place: Pacific Ocean: Lau Basin | collected... | reverse complement strand
CCTGCGACTCAATGGGATCGACGATAACGAGTGGATAGTGGTTGCCGTACACGGTGGAACGGATATTGGTGATGGGGATTCGGACACGGCGAATACGGGCACGATCTATGGGTTGGCGAGGGCAGGAAGCTGGCGGCATGGTGGTGATGTGAATGCCCTGTCCGATATATTGTGGCGTTATGCCAGGGAGTGGAACCAGGAAGTAAGTCCGCAAGCATTCGCAAAACAGGTTGATCAACTGGCGAGCATGTTATTGGCCAGAGACTTGGATGGTGGTGGAATCCATGCCAGTGATGTCGTGTTTTTCAATGTTCTGGCGAACGCGTTTGAAGACGTGAATTTCGATTACGCACGATTGTTTGTGGCTGATGGGTATGCGGCTGCGGTGACCGCAAACGAGAGCGAGGAGACCATCCGTAGTTTGCTGGCAGAGATTTTTGGTGTCGAGATGAATTTTTCGCCACCCGAACAGATGCCGGATGAGACTCGGCTGAGCCTGTCCGTATTCGGCGACGGAGGGATACGCCTGTTTTCACACGACACTGGCGTGGCGCTGGTCGATGCTTCGCAGGCCGGCGTGTTGGTGGACGGTCAGCCCCTGATCGAGTCCATCGAGGAAGACGATCCTGATCAGCGCAATTTGTTCTTTGTGCGCTCACCGAAGCAGATTGTTCTGGAAGCCGTGCCGGTTGGGGACGGCTATCCTGCATCGGAACAGACTCGGGTTCTGGCATGGAGTGGTTGTGACAGTGTTAGCCTTGACCAGATGCAGTGCGCGGTCTCCCTGGAAAACAGCCGCGATGTTGAAGTCGAGTTCGACTATGTGCAGACGACGCTTGCGCCAAACGTCGAGTTTCTGGATATCAGTGAACGGGCGGTCTCTAGGCTGAGTGAGTGGGACACCACGACCGATCCGGAACGGGCGCAGTTGAATATCGAAGTCGATCGCCTTGATTTGGAACTGCTGACACAAATGGCAAGCTTCGGGAGTGATCCTGACATCGGCTATTACCTGGCGGGGATCGACGCTTCACCGAACGGGGCGCCCTTTCTGGTCAAGGTGCTGGAGGTACAGGGGCACATCGACAACGCCTGGGTTTTTACTGTCGAACAAGCCGCATTGGAGGATGTGATAGTCCAGGGCTCGACCGTGCATGACCAGGTCATGTTCCCTGAGGATCTGATTGCGGATTCCACGGTGGTGTCTGCGATGATGACGCTAAACGATCCGACAATTCCGAAGCCCGTGACAGTACCGGCCTATCTGGAACCGTCTGTAGATCCGCGCGATCCAACCTTCCGGATCCGGCTGGGAAGCCCGGCTGCCGTAGCTGATGGCGCTGCAGTACAGAGCCTCAAAAGAGGATCTGGCAGTTTCACGATCAGCGGCCCGAATGGAACCGCACTGCGTATCAGTGGTGGCCTGGACATGTCGATCAAGGTCAAGACGGGTATCCAGTTCAAGAAATGGAGTTTTGGCAAGATCAAACGGTTCAAGTTTGTGCCCACCGTCAACGTCAAGCCAAACCTGAGTATTTCTGGCAATATTGCGGGCGGTTTCAGGCGAGAGATTGGCTTGTTGAGTCTGCGCTTCAGCCGCATCAAGTTTATGGTAGGACCGGTTCCGGTATGGATTTCGCCGATTGTGGATGTCCGATTGGGCACAAATGGGCGTTTGAGCGGGACCGTATCTACCAGTATCCAATACGCGATGACGATCAAGGGCGGTGTCAAATACAAGCGCAAGAAAGGGTGGCGCGCCGTCCGTGGAGCCGAGATGAGTCGGAGTTTTCAAGGTCCGACATTGACCGGGTCGGCCAATATGTCGGCATACGTATCCGTAGATCCCTCATTGTATATCTATGACCTTACCGGTCCGGGGCTGAAGATCCGGCCTGGCCTCAATCTCTATGGCAAGGCAAGGGCGGACTTGAGCTCACCACAATGCTACGACCTTCGCACCTCTCTGACCGGGGGTGTAATGGGATACGGATCCTGGGTTCTGAAGGGGAAACTGGCCAAGTTGTTGCGCCTGAAGAAGAGTTTTGATTTTCGCATCTTCAGTTGGGAGAAGACGTTGGCCCGACGCCGGTACAATCCCTGCACCAACAGCCCATCGGCTCTGAAGGTTAGCGGCACAGTCGATGATATCGTCATGCTGCAAAACAGTGATCACGATCAGACCTTTACCTATACCGTGGAAAATGCCAATCGTGCACCGGGCTATTCACTGAACTGGTCCGTACAGGCCAGCCCGAATGACGGACACATCGTCTTTGGTACCAGATCCGGACGACTGGATGCCGGAGGTTCGACCCGTGTTCCCGTTCAATTGGCCGGGACTTCGACATTGGCGCCTGGGCGTCATACCTATCGCCTGGTGTTCAGGAACGTGGGTTCGCGGAACGTGGATCGACCGACTGAAGTTGAGAAATACGTAAGAGTACACGTGATTGAGCCGCTGGCAAATCCCGAAATCACCACGGGTATGATGGTGGCACCGAAGGAGGTCCAGGTGGACTGGACATATACAGGGAATATCGATTATCTGGCGGGCTTCAATGTGTTGTATGCGCTTAATGCAGACGGCTGCCCAAACACCAGTGACCCTGGAGCATGGCAGCGACTGGGCTGGGCCAGTCGTTATCAACGGTCACTCCGAGCCGTCTTGCCTTATGGCGACTACTGCTTGGCAATCGAGGCGGTTGGTACGTTGGATCCACAAATGCGAAGTTATTCGACCGTTTACAGTTTTGCCAATATCATGTGTGATCGCGATGGGGACGGCTATATGTCGGCCTATCTGCCCGGTTGTGGTGGCGAGGATTGTTGTGATGATGCTAATGGTAAGTCACTGGGTTGTACGAAGGAAAGAGCCGCCCTCATAAATCCGGGTGTCACCGAGGATGGTTACAATAACTGTGAGGACGGAATCGACAATAACTGTAGTGGTATCGATGCTTACTGTGGAGATTATTAGTGATTAGAATTCGACCTAAAGCCCTCTCCCTTCGGGAGAGGGCTGGGTAAGGAGTTGAAACAAAACGATATTGTTATTCCGATGTCGATAAACGAAAGGAAATGCGACTTATTCCTGTTTTCACCTTGTTGACCCTTCCCTCTCGTCCCCTCTTGTCAAGGCCCCATCATTTGTGTCATTTTTGGCAGTAGTTGAGCCTGTAAAGGCTGTTGCCGATTCAGCGAATATGGCGTTGCTATGAGGCGCTGAATCAGCCCTGTGAGGCAACAGGCCGAGCCTGTTGGTGAAACGATACTCGACGACCGACGGAACGGACATGCCGTACCCTGGGCGAGTGTTTGTACAAGCGAGTTTCCCGCATGCCGGGAAATGAGCGTCATCCCAAGCGGTCCAATCTGCCGCTAGCCAAGCTTGCGCCACCGGCGCCGGTTCATGCCTTGCCGCGGCCGCGTCTGTTCGCGTCGATCGATCGGGCGCTTTCGGAATACACCGCGATCTGGATAACCGGCTCGGCTGGTTCCGGCAAGACCATCCTGGCGGCGAGTTATATCCAGGCACGCCAGCGCCCCACGCTGTGGTACCGCGTCGACAGCGGCGATGCGGATCCGGCCAGCTTCTTCCACTATCTGCGCGCGGCTTTCCGACACATCGCGCCGCGCCGGCGTCCGCCGCCAGAACTGGGCCCGGAGTATCTCGCCGATTTGCCCACCTTCACGCGCAATGTCTTTCGCCGTCTGGCAAGCGGCTTTCAGGGTGAGCCGGGTCTGCTGGTATTCGATAACTGGCACGAACTGGAGCTGTCATCCCCCCTGCACGAATTGCTCACCGTGGGGCTGGAAGAGCTTCCGGACAACGTCGGCGTCCTGCTGTTGAGCCGAGCCGAACCCCCGCCGCCACTTTCGGCCCTGCGCGTCAAGGGCCGGATGACTTCCCTGCCCAACGATGCCCTGATGATGACCGCTGAGGAGATCCAGGCCCTCTACGAACTGCGCACCGGCCGGGAACCGGCGCCGGAAGTTGTGGAGCGCCTGCGGGCAATTACCCTCGGCTGGGCCGCCGGTCTGGTATTGCTGCTCGATCAGCCTCAGGGAGACATGCCCTCGGAGACACAGCCGCTGCAGGACCAGACCGTACTGTTCGACTACTTTGCGAACGAAGTGATGGATCGTGCCGAGCCCGGGTTGCGGGATTTCCTGCTGCGGACGGCATGGCTTCCGGTATTCACCCGGGACATGGTCCGGCAGGTCGTCGGCCGCGATGATGTGGCGGATACCCTGCAGCAATTGACCAGCGGCAGCTATTTCACGCTCCAGCGTCAGGGGCGGCCCGTCACCTACGAATACCATCCCCTGTTTGCGGCCTTTCTGCGCAGCCAGGCGCAGTCAGCCCTGTCCGAGGAGGAACGCCGCGAAATCATGGCCCGCTCCGCCCAGGCCCTGGCCGAGGACGGCCAGCTCCAGCATGCGGCCGGGCTCCAGGCCGAACTCGGACAATGGGACGAACTGCAATGCCTCATCGAGCAGAACGCCCCGGACCTGGCGCGCAGCGGCCGCTTCGCCACCCTCGCCGGCCTGCTCGCACGGCTGCCGACGGAACGACTTCAGGCCTCTCCGAGCCTGGCCTACTGGGAAGGATTGTCCCGGCTCTGGACCGAACCAGTAGTGGCCCGCGCCTCGCTGGCCCGGGCCTTCCGGCAGTACGCAACCGGCGGAGACATCGCCGGCGCCGCGTTGGCCTGGAGCGGCATCGTCGAAACCTATCTCGTGAGCTGGTCCGAGTTCGTGAGCATCGATCCCTGGCTGGAGGCGGCTGAGACGGTGATCCTGCCCGTCCGGGACCGCCTCCCCGAACCGGTTGCGGCGCGTTTTTCGCTGGCCCTCTTTCTGGCGCTCATGTACCGGCGCCCGGGGGACAAGCGGCTCACGACGCTCGCCCAGGATGCCTGGCAACTGTTCCAGACCATCGACGACGACCAGCTCCGCCTCTTCATGGGCAGTCACCTTCTGCTCTATTTCACCTGGTGGGTAGCGGATTTTGCGTCTGCCGAAGCCCTGGAAAGGGAGCTGGCCGCCCGTGCCCGGAGCGCCGATGCCGATCCGCGTATCAAACTGATGCATCTGGCCGCTCGTTCCGGTTCAAAGTGGATGCTGGCGGACAGTACTGGCGCAATGGAGGCCGCTGATGCCGGCCTGGCTCTGGCGCAACAGGAGGGCATTCACCTGTGGGCCATCTTCACCGCCAGCCAGGGCGCACTTGCCGCCCTGGCGGAAAATCTTTCCGACCGGGCCCAGGGTTATCTGGATGGTGTCCGTTCGTCCCTGATCCCTGGCCGTTATGTCGATACAACGTGGTTCAACTATCTGAATGCCCAGTATGCGGAAGTCCAGGGCAATACCGCCGACGCCATTGCTCGCCTGCGCGGCGTCCAGCGTGAGGTGGATCTGTCAGGGATCCCCTTCTTCACCACTGCTGTATATAACGCCCTGGGTCGGCTGCTGGTACGGATGGGGGAAGATCATGAAGGGCGCGAGTGGCTGGATCGCGCCGAGCAGCTTGCGCGTAACATCGGATCTCCCAGCCTGATATATGTCGTTGACCTGTCCCGCGCCGAGCTGGCCTGTGCCAGAACCGAGGACGAACATTGCCTGGCACCGCTACGTGAAGCCATGGCGTTGACCCGTCAGGTGGGTTTCGTCAGCCATGACTGGTGGCGCGGTGAGACCATGTCCCGGCTCGCCGCTGTGGCCCTGCAACACGGAATCGAGCCGGAGCATGTGCGCGCCCTCATCCGCAAGCGGCACCTGCGCCCGCCGCCGGATCTGTCCGTGCCCGAGCAATGGCCGTTCCCGGTTCGCATCAGGGCGCTGGGCGCTCTGGCCATCGAACGCGACGGCAAACCGCTAGCCTTCACAACCCGAACCCCGAAAAAGCCTCTCGAACTGCTGCAGGTGCTGATCGCCGCCGAAGGCGGGCACATTAGCGAAGCGCACGCTGCCGAGGCCCTGTGGCCGGATGCCGACGGCGACCTGGCCCACCAGAACCTGCGCACCACCCTGCACCGATTGCGCAAGCTGCTCGGCCCCGCAGCGATCACGGTGCATGATGGTTCTATCGCTCTCAATCGTGAACACTGCTGGCTGAATCTCTGGAGCCTGGAAGCCCGTCTCAAGCATCTCGATCGCGATGACACGCCCGTACCACCCGCGCAGGACATCGATTCGCTGCTGGCAATCTATCGTGGACCGTTACTGGAAGATTCCGACCTGCCCATCGTTCTGCTGGCGCGCGAACGCCTGCGCATTCGCTTCCTGCGTACCATCGACAAGCTCGGCCAGCGCCTGCTCGACATCGGCGCCTGCAACCAGGCAGTTGCCTGTTATCAAAAGGCCCTGGAAATCGACCCCCTCGCCGAATCCCTCCAGGCCGGTCTGCTACGCAGCCACCTCTGTCTCCACCACCCCGCCGAAGGCATGGAAGCCTACATCCGCTACGTCGACCTTCTGCAAAGCCAGCTCGGAATCGAACCCGGCGAAGAACTCCAGTCCCTTTTCGCACAGTTGCGTGCCGAGGCTACCCAAGCCAGAGCGTGATCACCATACCCGGGTGTTTTTGTTGCCCATCCCTCCCTATCTGTAACGCATCTGTAACATCCCCTGTGCAAAGCTGACTCTCACATGAACGGAGACAGCTACGTCGTGCGCATCTATCGGCGCGAGACCGATGTCGACGGACAGCGGGCCTGGGATCGGGTGCGCCAGATGGGCCGGGTCGAGCCAGTGGATGGCAGCCCGCCCACGCCTTCCATGATTTGCACGAGCTGTGGGCGGCGTTATGTGAGGCTGGCCCGAATTCGATAGAGACCGGCGCAGGCCGGCGCAAATAACGACAGACGACAAGGAGAGGAACCATGAAAAAGACCACCCTCATGACATGTCTCGGGATATTGCTTACCGGTGCGGTCCTGAGCGGATGCGGTGGTGGCAATGATGCGACAATCAACCCACCCGCCGCACCGACGGCAACCATTGATTACGGCATCAAGACTGTGGTCCTGTCCTGGGGCGCCGTGGCTGGTGCCACCGAGTACAAGGTGTTCGAGAACTCCGATGGTCATTCCGGCTATATTGAAATTGCCACGGGCCTCACCACAACTCGTTACTCGCATGAGATCTTTCTGCCCAGACGTATCAACGCCAGCTACATCGTTGCGGCTTGCAATAGTAACGGCTGCACCGATTCAGCTCCCGTTACCGTCTCCAGCACTCTGTTGGAGGCTATCGGCTACGTCAAGGCCTCCAATTTGGAGGCAAGCGATTCCTTCGGATGGTCGGTTGCCTTGAGCAGTGACGGCACCACCTTGGCAGTGGGTAGTGCCTGGGAAGACAGCGCAGCCACCGGTATCAATGACACGAGTATCGGCCAGGCCGACAACTCGGCGTCCAATGCCGGTGCGGTCTACATCTTCACCCGCAGTGGCAGCAGCTGGACGCAGCAGGCCTACATCAAGGCCTCCAACACTGAAGCAAGGGATTCCTTTGGTAGTTCGGTTGCCCTGAGCGGTGACGGCAGTACTCTTGCGGTAGGCGCTGATCGAGAGGACAGCGCCGCCATCGGGATCAACGACACAAGCATCGGCCAGGCCGACAACTCAGCGTCCAATGCCGGTGCGGTCTACGTCTTCATCCGCAGTGGCAGCAACTGGTCGCAGCAGGCCTACATCAAGGCCTCGAACACTGAGGCAAGCGATTCGTTTGGTAGGTCGGTTGCCCTGAGCGGTGACGGCAGCACTCTTGCGGTAGGCGCTGATCGAGAGGACAGCGCCGCCATCGGGATCAACGACACAAGCATCGGCCAGGCCGACAACTCAGCGTCCAATGCCGGTGCGGTCTACATCTTCACCCGCAGTGGCAGCAACTGGTCGCAGCAGGCCTACATCAAGGCCTCGAACACTGAAGCAAGCGATTCCTTTGGTAGGTCGGTTGCTCTGAGTGGTGACGGGAGCACCCTTGCGGTAGGTGCTGATCGAGAGGACAGCGCCGCTATCGGGATCAACGATACAAGCATCGGCCAGGCCGACAACTCAGCGTCCAATGCCGGTGCGGTCTACATCTTCACCCGCAGTGGCAGCAGCTGGACGCAGCAGGCCTACATCAAGGCCTCCAACACCGAGGCAGGCGATTCCTTTGGTAGGTCGGTTGCCCTGAGTGGTGACGGGAGCACCCTTGCGGTAGGTGCTGATCGAGAGGACAGTGTCGCTACCGGCATCAACGACACGAGCATTGGCCAGGCCGACAATTCTGCGTTCAATGCCGGTGCGGTCTACGTCTTCACCCGCAGTGGCAGCAACTGGTCACAGCAGGCCTACATCAAGGCCTCGAACACTCAGGCAAGCGATTTCTTCGGTAGGTCGGTTGCCTTGAGCGGTGACGGCACAACTCTTGCGGTAGGCGCTGATCAAGAGGACAGTGCCGCAACCGGCATCAACGACACGAGCATTGGCCAGGCCGACAATTTGGCGTCCAATGCTGGTGCGGTCTACGTCTTCACCCGCAGTGGCAGTAGCTGGACGCAGCAGGCCTACATCAAGGCCTCAAACACCGAGGCAGGCGATTCATTCAGTTGGTCGGTTGCCCTGAGCAGTGATGGAAATGCCATGGCAGTTGGGGCAAAAAATGAAGATAGTGCCGACACCAATATCAATGGCGACCAGGCTGATAATTCGGCAACGAATGCCGGAGCCGTGTACCTCTATTGACAATCGGCTCTATGTTCGCGACGTTCGGGGATGTTTATCTGCGTTAGCCTGTCCAAATTTTGGGTGTTTGTGTTCCTGGTGTGTCAGGTCGTTGTGGGGTGTTGCGAATAATGACAAATGAAAAGGAGACTAAACATGAAAAAGTTATCTCTCAGAACATGGTTTAGCATGTTGCTGTCAATTTCGGTGCTGATCGGCTGCGGCGGGGGCAGCGGTGACTCGTCAGCCCGGGAAACCGGTTCGAGCGACTGGGGCAGCATGGTATGGGACCGGGATAACTGGTCCTGAAGCGACATGGTGTACACACCTTCAATATGGGGGGGAGAACGATGAACAAGCTGAAAACCATCTGCATGAGCGCGGGGTTGATCCTGCTGACGCAAAATGCTCTTGCGGGCAATGTGAGCATTCCCAACACCTTCACGGCGGGTACAAAGGCCGTGGCGGCCGAGGTTAATGCCAATTTTGCTGCCGTGGCAGCATCTGTAAATGACAATGATGGGCGAATCACGACCAATGCCAGCGATATCGCTGACCTGCAGGGGACTATTACTACGCTGCAAAATACGATTGCAGATCTGCAGAATACCGTTACGTCACTGCAGAACCAGTTGGCCGCGATACAGGGTAATTCTGTGTTGGCGTTGGATGGTTACCTGAGTTACATGGTGGATGCTTATGGTTATCCTCAAGCACGGTTTACAGGCATCAATATTCAGGTGACCAACGGAGCGGGCCAGACAACACCAAATGGTCTAGGCAATATTATCATTGGTTACAATGCTGAGCGTGGTGCAGGTTTTGCTGTATGTTCCGACGGCCAATTTACAGACCAGGCCAGTTGCGAGGGTGCAGGACAGGTGTGGGCGGTGAGTCACAAGTCAGGCTCGCACAACCTCGTGATTGGTAGGGAAAATAGTTACTCCTCAACAGGAGGAATGGTTGTTGGGTACCGGAACATAATTAACCGTATTTATGCTGTCGTCAGTGGCGGTCGTCACAATGTAGCTAGTGGACAATACAGTAGCGTCAGCGGTGGTAATGGTAATACTGCAAGCGGTGACTATAGTAGCGTCAGCGGTGGTGGCTTTAACATCGCCAGTGGTCTATATAGCAGTGTCAGTGGTGGTGATGGAAACACCGCCAGTGGTCAGGCGAGTAGCGTCAGTGGTGGTGGTGTGAACTCTGCCAATGCATCCCAGAGCAGTATCTGCGGCGGACATAGTAATACCGCCAGTGGTCAGACAAGCAGCGTCAGTGGTGGGTGGGGAAATACTGCCTCTGGAAGGTTTAGTAGCTTAAGCGGCGGGTACATGCGCAGTGTGCTTGGTGTTCATGATTGGCGCGCGGGTGCACTTTTCGAGGACCAGTAGATGCGGTAGTGAGGGGACATTAAGAGGCTGTTAGACTGGATTCTCTGCCTCCACCTTGACCGTCACGATTTGCTCATGCTGCTTGGTAGATACGAAATCTTCGCAAGAATTGCATTTGTGGTCTCAAAAAAACAACACAGCTCTTCGAATTTCAGCTCAAACGACAAGCCTTGCAGTGGTGATCGTTTTGGTAGTAGCAAGCAAAGGACATTAAGGGATAATGGGTTCTGACTGTTATATGTATTTTGAATTGAGAGAAAGATTGCCATGATCCGTTTAAACAGGATCGGGAATTGCGGTTGTTTTGAAAGATTGCATCGTTGTGATGGCAATCGCACTGTGGGTTTGTTGATTGTGCTGTCGTTCCTGACGGGTTGCAGTTTTCTCGAGCCATCATGGAATTATGATGAGTCTATTTCAGATGACCTGGTTATATTGAACGCAGAGCGGCGTGTCATTTTCTTTTCCGATAAAGGGGTGTTGCATAATAGGCCTTTCGGTGTTTCGGAAAACATTAAGGCAGGTCATGACCAAATTCAGAATCGATATAGGCCTAAGGTAATTTGTGCCGAGCCGAGTCCGGATGTGGTCACTCAGCTTGCGCTCAGTGGAGGGATGAAGGCATTGACCCAGCCTGGGAACAGCGCCGAGGCTAACCTTGCTATTGCTGCAGCATCCTTGCGGTTGAGCAATCGAACCCAGACGATACAGTTGCTTCGTGACGGCTTGTATCGCGCCTGTGAGGCATATTTCAACGGTGTGCTTGGGGAAGACGAGTACAAGAACATCATCAAGGGATATGATGAATTGCTGATTACACTGGTGGCGATTGAAGGCTTGTCGTACATGGGTGATGGTGGGCGTTCATTGAGCCTCACGGTGGCTGCTCAAACGGATTCTCCAGAAGCAAAATCTTTGCCATCAGGCGTTGACAAGACCGTTTCAGGCGATGAAGAGGCCGACAGGAATGCGGCATTGAAGGCAGACAAAAAGGTCAAGTCCATTGCATTGAGGAGTCGATTCGGCACAAATGATCAAATTGTTGGTGACGTTGAAGCCGTCGCAGCGAATATTCAGAAGATCGTGCGTGACTATTACTGTTTCCAGTTGGGGTTGAAGGAAAAGTTTTATCCGGATTCAAACAGATCTGACAAAAAATCCTCTACTCATGAGGATATTGATGACGACGAGCAGGAAGGCGTACAAAACAAAGCCACTGAGATCTACGGCCCATTTAGCCAAAATGTCCTCGAACACTTGTGCAGTAGCAATGGTGATGTTGTGGCCGGTACTTCGAATTCAAACAACTCAAGTACTGCTCAAAAATGAGAAAGTTTTGAAAACTGGCGGGTTTCATTTAGACATGTTTGTCAGTGGATGAGTTTGTGCACATGGCGGACAAGAAAAAAATTGAAGACATGGTGCCACGCGATCGCCTTGGTTTGTGTCTATCCGGAGGAGGCTTTCGTGCGGCGTTTTTTCATGTCGGGGTTCTGTACCGACTCGCTGAACTCGACGTGTTACGACGCATCGAAGTGATCTCCTGTGTTTCCGGTGGCGCAATCGTGGGTGCTGCGTACCAGATGCTGCTCATACACAAGATAAAGGAGGTTGTCAGGAATGGTGACAAAAAGCATGAATACATCGAGTTGAAAAAGGAGCATTACAAAGAGATTGTTAGTGAATTGCGAAGTAGTCTCGCCTGTTTGTCTGCACGCCACCTGGTTGCGTTCATGTTTTTCAACCCGGCAATCCTGTTTCGGATCATCCTCCCTGGCTATACGCTCAGTGACGCGTTGGCAGACCTTCTCGACAAATATCTGTTTGCAAGATTCTCGAAAGATGGCAAGTCGCCGAGGCTGTCTGAATTGGGAATAGTGCCGGAAGATTATGGTGTCCATGATCCGGAAGCGCCCGAGGTGCAGGAGAATCCGGCTTCGTACAATCGTCGGGTGCTTTCATCCTGTCCCGAGGCTGCTGCTGCTACCCGGCTGATCCTGAATGCCACCAGCCTGAATTCAGGGTCTCGTTTCTGGTTTGCGAGCGACGAGGCAGGTGAATGGAAGTTGGGATATGTTCATGAGGATGATGCCGATGAGCTGAAGTTTTGGTGCAAGAAGAAAGGTTCTTGTCCATCGTTACCTGAAGATATCGCCGGTGATGCATGGCAGTTGGGTGTTTCACTGGACCGTCTGGACAATGTTGTACTTGGTCAGTTGCGATTGATCCGGCGTGCGGTCAAGGCCTTGTTGAAGTTCAATGAAAATAAGCATCTGAAATACATCGCTGGCCGAACGTGGGATGAGCATGAGCGATTGCTGGCAGGGGAGCTGGCAGCAGCCACGCACAATTACCGAGACACTGTTCATGAATGGCTGAAGCGGCTATCGTCGTCTCAGCAAACGACGTTGTTTGAATACATCGATGCCTTATATCTGTGGCGTACCCTTGTGAGCGTTTCGCCCTCTGCGAGCGAGGTTTTGAAAAATTGGACGGTTTCTAGAGCTGTGGTCGCTTCAGCAAATTTCCCGCCGATATTTCCGCCGCTAAGGACTCGCGGCTTCTACCGCAACTACCGCGCAAATATTCTAGGGCTTACCGATGGTGGTGTTTACGACAATCTGGGCAGCATGGGTGTTCTCAATGAAGACTGCAACTATGTCATCGTCAGCGATGCCGGACGAAAATCCCAGGTAAAAAAACAGATCAAACCTGGACGGTTGCTGTATATGTTGCGAATTACGGGTATCCTCAGCGACAAGGGGGAAAGGGCGGCAACTGTTCGTCTACTTGATCTTCATGTAGCCAGTTCTGCAGTTGGGCGGGTTGCAGACCAGCAAAATTCCGACATCAAGCTTGAAATGGCCGGGCGTGATTTGCAAGGAGTCAGCATATTTCGAATGGACTCGCCCATGGTAGAGGAGCAAGTGAATGCATCTGCTCTGGATAAATCCAAGGTGCCATTCACGAAAATGCTGACGCGGATTCGGACGAATCTTGATGTATTCAATGTTGTGGAACAACAGATTCTCATGCGGCATGGTATGGCAGCGCTCGACCTGTACTTCAGGCGCTGGTTCTGTTTTTCGAAAAAGCTGCCAACCTGGGAGGTTTCGCCTGACAGAAAATTACGATTTTCAGGTGGTGAATCAATCGATGCGAATGCCGTTCATTTGCCCACCCATTTGCAGGCCAGGTATTTGCCTGGCAAACGCTATCCATTTGCGCCCATTACGGAACTTCCGGCAGAAGGCACCATCAAAGACCGCGCGTTTATCAATCCAGTGCAAGAACGCGGAATTGTAAACGCGGTGTTGCGTGTCGCCAACAAGCAGGTCGGTCGTGTGCCTTGCGCCCTGTTGAACATTGTTTTCGAATCGGATGTGTCGCAGAGAACACGGCTAAAGGCATTGTCTGCTTTCGTTATTCTTCTGGTGCTGTGGCTGGCGCTGGTTGGTGCGTTTCTCTGGATTATCTGGGCCGTAGTTACGTGGCCTGTTTTGCCAGTGTGGACGGAAATCGAGGAACTGTTCCCGGTTTCAAAGATATTGAATCAAACCTGGTTCAATTTTGCAGTGGTCGGATTGCTGAGCGCGATAGTAGCGCTGCCGATATGTCGTGATTGCCTGAAGCGTGAATATGGCTTGCTTGCTGGCGTGAAAACAAAAACGTGCGCAGATGTGCAGGAACTGGAGTTGTTGGCAAAAAGGGAGCTTTCCATCAAAAAGAACATTCGCTCAATAGTTGGTGCGGTCATTTTTGTGGCCATTTTCTTCTTGCTCCTGTGGCTTGCGAATGGCCACTATGTGGGTCTGGTAATTGTGTCCTTGTTGCTGGTGCTTGCCGTACCTATATTCGCGGGGTTCTTCATCCTGGAGGCACGGTGCCTTGATTATGTGATAGGTGCGCGAGCAGACGGTACCGATAAGAAATGACAAGCGTCATGAAATCCGGTTGTCCCTTGCGGTTCGTCTGCAGAAAGGTAGAGCGCCGTGCCTCTGAGCGCATTTCGAAGGCCTACGCTGTATCATGTCCGGCAGCGATCAATTTCTGACGCAACGCCTGGGTCTCGGCCGAAGGGGCTACGCCCAGTTCAGCGTCGAGAATCTGCTCACAGCGTGCATAAATCGCCAACCCCTCTGCTGGCCGTCCCAGTTGCAGATAGCAACGCATGAGGCCCTGGTAGAAACGCTCAGCGAGGGGATCGACCTCCAGCCCCTTTTCATAGCAGGCGATCGCCAGATCGGTCTTGCCCGATTCACGCAGCCGCTTGGCGAGGCGTTCAAGGGTTCGCAGGTAGCGTGATCGCAGGGTCTCGCGTGCCGCAATGGCGACGGACAGCTCACAATCGGCCAGCAGCGGACCCGGATACAGGGCCAGCAGGCGCTGCACGTGACCCGGGGTGAGCCCACCGTCCGTTTCCGCTCGGGCCAGTTCGGACTGCAACACCCATACATCCAGATAACAGCGCTTCCGATCCAGGGATACCTGTCCGTCCCTGACCTGCAGCATGTCCGGGCCGAGCAATTTGCGCAGGCGGTGGAGCGTGGTGCGCAGATTCTGGCTCGCGGTGTCACCGTCGGCATCGGGCCACAGGGCATCGGCCAGGCGGGTTGTGCTGACCGCTTCTCCTCCCAAGGCAATCAGCGCCTTGAGCAATTCCAGCGGCTTGTGGCTGGCCTTGGTGCCGACATCCAGACTCTCGTCGTCATGCCGGATCCGGAATGTACCCAGGGCCTCGATGCGCAGGGGATAGGGCCAGTTCTCCGGCACGGGCAGAGCGACCACGGGCGTCAGGTTGCCGCAGCGAATGAGGCGTTTGACGAAGTCGGTTTCGATATCGTGCAACAGGGCCAGTTGGCAGACGGGCACGACCAGTTGATGTACCAGCAGCAGGGGGCCGACGAACCCGGTGGTGCGGATCGCGGCCAGCGCCTCGGGGAGCGTCTCGAGCAGGCCGCCCATGTCACCTGCCTGCCACAGGAGGGCAGTGCGGATCATCGTCAACTGAGCGACGAAGGTGGTGCTGCCTGCGGGGCGGGCATGTTCGGCGACACGCTCCACCAGGTCAAGGGCTTCGTCAATCCGCCCGGCCAGTCCCAGAATCTGGGCAAGCTGGATTTCGCCAAGCGCGACGGGGCCATGGCAGGACAGCGCCTGGGCCTGCTCCAGGTTTAGGTGCGCATGGGCCAGTGCCTCGTCGAGATCGCCCCGGGCTACGGCCACATAGGCAGACTGGTAATGGAAATGGGCCGTATCCAGTCGTCGGTCCGGCCGCAATCCGCGTTCGATTTGCGCCAGAAATTCCGATGCCTGGTCGGTCTGGCCGGAAACGATGGTCGCATAACAGCCTTGCGCCATGAGGATGAAATCGAGAATGTGCACGCCACTGTCACTGGCCTCCTCGAGCCCGGCTGCGACCTGTTCCAACGCCCCGGATGCGTCGCCCACGGCCCAGGCAAAGTTGGCCTGGGCAAGGCGGCCGCTGAGCCTTGGCAGCGGGCCGATCCGTTCCTGGGCCAGGAGTCCCCGGATCACATTGATCAACTCCAGCTCGTCTTCGTAGCGTCCCATCCAGATATAGAGCATCCCCAGGATACTCATCACCGGCAGCCATTCGGATTGTGGCGGGGTGGCATGAAGGATTTGCTCCAGCCGCGCCACGGCAGTGTGCAATCGGGGATCGTGGGGATAGGACAGGCTCAGCGTTGTCACGATGGCGGCGAGCAGACGAGGTTCCAGTTCCGGACAGCAGGAGATGGGTGCCTCCTGTTGGAGCTGGTCGAGTTCCGCCATCCAGCCGGGAACCGGGCCGAAATCGTCCCATTGCATGGCATAGCTCTCAAGGATAGCCGCCAGGCTCAAATAGGCACCTTGGGTATTGGCGCTCGCGCGGAAAGCGGAATAGGCCTTCTCCAGATGTGCCCGGGCCTCCGGAATGTCGAACGGCAGGCGGGCCATGCCGAGCCAGTAACGCAACCAGGGGCGTTTCGTCGATGCCTGTGGAGGCAGTCGTCCGATCCAGTCTGTGAGTGGCTGATAGCGCCCCGCGGCCAGCATTTCCGGCGCCACCCTTTCGATAAGCAAACCGGCTTCGATTGGTTCGTCCGCTTCGAGGAACAGCTCGATGGCTGCCTCGGTTTCGCCCGCCTCGGCCAGCAACGTCCCGGCACGCTGGCGAAGCGCCTGCAGTTTTTCCCTGCCGAGCGTGCTTGCGGCCTGCCGCAGCAGGAAGTCCCTGAACAGTGGATGATAGACGTACGGATGCCCCTTTCCCGGATGCAGCATCACGAACAGATTGCGCCGGCGCAGCTCGGCCAGATACGACGCGGCCGATGTGTCCCCGGTCAGACTGGCGGCCAGCTCAGGCTGCACGGTGGGCAGGACGGCCGTCTGCAGCAGGAATTCCTGCAGCGCCGATGGGGCTTCGGCCAGAACCTGGGTGGCAAAGTAGTCGAACACGGCCGCCGGCGTCGGGCCGGGCGCATCTTCCTGCCGTTCTGCCTCGTTGCTTTGCAGCATCAGCACCACGCCCGCTGCCCATCCCCGGGTTCGTTGATACAGCCGCTCCAGGGCGTCCGCGTCCGGCGGGTGGCCGCAATAGAGCGCAACCAGCTCCGCCGTCTCTTCGCGGGTCAGCGCCAAGCGCTCGTTGCCGAATACAGCCAGAACCTGATTGGCCTGCAGGCGGGCGAACGCGGCTGGCGGCGCTTCGCGGGAAAGAACGAGAAAGGCGATGCCCGCTGGCGCCTCTTCCATGGCAATGGCCAGCAGTCCATGCATCGGCGAGTCCGCGTCCAGCTCCTGATAGTTGTCGAGCACAATGGTGCAGTCGCCGGGCTGCAGCATGTACATCTGGCGGAAGAAGTTGCGCGCGAATCCTGATGGTGCGGCCAGATACTCGGCCGTCAGCGGCGGAAGGCTCTGGGCCGATTCGCCGACGATCCCTGCCACTGCCTCACGCAGGTAATGGAAGAACGTGGCCGGATCGCTGTCTCCCCTGTCGAGACTGTACCAGAGCGCCCTGCGCTGGCCACGGGCGAGATAGCTGGCCGCCAGGGTCGTTTTGCCGCTGCCGGCTACCCCGGTGACCCAGACCCCGGTGCTGCGGGCCATGAGCTGATCGAGCGCGTGTAAAAGGCTCTTGCGAGGATAGACGAGCTCGATTTGGGGCATCGAGAACTTGGCAAGGCCGTACGGTTGTCCGCCGCTGCCATGCGATGCGGAGGGATTGGCAGAATGTTTGCGATTCTCTTCGCGCGAAGGCATCGGTATGTGGCTATCCCTGTCGTTTTGGAATACGGAATGTCCCGGGATTTCGCGATGCATCAATGCAGGGGCATTCTATTAATATTATAGCGGGTATTATCCAGGTGTCGAAACGAACTCACCGCTTGCAGCGCCAATGTTGCGCGGATGGAATTTTCTGCGCACTTGCACATGAGAAATTGACAGAGTACGGAACCGATATGACATCGCCGGACATTGAGCATACAGCGCTGGGAAATCGCTGCATCTCCACTACCATGCGAGTTGCCTACCTTGAAGCGGGTCCAACTTCGTGACCGGCAGAATCTTTACAGGGCGAATGAGATCCCGTGGATTAGAGTTGGGCACTTTTCAACCACCACCTATCTGTAACGCATTTGTAACACCGCCTGTGCGAGGCTGGAGCCAACATGAACGGGGACAGCTACATTGTGCGCATCTATCGGCGTGAGACGGATGCCGACGGTCAACGGGCCTGCGACCGGGTGCGCCTGGTGGGGCGGGTCGAGCCGGTGGATGGCAGGCCGGCTCGGGCTTTCCACGATTTACACGAGCTGTGGGCAGCGTTGTGCGAGTCGCCGAAAGACTCCCCGCTCGAGACGTATTTAGACAAAAGGAGGTATTGACGATGAAAACCGGGGGATGGGAAACCATGCGGACCCTGGCCGTGGCCGGGGTGACGATTGCTCTGGTTGCCTGTGGCGGTGGTGGTGGTGGAGGTGATGGCAGTTCAACTGTTCCAACTTACACCATCAGTGGCACTGTGTCCGGGATTTCAGGTCCGATGCTGCTGCAAAACAATCAACAGGACGACCTGATTGTTAGTCAAAATGGTAGCTTCACCTTTGCCACCGCCCTCCGCCAAGGGTCCAGCTACGACGTTCGCGTCGTCCAGCGTCCGGCCCTGCAGGGCTGCAAGGTGGAAAATGGCAGCGGTGTGGTCGGAAATACTGACATTACCAATATCATTATTACTTGTGCCGATTTGCTGTTGCTGGGAGGCAATGATGGCAGTGATTTCGGACCCGAATATTGGCAGTATGATCGGCTCAATGACACACTGACGCGCTTGGGGGACTTTGACCAGACTGGTTCGTCAGGTCCTCAAGACTTCGTCGAATTTCAGGGCAAGCTGTACTTCAATGCGTATACCCTCAACCAGGGTCATGAGCTGTGGGTCTACGATGGGGTGAATCCCCCGGAAATGGTGGCCGATATCTATCCTGGTGTAGGCTGGAGCAATCCTGCCGGCCTCACGGTCTATGACAACAAGCTCTATTTCCGAGCCAATGACGGCGTCCACGGTACTGAGTTGTGGGCTTACGACGGGACGACTCCGCCACAAATGGTGTACGAAATCAGTTCAGGTGCAGGGAGCAGCATTCCTGCCTTCCTTACGGTCTACAACGGCAGGCTTTACTTCAGAGCCGATGACGGAAGCAGTGGTGCTGAGCTGTGGGTCTACGACGGGACCAATCAGCCACAAAGGGTGGTTGACGTCAGAGCTGGTTCGGGGGGCAGTTACCCGGCCGACCTCACGGTCTACAACGGCAGGCTTTACTTCAGAGCCGATGACGGAAGCAGTGGTGCTGAGCTGTGGGTCTACGATGGAAGCACTGTACAACGTGTGGCCGACATCAATCCCGGTATGGTCAGCAGCAGCCCCACCAACTTCACGATCTACAGCGGCAGACTTTACTTTGGCGCCGATGACGGCAGCTATGGTTATGAATTGTGGTCCTACGACGGGTCAAATCCGCCGCAAAGAGTGACCGACATCAATGGGGCTGGCGGCAGCAATCCTTTTTACCTCACAGTTTTTGACAACACACTCTACTTTGCTGCCACTAATGATAGCCATGATAGGGAGCTTTGGGCCTATGATGGAAGCAATGTTCGCATTGTTGCTGATATCAATGGGTCGGACAGCAGCTACCCACGCGATCTCACGGTTTTTGACAATCAATTGTATTTTTCTGCCAATGACGGCGTCCACGGTAATGAGTTGTGGGCCTTCGACGGGGCGAATCCGCCGCAAATGATAGCAGACATCGATAGGCAGGGGAATTTTGCCGGCAGACGTATTGTCACAACCCGCTTCCGAGACAAATTTTACTTCGTTCAGAACACGGTTGAATATGGTGCAGAGTTGTGGGCCTATGACGGAGTGAATGCCCCGGAAATGGTGGCTGACATCAATCCTGGAGTGGGGTGGAGCGAGCCCGGCGACCTTGCTGTTTTCGACAACACCCTTTACTTCCGTGCCAATGACGGCAGCCATGGTGATGAGCTATGGGCCTATGACGGAACGAATCCGCCGCAAATGGTGTATGACATCAATGCCGGTTTGAAGGGCAGCAGGCCAGACTATCTCACCGTCTACGACGGCCGACTCTACTTCCGTGCCGATGACGGTATTAGCGGCTATGAATTGTGGACCTATAACGGGTTGAGTCGGCCGCAAATGGTGTACGACATCAATTCTAGTGGAGGGAGCCGTCCTGCCTATCTCGCCGTTTATAACGGCAAGCTTTACTTCAGTGCGAATGATGGCAGCAGCGGCGAAGAACTGTGGGCCTATGACGGAACGAATCTGCCGCAAAGGGTGTACGACATCAGGTCCGGAGGGGCAAGCAGTAGGCCTGCCAATCTTACGGTCTACAACGGCAGATTGTACTTCCGTGCAAATAATGGTTTCTATGGCAGTGAGTTGTGGTACTACGATGGGATCAATGTGCGAATGGCGGCCGATATCAATCGTGGTCCGAACGGGAGCAGACCTGCCTACCTTGCCGTCTATAACGGCAAGCTGTACTTCCGCGCCGTCAGCAGTATTGATGACGAATTGTGGGCGATTGACGAGATGAATGCGCTTCATAGGGTGACCGATGTCAATGGAGCCAGCATCAGATTCCCTGTTGACCTTGTGGTATATGACAACACTCTCTACTTCGTCGCTTGTGATGACATTCATGGATGTGAGTACTGGCGACATGACGGCATCAGCCCGCCAGCAGTGCTGCGTGATCTGTGGGAGGGTCCGCAGTCAGGTGCGCCCTGACGCGTTCTACTTTGCTGTAGTTTTGAGCCAACCTAAATCCGATGGGCGGCAAACAGTAAGGGCAGCCTTAGCGATAATCGATAGAAGGACGGAATATGTATTGTGAAATCGGCTGGTGCTGTAGACGACACTCTACGAGATGCAGAAAGTCTCCATGCTCGAGACTCGAACGTCTTACAAGAGGAATCTGCAAGGAAGCATGGAGATTGGAAATCATGTGGAGACTGGCCCTGTCCTAGTCGATGTTGATGTTGCCAGCTTGTGATGGTGGGGCGGCGACATCCCAGCGCCAACTGGTGTCCGTCCTGGGGTTTGGGTGATAAGGCCAGCTTCCGGTATTCGACAACGGTGAACGGCTTCACGACGAATGAGGAACGTACGGTCGTGTTCAGGTCGCGAGCAACCCAAGATAGCCGTTACTGACGGTGAAACAAGCCGGATTTTTCGGTCAGGCCGCGTGAATACCGGCTATTATCGATGCTGGTGAGTTGCGAGAAAGGGTCATAGCCGAATATCGATATCGGTTATGTGCGGCTGGGCAAAGCTGGTATACCAGTTTGTCCGCGCCTGGCACTTGGAGGAGTAATTAGTCACCCGCGCATAATCTTCGATTCCGATTTGGTCTCAGAATCATTGGGCAGGAATTGTGCGTCGCGGCAATGAATGACGAAACACTCACCGTGACTGCTGGCGATTTTTTTCACGCAAGGTGGTCCTTGAATCTTCTAATGGCGATCAAATCATCCTCAATTATGTGCCGGGCCTTGGTGTGGCATAAGCGAACGAACCTGACTACTCGACCGATGCCGTCATTACCCGCGCCCTCGTGGCATATGACGAGAATGCGCCGGCACTGGATGCCGTGGACAATCCCATCGTCGTCACCGCCGATCCCCTTTATCAGAATGCGGGGCTGGTTTCCTAAGTGGCCCATGTCGGAACTTGCTCACTGTATTTCAAACTGACAGGCCTGGAAATCAACGCCAGCCATGATATCACGCTTACCGAACTCACCGATAATGGCGATCTTTTCGTCTACAGGGGTACCGGATTTTCCAGTGAACGGTGCCGTTCCATGTAAGCGGTGAGCGCGGATGAAAATTGCGCTTCGGTGACGAGTGATGGCAAAGGCAAACTGTATGTCAAAGTGGATGACAGCGTGACCTCCAGCGTATCTGACATGGCGTTACGCGTTGAATAGAATCTGGCCATCTAAGACAAAGACTTTCGGGCTGGTTCGTGCTTGCGCAGCCTTCCTGTTACGAAGGCGGTGATATTCAGCGATTCGTATCTCCCTTCCGGCAATACGCCAGCAGGGTGCGCATGAAGGCGATCCCCTTGTCGCGGGCGAGGCGCACGTTGCGTTCCGGGATGCCTTCCGGGTCGGGGTGGCTTTCCACGGCCTTTTCCAGACTGGCTTCGCGCAGGATGTGCAGGGCGGGGACGG
>Ga0256832_1000706_pt1 | contig 21890 bp, 20 predicted proteins | sample 134614metaG_FD_190534 | JGI IMG/M metagenome (GOLD analysis project Ga0256832, IMG submission 190534) | Hydrothermal vent microbial communities from Lau Basin, Pacific Ocean - 134-614 | ecosystem: Environmental > Aquatic > Marine > Hydrothermal vents | place: Pacific Ocean: Lau Basin | collected... | reverse complement strand
CCGATGCCCGTGGTGACCTACGACCCGCCGCGCATCGATGTCGGCCCGCTGCGCGAGGCCGGCCAGAGCATGCAGCTCGACCTGAAGGTGACCAACCACGGCCTGATCGAGGCCCAGCACTTCCGCCTGCAACTGGAAGACGTGCCCGGCTACCGCATCACCCCGCTGGTCGACCAGGTGGCTACCCTGCCGCCGCAGAGCACCACCACGATCCCGTTGCTGATCGAGCGCCTGGCCTCGGCCGGCGACGAATCGCCGCTGTTCGCGCCCCGGCGCGCGCCGCTGATCGGCGCCAAGGCGGGTGGCGCGCGCGTCGGCAAGGATGCGCTGTCCTGTTTCGTCTCCGGCATCCTGGCGCTGTACGACTACGTCTGCGGCCCGGACTTGGTGACCAAGATGCACCGCCTGGAGGCAGGCGACTACAGCTCGCCAGCCTCGCAGCTGAACTGCGGAGGCGGTGGTGGCGGCGACAGCACCAGTATCGGTGGTGGTGGTATCGGTGGTGGTGGCGGCGGCGTAGGAAGCTGCTGCTCGGGAGGCTTTTCCGGCGGCCAGGTCAGCCAGACTTCTTGCGACGAATGCCTGGATCCAGCCCTGAAAGCGGGAGCAAAATGCGCTCCCCTGCTGTTTGTAAAATCATGGAAATCACTGCGTAGGTGTGCCTTCGCTACCGCTAAGGCACTGGTAAAGTGTAACGTGATCTCGTTTGGCGGTGAGAAACGCCGGATCGCTGCGGATACCCAGACGGGAGGCTATCCAAGAATCCTTTCCGGCGTCATCGACAGCCTCTTTAACATCTACGAAGACCCCGAATGGGTGGAAGCCTTCTTTGGATCGTCGGCCTGGGCCGAACCGGCTGCGATTCAAAACATCCGGGGCTTTATGATCCGCTTCGGCGTCGTGGCCGATGAAAACAGCGAAGAAGGGGAAAAAATCTCCCAAAGGGAAATGGAGGAAACCCTGCGGCCCGTTTTGCCGGCGTCGCTTGCCGAATCGGATCTGGAAGCCTTCCGTGATCGTTGGAACCGAACCCAGGACTACCGGCAGGCCGGGATATTCGATCGTAGCGACTTGCCAGACGGTGAAAACCCGGATTTCATCGCCCTGGATGAAATAGATCAGGTGACACAAGCCGCCCGCTCCGCCGTGGCGGCGGCGCAGGCCGCCGGCCATGACACTCCCTTGGATTGGTTCGCGACCGAGATGCAAGATTTCATCTCGAAGGATCTCGGCGACGAGGGCGTCTGTGCCGTGGTCAAGCTGAGGCTCAGCCAGAACCTGGTGCTGACACGCCAGGGTTTCGAGGCCAGCCTGGACCTGAACAACGGCACCGACCAGTCGCTGACCGACATCCGCGTCGAAGTGCGCGTGCTCGACGCGGCCGGCAACCCGGCCAACGAGCGCTTCGGCATCACCGAGCCGCTGTTGACCAACCTCGACGCGGTCGACGGCAGCGGTTCGCTGCTGCCGGACTCCATCGGCGGCGCGCGCTGGACCCTGGCGCCGAACGAAACCGCCGCGCCGGACGGACCGGCCGACTACTTCATCGGCGGCACCCTGTCGTACAAGGACGGCGGATTCGATGTCTCGGTGAACCTGCTGCCGGTGCATGTCACCGTACAGCCGGACGCGAAACTGGTGGTCGATTACTTCCACCAACGCGATGTCTATGCCGACGATCCGTTCACCGACGAGGTCGAACCGAGCATCCCGTACTCGCTCGGCGTGCTCGTGCGCAACCAGGGCGCGGGCATGGCGCGCGCCCTGCGCATCGATTCCGGGCAGCCCGAGATCATCGACAACGAGAAGGGCCTGCTGATCGATTTCGATCTCATCGCGGCGCAGGTCGCGGGCCAGAACATCACGCCGTCGCTGAGCCTGGACCTGGGCGATATCGCACCGGGCGAGGTGAAGCTCGGACAATGGTTCTTCACCTCGACGCTGCAAGGGCATTTCATCGACTACCAGGCCAGCTTCACCCATCTCGACCCGCTCGGCATCCTGACCTCGCTGATCGACGAGGTGCGCATCCACGAGATGCTGCGTCCGGTGCGCGCGCTCGGCGACGCCGACGACGGTCTCTTCGATTTCCTGGTCAACGACGACGGTGACGACCCCGGTCTGCCGGATACGCTGTATCTCTCGGACGGCAGCATCGCGCCGGTCGCGATGGCCGAGGGGCCGGCGCGTTTCGACGCGCCGCCCAACGACGGCGACCTGGAGGTCGAGTTGCGTGTCGACATGGGCGCGGGTTACCGCTACCTGCGCGCGCCCGATCCCGGCGGCGCCGACTATCGCCTGGTTGCGGTGACCCGCTCCGACGGCCTGGAACTGCCGCTTGGCGTCGATGCCTGGCAGACCGACCGCACCTTCCCCGGCGTGCAGCAGGATCCGGTGCGCGAGCATCTGCTGCATCTGTTCGATCGGGACAGCACCGGGCGATATGTCCTGCGTTACGAGCCGGTAAGCGATGCGGGTGGAGCGGCGATCTTGCCGATCGCCGACCAGACCGCCGTGGAAGGTGAAACGCTGAGCCTGCGCGCGCGCCTTGCCCCGGGTGCCGGGCCGGCGACCTTCGCGTTGGCCGACGGCGCCCCGGACGGAGCGCGGATCGACCCGGTCAGCGGCGTTTTCAGCTGGACGCCGGACGAGTCCCAGGGCCCCGGCGTCTACCCGGTCACCGTGGTCGCGCGTCGGGGCGATGGTGTAACGCTCGGTGAAGCCCCTTTCCAAGTGAGCGTCGCGGAAGACAACCAGGCGCCCGTATTGACGGAAGTCGCGCCCTGGGTGGCGCTGGCGGGGTCTCCGGTGACCTTTGAGCTACAGGCCGAGGATCCCGACCTTCCGGCCAACCAGCTGCGCTTTACGCTCGGCGACGACGCCCCCGAAGGCGCGACGCTGGATACTGCCACCGGCCGGTTTTCCTGGCAGACCGCATTGGCCGACGCCGGCGCCTATCGTTTCGACGTGAGGGTCACCGACGATGGCTCGCCGCCGGCCAGCGATACACAGCGTTTCGAGTTGCGGCTGGTTTCGCCGCCGACGCCTCACGCGGGACTGTTCTTCGGCCTGGAGTGCGAAGACGCTGTTTGTGGACTCGTATCACTGGCCGACTCCGGCGAGGTGCGATCCGTCGGTGAACTGCCACAACGGGTGGATTGCCGCCTTTCCACCGGCGACACACGGACGATCCTCCCGACAGCGACCGGCGCGTTGAGCTTCGACGCACTCGGTCGCCTGTGGACCCTGGCCAGCGACGGGAACAACAACGATGCTCGTCAGTACCTGCTGCGCCTGAACCCACATGATGCTTCCATATCGGGCTGTCGAGAACTGACCCTGACCGATGGTGAAGAACTGGGCGAAGTGACCGGGCTGAGCGTCCTGGGCGCCGAGGGCCGCCTGCTGGCGAGCGACGGAAACGGAGGTTTCATCGCCTTCGATCCGCTCGACGGGCAACCGGCGAGTCATCTGGGGATCAGCTTGGACGGCCATCCGGACGCATTGGCATCAGTCCCCGTGGACGAACAGACGATTCATGCGATCGTCGACGGCGCGCGCCTGCTCAGCCTTGTCTGTGATGGCGCGTGCGACACGGGCGGCGCCATCGACGAACGTCCCGTCGGCGCGGTATTCGACGAGACCGGAGCGCCGTTCACGATGCGCAGCCTGAGCGCGGGGTTGGATGGCGGCCTCTTCGCCATCGATGCCGACCGGGACGCACTCGTGCGTATTGACGCAGCCACCGGTCTGGTTACGCAACAAGCGGCGTTGTACGGAGCCACCGAGCGGGATCTGCGAGGCTTGAGCGAAGCGTTCTCGCGCATCAGTCTCTCGGGCGAGTCACGACAAGCTGGAGTACTGCATATAGCCCTGTCCTCCTTGTCGGCGGGTGTGGATGGCGCCTGCCTGAGACTGGACGTGCCCGTCGAAGCCGGCGTATCGGCGACCGGGTTGGCCGAAGCCGTGGCGGAAGCCGCGCGAAGTGATGAAAGTCTTTTGGAATCCGGCATCACCGCGCGCGCGGTGCATGGCAGCCTGTTTCTGAATGCCTTGATCGCTCGTATCGACACCGCGGCGCTGGGGATTGTCGCGCGGGTCGGCAATGCGCCACTGGCGCCGGGCGACGACTATCCGGCAGCCTGTCGCGAGGAGGCACCTCCGCCCGATGTGGATGGTGACGAGGATGTGGACCGCGATGACCTGAGACTGTTGCGAAACCGTTTCGGTACGTCGGCGAACGGATTTGCCGATCCGCTCGATCTCAACCACGACGGTCGCATCGACATCCTGGATGTCCGTCTGATGGTGCGCCAGTGCACGCGCGCGCGGTGCGCCACGCTGTGAAATGACGGCTCCGCCATGCCTGTTGGTTTTATTGCATCGACCGGTCGGCATGGTCATATATTCGTCGCCCATGAATTTTCGGCCCCTGCGACCGCCCCTCGCACCCGTGGGTGTTGTTGCGGAAACTCGCCATGGAATGGGCTATGACTCGCTTCCGCGCCTGGCCCACGGGCGCGAGGAACGCTCTCGAAAATCCGAAAATTCATGGGCGACGAGTATAACTTCCCGTCCCGGGGTTTTCGGTTGTTCGAGGTGCTCCCTTGGGGTAACCGCGTTTACCTGTCGACACGGCGTAGGCCCGATCAAGCGCGGCGGATCGGGCAACAGCGCCAAGCCTTTGAAATCAGGACACCTCAAGTAAAATTAACCCGGAAATTTCATGAATTTACATGATGATCGCGCAGTGGATTGTTTTCACAAGGAATTTTCTGAAGGCGTCCCGCATCAGGGATTACGGGCAACGGAAGAAAATTTCTTATGGGAACAAGAAACAAGCGAGGACGCGCATAATTCATGAATTTTCCGGGTTAAGTGCGATTGCCCTGTGTGGGCGCCAGGGATGGCAGATAAATCCATGGGTAACGGGTATCATGTCGCGCGTGTTTTTGTTTGCAATCAGGGTGGAGTGGTATTGACGATGACGGTTTATTTTCGTTGGCTGGCGGTATTCTCTTGTCTGGCCTGGGGTCAGGCGGTTTCCGCGGTCGAGTTGTTGGTACAGGTCGGTTCGCCGGTGACTGTCGGTGATTCGGTGGATGTTCAGGTATCGGTCGACGATGTAGCCGACCTTGCGGGATTCGAGTTTTCGCTCGCCTATGATGTCAGTTTGCTGGCGGGTGTTACGGCGACCAGCGGTGATCTCTTCGGCGCGGATGGTTTTACGTTGGCCTCCGGTTTCAGTGCCGGCATGGCGGACTTTTCGGAGGTCAGTCTGGCAACGTTCGGCGTGGACGTCACGGTTCCTGCTCTATTGGCCACTTTTCATTTCACGGCGCTGGCGTCTGGAATCAGCCAGTTGACGTTGGGTCAGGTATTGCTTTCCGATTCGCGGGGCAACCCCATTGGCGCGGTGAACTTGTCGAACGCTCAGGTGGAGATAATCGATTCCACGCTGGCGTTGCCTGGCTCGCTGTCGTTACTCGGCCTCGGGTGGTGGTTGTGCGGCCGAAGGCGGAGGGGCTGCTTTCCAGCCTGATGTCAAGGCCCGGCATCCATTGATTGTCAAGGCCCGTGTGATTATATCCCAAAAAAGAGCTATGTTCTGTTCCAGACGAGAGCGGTGCTATAGACCACCTCCTTATGCGCAACTCAAGCCAACTCCCCATTTTCCGGGCCAATTGAATGCCATAGATACGCTTTTGTATCTGCCCAAGCCCTATCCAGAGGCTCTTAGCACCCGGTTCGCCGTCACCCTTTCTCCCCAGGAACCCGTCCAGAGTCGGGCAATCTGATGGAATGCGTCGTTCAGCGAGGTTGTCTCCTGTGGTAAGGGTTGCTTGTTGAGGCAGTAGGCGGCTTCCCATTCCAAGGGGTTGAAGATCAGCTCTGCGGGCAAGCGGGGGTACCCCTCACGCGGCGCGGACATGACGCGGGCCGCGCCAATCCGCTATAATTCTCCGCTGTTTTCCATTTTCTACTCCGGAGTGATTCCATGGCGCGCGTTACCGTCGAAGATTGTTTAGAACACGTCGACAACCGGTTCGATCTGGTTCTTCTCGCTGCGCGTCGCGCGCGGCAGATCGCGCGCGGCGTGCAGCCGTTGGTGGATGAAGAGAACGATAAGCCGACCGTCATCGCATTGCGCGAGATCGCCGAGGGTCTGGTCAGTCAGCAGGGCCTCGATGAAGAAGAGAAGAAAGAGCCGGAGTTGATCCTCGAAACCCCGGAGGAGGAAGGCCGGCAGGGCGCGCCCGGCGCCGCCGGGTAGCGCTGTTCCCGCGCGCGGCTTGACCTTTACCGCGTGGCGGTCAAGAATCGGCGCATGGATGTCGCCGATATCAACTTCCCCAGCACCGCTCGCTATCTGATCAGCGACTTCACGGCGTACCTCGAAAGCTATCTCTCGCCGGATCAGATCGGCGAGGTCTATGAGGCCTATCTGTTCGCCGCCGAGGCGCATCAGTTTCAGAAGCGTCTCACCGGCGAGCCCTACATCTATCACCCGATCGCGGTGGCGCGCATCCTCGCCGGGCTGCATATGGATCACAAATGCCTGATGGCGGCGATCCTGCACGATGTCATCGAGGACACCGAAACCGCCAAGGCGACGCTGGCCGAACGTTTCGGCGACGATGTCGCCGAGCTCGTCGATGGCGTCAGCAAGCTGACCCGCATCGATTTCCAGTCCCGCGCCGAGGCCCAGGCCGCCAGCCTGCGTAAGATGCTGCTGGCGATGACGCGCGATGTGCGCGTGATCCTGATCAAACTGGCCGACCGTCTGCACAACATGCGCACGCTCGGCGTGATGCGTCCGGACAAGGCGCGGCGCATCGCGCGCGAAACGCTGGACATCTACGCGCCGATCGCCAACCGCCTGGGTATCAACAGCATCCGCATCGAGCTCGAGGACTTGGCCTTTCAGGCGCATTGGCCGTGGCGTTATCGCATCATTTCGGCCGAGCTCGCGAAGCGGCGCGGCAGCCAGCGCGCGATGGTCGGCGATATCGAGAAGGCGATCCAGCAACGTCTGGTGCATGACGGCCTCGACGGCCGCGTGATCGGCCGCGAGAAACACCTCTACAGCATCTACCGCAAGATGCGCCGCAAGCGTTCCTCGTTGTCCGAGGTCGCCGATATTCATGCCTTTCGCATCATCGTCGACGATGTGGACACCTGCTATCGGGTACTCGGCGCGATGCACAGCCTGTACAAGCCGCTGCCCGGGCGCTTCAAGGATTTCATCGCGATTCCAAAGGCCAACGGCTACCAGTCCTTGCATACAGTGTTGTTCGGTCCGCACGGGCTGCCGATCGAGGTGCAGATCCGCACCGAGGAGATGCACCGCCTGGCGGAATCCGGCATCGCCGCACACTGGATGTACAAGACGCCGGATATGTACGATTCCCCGCAGTCGCCCGGAGCCGACTGGTTGCAGGAGGTGCTGGATCTGCAAAAACAGGCGGGCGACTCGATCGAGTTTCTCGAAAACGTCAAGATCGATCTCTATCCGGACGAGGTCTATGTATTTACCCCGCGCGGCAAGATCGTGGTGCTGCCGAAGCGGGCGACGGTGCTCGATTTCGCCTATGCGATCCATTCCGACATCGGTAATCACTGCGTAATGGCACGGGTCGATCGCAAGATCGTGCCGCTGCGCTCACGCCTGTACAACGGCCAGACGGTCGAGATCGTGACCTCGCCGGATGCCCGGCCCAACCCGGCATGGCTGGAGTTCGTCACCACCGCGCGTGCGCGCGCCAATATCCGTGGCTACCTGAAGAAACTGCGGGGCCGCGAGGCCATCGACCTCGGGCGTCGCTTGCTCGGGCGCGCGCTGTCGGCCTACGGCCTGGCGCTGGAAACGGTCGACGAGGCGCGCATGCGGGCGGTGCTCGACGAATACCGCCTCGAGGTGCCCGAGCAACTGTATGAGGACGTCGGGCTCGGCAACCGCCCCGCGCTGCTCGTTGCCAGCCGTCTCGTCGATGAGCGGCCGATGTTGGCGAGTCCGTCGGATCAAGACGCCGATGACCAGGGCCAGCGCCTCGCGATCCAGGGGACCGAAGGCATGGTGGTCGGCTACGCCCGTTGTTGCCGGCCGGTGCCGGGCGATGCGATCACCGCGGTTTTCCATCGTGGCAAGGGTTTGGTCGTTCACCAGCAGGTGTGTCCGAACATCGGCGACTACGGCAAGCGCGGCGATGAGTGGCTGGACGTGCAGTGGGAGAGGGAGATCGAGCGGGAATTCTCCGCCGCTCTGCGGGTCGAAGTGGGCAACCAGCGGGGCGTGCTGGCGGTCGTCGCCGCTGAGATCGCCGAGATGGGCAGCAATATCGAGAGCGTCAGCAACGACAGCCGCGAGGGCGGCGCAGCCTCGATCGATTTCGTGCTGACGGTCAGGAACCTCGACCACCTGCGGCGCATCATGCGGCGGCTCGAATCCCTGCCGAATGTGATGCGGGTGAAGCGCCCGATCGGTTAAGATCGGGATTTTCCAGGACAAAGGCTGTATCCGTGAACAAAGAAGTCATCAAGACAGACCAGGCTCCCGAGGCCATCGGCACCTATTCCCAGGCGGTGCGTTGCGGCGCCACCGTTTATTTGTCGGGTCAGATCCCATTGATTCCGGAAACCATGGAGATGGTCGACGGCGACATCGAACAGCAGATCCGGCGCGTCTTCGACAACCTGCGCGCGGTGGCGCGCGCCGCCGGCGGCGATCTGTGCGATATCGTAAAGCTGAACGTGTTCCTGACCGATCTGGCCCATTTTCCGGTGGTCAACTCGGTGATGGCGGAGTATTTTGTCGAGCCCTATCCCGCGCGCGCCGCAATCGGCGTCGCGGCCCTTCCCAAAGATGCCGGCGTCGAGATGGACGCCGTGATGGAGATCCCCAGATGAAGCAGCAATCCCCGTTCCGATCGATCGCTCTGTTGTTCGCGGCAGGTCTGTTACTCGCCGCCGGTGGCGTGTTCGCCGAGCAAGCCGCAAGCAGCGGCGCCGATCCCAAGGCGGCTCAGGATCCGCGGGTCGGCGACTGGAGCATCCACTGTGTCGAGCAGCAGAAGAAAGACCGGCCCGGCTGCTTCCTCTATCAGAACCTGTTCGACAAGAAGCAGAAGAAACTGGTGATGCGCATCGCCATCGGTTTTCTCGAGAAGAAGAATGAACCAGTGGCGATGCTGACCCTGCCATTGGGCGTCGGTCTGCGTGCCGGCGTGCTGATTAAGATCGATGACAACAAAGGCGGCGAGGCGCCTTACGAGTATTGCGATCGGGTCGGTTGCCGGGTGACGATGAAACTGGCCGAAGAGGTGGTCAAATCGATGCGCGAAGGCAAGACCATGAACATCAGTTTCGCCACCATTCAGCGTCAGAAGGTCACGGTGCCGGTCTCGCTGAAGGGCTTCGACAAAGCCTATGAGCAAGTCCTGAAGAAGAACGGCATCAAGAAATAACCGGCGTGGCTCGCTTGCCGCCGGTTCCGGGTTCTGGTCATTCCCCGCTGATGGTAACGACCACCCGCCGACGGTGCGCGTGGGCGCGGTGTTCCCACAGATAGATGCCCTGCCAGGTGCCGAGCGCGCAGCGCCCCTCGCTGATCGGCACGGTGAGATCCATGCCGGTCAGGACCGAGCGGATATGCGCCGGCATGTCGTCCGGCCCCTCGTCGGCATGGGCATAGGCGCGCGTGCCGTCCGGGGCGATGCGTTGCATGAAGCTTTCCAGGTCCTGACGCACCGCCGGATCGGCGTTTTCGCACAGCATCAGCGAAGCGCTGGTATGCTGCACGAAGAGATGCGCCAGCCCGGTGCGCACGCCGCTGGAGGCGACCAGGCGCTGGACATCCCGGGTGATATTGGTGGTGCCGCGTCCGGCGGTCTGGTAGACCAGGGTTTCCTGTATCATGGGCTCTCCAAGCGGTTGCCGATGCATGAATGATAGCGCTTTTCCGTCGCCGCCCGTAAGCCAACTGAAGGGTGTGGGTCCCAAGACCCGCGAGCGTCTGGCGAGGCTCGGCATCCACGATGTGCGGGATCTGTTGTTCCACCTGCCGCTGCGTTATCAGGACCGCTCGCGGGTCTGGCCGCTGGGCAGTCTGCGGCCCGGCGACCAGGCCACGATCGAGGTCGAGGTGGTGCGCGCCGAGCTTCGCCCGGGCCGCCGTCGTTCGTTGCGGGTGGAGGTGGCCGATGACAGTGGGTCTTTGTGGCTGCGTCTGTTTCACTTCAGCGCCGCGCAGCAGGCGGCGCTGGCGCCCGGCAAGCGCCTGCGGTGTTTCGGCGAGGCGCGGCAGGGGCCGGGCGGGCTGGAGATGGTGCATCCGGAGTATCGTGCCGCCGATGAGCCGGCGCCGGTCGCCGATGACAGCCTGACACCGATCTATCCCACCACAGAGGGTCTCCATCAGCTCACCTGGATGCATCTTTCTGCGCAGGCGCTGGAATGGCTCGAGACCAATCCCGAGAGTTTGCGGGAATGGCTGCCTGCTGAATTGCTTGGCGAGAGCGGCTTGCCATCGCTGGCCGACGCAGTGCGCTTTTTGCACCGGCCGCCGCTGGAAGCCTCGCTGGAGGCGCTCGAGCGGGGCGCGCACCCGGCCCAGCGTCGTCTCGCCTTCGAGGAACTGTTGGCGCATCAGCTCAGTCTGCGCAAGGCGCGTCAGCTCAAGCAGCGGCAGCAAGCCCCGGTGTTGCAAGGTGATGAGCTGTTGACACGCCTGTTTGCCGCCTTGCCGTTCCGTCCGACCGCGGCGCAGCGCCGGGTGATCGATGAGATCGCGCGTGACATCGCCCGTCCACGGCCGATGCTGCGTCTGGTGCAGGGCGATGTCGGCTCGGGCAAGACGCTGGTGGCGCTGGCGGTCGGCCTGATCGCGATCGATGCGGGTTATCAGGTCGCCTTGATGGCGCCGACCGAACTGTTGGCGCGCCAGCATCTGGCCACCATCTCGGCTTGGCTCGAGCCGCTGGGCGTGCCGGTGGACTGGCTCGCCGGGCGCCACAAGGGGCGGCGGCGTGACGAGAAGCTCGATGCGCTGGCCGGCGGCGCGGTGCGCTTTGCGATCGGCACCCATGCCCTGTTTCAGGACGATGTGCGTTTCGAGCGCCTTGGCTTGGTGATCGTCGACGAACAACATCGCTTCGGCGTGCATCAGCGCCTGGCCCTGCGCGAGAAAGGGCGTCACGAGGATGCCTGCGCGCATCAACTGATCATGACCGCGACGCCGATTCCCCGCACCCTGGCGATGACCGCCTACGCCGATCTCGATGTCTCGGTGATCGACGAGCTGCCGCCGGGGCGCAAGCCGGTGACCACGGTGGCGATCGGCGACGATCGCCGCGCCGAGGTGGTCGCGCGCGTCGAGGCAGCCATCGCGGCCGGTCGTCAGGCCTATTGGGTCTGCACCCTGATCGAGGAATCCGAGGCGCTGCAATGCCAAACCGCCGAGGAGACTGTGACGCGGCTGCGCGAGGAGTTGCCGGCGCGCCGCATCGGTTTGGTGCATGGGCGCATGAAGGGCGCCGAGAAAGAGACGGTGATGCGGGCCTTCCAGAACGGCGAGCTGGATCTGCTGGTTGCCACCACGGTGATCGAGGTCGGGGTGGACGTGCCCAACGCAAGCTTGATGATCATCGAGAATCCGGAACGTTTGGGGCTTGCGCAACTGCACCAGTTGCGTGGCCGTGTCGGGCGCGGCGAGGCCGACAGCTATTGCGTGTTGTTGTATCAGCGCCCGCTCGGGCAGCAGGCGCGTGAGCGCCTGAACACCTTGCGCGAAACCAACGACGGCTTCGTCATCGCCGAGAAGGATCTGGCGCTGCGGGGCGCCGGCGAGCTGCTCGGCACCCGTCAGACCGGCGAGGTCTCCTTCCGCATTGCCGATCTGGCGCGCGACGCCGGTTTGTTGCCGCGCGCGCAAGAGACCGCCGATCGTCTGCTGCGCGACTACCCGGGGCATGTCGAACCCTTGATCCGGCGCTGGATTGCGCATCCGGATGATTACGTCTCGGTGTAAGGCTTTCCGTAACTACTCAGCGGTGATCTGGGCAGTACCCTTTATTTGAGCTGCTCGCTGAGTAGTTATACTCGACGCCCACGAATTTTCGGCCACTGCGACCGCCCCTCGCACCCGTGGACGTTGTTGCGGAAACTCGCCATAGAATGGGCTATGACTCGCTTCCGCGCCTAGCCCACGGGCGCGAGGAACGGCCTCGAAAATCCGAAAAGTCATGGGCGGCGAGTATACTTTTCAACATCCTGTTAAACAGCGTCCCATGGCTTGATTTCCCCGGCCATCAGGCTCCGGCTGCCGTGGATGATCGCTACGATGAATACTCGTTCTGGGCGAGTTGGATAAATGATCCGGTAACCCTGGTAGATCAGTTCCCGCACATCTTTTCGGTACCCGGCTTCGGGAACAGGCCGGCCGATCTCCGGAAACTCCGCCAGCTTCTCCACTGCCGCGACGATTCGTTCGGTAAAACATCGGGCGTAGTAAGGTGAGTCCTTGGCGATGAGGTTCTTCAGGTTTCGGATATCGGCGCTGGCTTGGTGTGACCACTCAATCATCAGGTGACAACAGCCCGGTCTTGACAAATAGCTTATCCGCTGACTGCTGAAACGCGCCATCTCCACATTGAAGAAGCGGGGGGCGTTATCCCGCTAATCGGGGAGCAGGCGCTCGAGCAGGCGCTGGTAGATTTGGGTGAGATCGTCCAGATCTCGCACCGATACGCATTCGTCGACCTGATGGATGGTCGCGTTCAGCGGCCCGAGTTCCAGCACCTGGGCGCCGGTCGGGGCGATGAAGCGGCCATCGGAGGTGCCGCCGCTGGTGGACAGCTCGGGGTCGATGCCGGCTATCTCGCGGATCGCCTCGCGCGCGGCATCGACCAGTTCTCCGGCCGGTGTCAGGAAGGGGTTGCCGGAGAGCCGCCAGTTCAGTTCGTAGTCGAAATCGCCCTGGTCGAGCATGGCGCCGACGCGCTGGCGGATGTCATCGGCGCTGAGTTCGGTCGAGAAACGCAGGTTGAAGCGCGCGCGCAAATCACCGGGGATGACGTTCTCGGCGCCGGCGCCCATGTGCAGGTTGGAGATCTGGAAGCTGGTCGGCGGGAAGAAGTCATTGCCATGATCCCAGGTCTCCTCGACCAGTTGTTGCAATACCGGGGCGAAAGCGTGCAGCGGATTCTTCGCCAGGTGGGGATAGGCGACATGGCCCTGTTTGCCGATCACGCGCAGATCGCCGTTCAGCGAGCCGCGCCGGCCGTTTTTGATGACATCGCCGAGGCGGGTGGAGGAGGAGGGCTCGCCGACCAGGCACCAGTCGATCTTCTCGCCACGCGCCTCCAGGGTTTCGACCACCTTCACGGTGCCATCCGTGGCCGGGCCTTCTTCGTCGCTGGTGATCAGGAAGGCAATCGAGCCGCTGTGACCGGGATGCGCGGCGACGAAATGCTCGCAGGCGACGACCATCGCCGCGACGCTGCCCTTCATATCAGCCGCGCCACGCCCGTACAACAGGCCATCGGCAATAGTCGGCGTGAACGGGTCGAAACGCCAATCCTCCACCGGGCCGGTCGGCACCACATCGGTATGTCCGGCGAAGGCGAACAGCGGGCCATCGTCACCCCGCCGCGCCCACAGGTTGTCGACCTCGCCAAAGCGCATGGGCTCGATCTCGAAGCCGATCGCGGCGAGGCGCTCGGCGATCAGCGCCTGACAGCCGTGATCATCCGGCGTGACCGAGGGCCGCGCGATCAATGCCTTTGCCAGTTCCAGGGTTGCGGACATCAGGAAAACAGCTCCGCGTAGCGGGCCTCGTCGAAACCGACCACGCGGCGATCACCGAGATCCAATAGCGGCCGCTTGATGATCGCCGGGTTCTCCCGCATGATCTGGATCGCGCTCTCCTTGTCGATGGCTTCGCGCACCGCGGGGGGCAGTTTGCGCCAGGTCAGCCCGCGCTTGTTCAGCAGGGCTTCCCAGCCAAGCTCGTCGACCCAGGCGCGCAACTGTTCTTCGTCGAGGCCATCCTTGCGGTAGTCATGAAACTGGTAGTCCACGCCGTGGGCGTCGAGCCACTGGCGCGCCTTCCTCATGGTGTCGCAGTTGCGGATGCCGTACAGCGTGATTGCCATCAGATGCCGCGCAGCAGTTCGTTGATGCCGACCTTGCCGCGGGTTTTCTCGTCGACCTGCTTGACGATTACCGCGCAATACAGGCTGTAGCTGCCGTCTTTCGACGGCAGGTTGCCCGATACCACCACCGAGCCGGCCGGCACGCGGCCATAGAGCACCTCGCCGGTCTCGCGGTTGTAGATCTTGGTCGACTGGCCGATATAGACGCCCATCGAGATCACCGAGCCTTCCTCGACGATCACGCCCTCGACGATCTCGGAACGCGCGCCGATGAAGCAGTTGTCCTCGATGATGGTCGGCGCCGCCTGCAAGGGTTCGAGCACGCCGCCAATGCCGACGCCACCGGAAAGATGCACGTTCTTTCCGATCTGCGCGCAGGAGCCTACCGTCGCCCAGGTGTCCACCATGGTGCCGGAATCGACATAGGCGCCGATGTTGACGTAGGAGGGCATCAGTACCGTGCCGGGGGCGATGTAGGAGCCCTTGCGCGCGCTCGCCGGCGGCACCACGCGAACACCGGCCTCGCGGAAATCGCGCGAGTTGTAATCGGCGTACTTCGAAGCAACCTTGTCGTAGTAGTTGGTGAAGCCGCCTTTCTGGAACCAGTTATCCTGGATGCGGAACGACAGCAGCACCGCCTTCTTGACCCATTCGTTGACCACCCATTCGCCGTCGCGTTTCTCGGCGACGCGGATCTCTCCGCTGTCGAGCTTGTCGATGGTCTCCATCACCGCGTCGCGCACCTGGGTGTTGACGTTGCGCGGGGTGATGTCGGCGCGCTGTTCGAAGGCCTCGTCGATAATCTGAATGATGTCGCTCATGTTGTCTCTCGCTTGGATGTCAAATGGATTCGATAAAGCCGCGGATGCGCCGCGCCGCGTCCACGCATTCGTCGAGCTCGGCGACCAGCGCCATGCGCACGCGGTCGCGCCCGGGGTTGCCGCTCGGGGTATCGCGCGACAGGAAACTGCCGGGCAGCACGGTGACATTGCGGCTGGCGTACAGCCAGGCGGCGAAGTCGGTGTCGGCGATCGGGGTTTTCATCCATAGATAGAAGCCGGCCTCGGGACGCTGGATCTCGAGCGTCGGCGACAGGATATCGAGCACCGCGTCGAACTTCGCGCGGTAAGCCTCGCGGTTGGCCCGCACATGGCGCTCGTCGCGCCATGCGGCGGCGCTCGCCGCCTGGTGCTGCAATGGCATCGCGCAGCCATGGTAGGTGCGGTAACGGAAATAGTCGGCGAGAATGCGTCGGTCGCCGGCGACGAAACCGGAGCGCAGCCCCGGCGCGTTGGAACGTTTCGACAGGCTGTGGAACACCACGCAGCGGCGGTAATCCTCGTGACCCATGGCCGCGGCCGCCTGCAACAGGCCCACCGGCGGCTGTCGCTCGTCGAGATAGATCTCGGAATAGCACTCGTCGGCGGCGATGATGAAATCATGGCGTTCGGCCAGTTCGATCAGGCGTTGCAGGGTGGCCAGATCGATCACCGCGCCGCTCGGGTTGCCGGGCGAGCACAGATAGAGCAGTTGGCAGCGCTTCCAGGCAAGGGTGTCGATCGACTCGAAATCCGGCACGAAGCCGTTCGACTCGGTACAGTTCAGGTAGTGCGGCTGGGCGCCGGCAAGCAGCGCCGCGCCTTCGTAGATCTGGTAGAAAGGGTTGGGCATCATCACCAGCGGCTGGGTACGGCCGCGGTTGATCACCGCCTGGGCAAAGCTGAACAGCGCCTCGCGCGTGCCGTTGACCGGCAGTACCTGGGTTTCCGGATCGAGCGATCCGGTGGGCAGCGAGAAACGCGCGCTCAGCCAGTCGACGATCGCTTCGCGCAGCGTCGTCTCGCCGCGCGTGTTCGGGTAGCGCGACAGCCCGTGCAGGTGGCCGAGCACCGATTCATGGATCAGCGACGGTGTCGGGTGGCGTGGCTCGCCGATCGACAGCGCGATGTGATCCAGCTCCGCGGGCGGCTCCAGCCCACTCTTCAACGCGGCCAGTCGCTCGAACGGGTAGGGTTGCAGGCGGTTCAGGTCGGGGTTCATGGATCGGCGCAAAAATGAAACGGGAAAGTATAGGGGATCGGCCGGGCAGGCGCCAGCAAGCGCCCCGCCCGGACCAGGGCAATCGCGCTTACATGCCATTGAAAGGCGCAGGCCCGATCAAGTACCGCGGATCGGGCAACGGCGCAATTCCGTGGCAGCGCGACCGTCTTGCTTTCGCCTCAGGCTTTCTTGACGAATTCCGATTTCAATTGCATGGCGCCGATGCCGGGGATCTTGCAGTCGATGTCGTGGTCACCTTCGACGAGTCGGATGTTCTTGACCTTGGTGCCGACCTTGACCACCGCCGAGGATCCCTTCACCCTCAGATCCTTGATGACGGTCACGCTGTCGCCGTCTTCGAGCCGGTTGCCGTTGGCATCCTTTACGATCAAACCGTTGTCGCTTTCCGTCTCGGCTTCGCTGGCCGACCATTCATGACCACACTCGGGACAGACCAGGTTGTCGCCCTCCGGGTAGCTGTACTCCGAGCCGCATTGGGGGCAGGGGGGGAGTTGGCTCATGGTTTTCTCCGTCGTTCAGGCCCTGGCGGGCATCCGTTCATGCCGGGGCGCGGTTGCGTGAATTGCCGTTGCGGCCAGCCGGGCGGCGCTTGCCGGCGGCGCGGGGCTGGCCGTTGTTGCCGCTACCGTTGCGACCGCCCCGATGGCGGGCCTGGGCACCGCCGCGCCCACCGCCTCCGGCGCGTTTGTTGCGGCCGTTCTGGATCGGCTCGGCCGCGATGGTGGGGTCCACTTCATAACCCGTCAGCACCTGGCTGGGGATGGGTTGCTTGAGCAGGCGCTCGATGTCGCGCAGCAGCTTGTGCTCGTCGATGCATACCAGGGAGATGGCCTCGCCCTCGCGTCCGGCGCGACCGGTGCGGCCGATGCGATGAACATAGTCTTCCGGCACGTTCGGCAGCTCGAAATTGACCACATGGGGCAGTTGATCGATATCCAGCCCGCGCGCGGCGATGTCGGTGGCCACAAGCACGCGGATGTCGCCGTTCTTGAAGCCGGCGAGCGCGCGGGTGCGTGCGCCCTGGCTTTTGTTTCCGTGAATCGCGGCGGCGCTCAGGCCGTCTTTCTCAAGCTGTTGGGCGAGCCGGTTGGCGCCGTGCTTGGTGCGTGTGAAGACCAATACCTGGCGCCAGTCGCCCTGGCCGATCAGGTGGCTCAAGAGCTCGCGCTTGCGCCCCTTGTCGACCGGGTAGACGATCTGCGAGATACGCTCGGCGGTGGTGTTGCGCCGCGCGACCTCGATCAATTGCGGCTCGTTCAACAGGCGATTGGCGAGTTGCTTGATCTCGTTCGAGAAGGTTGCCGAGAACAGCAGATTCTGGCGTTGGGCGTTGTCGGGCAACAGCGCCAGCACCTTGCGGATATCGTGGATGAAGCCCATGTCAAGCATGCGGTCGGCTTCATCGAGCACCAGGATTTCGATATGGGAGAGGTCGACGGTCTTCTGGCTGGCGTGATCGAGCAAGCGGCCCGGGGTGGCGACCAGGATATCGACGCCACGGCGCAGTTTCTCGATCTGGGGGTTGATCTTGACGCCGCCGAACACCACCGCGGAGCGCAGCGGCAGATAGCGCCCATAGGTGGCGATGCTTTCGCCGACCTGGGCGGCCAGCTCGCGCGTCGGCGTCAGCACCAAGGCGCGCGGCGAGCGGCTTTTCACCGCCGGTTTCTCGCTCAGGCGTTGCAGCAGCGGCAGGGTGAAGCCGGCGGTTTTGCCGGTGCCGGTCTGCGCGCCGGCCATTACGTCCTTGCCTTGCAGGATGATCGGTATGGCCTGGCGCTGGATCGGAGTGGGTTGGTCGTAGCCCTGCTCGGCAACCGCGCGCAGGAGTTCGGTCGAAAGACCGAGGGATTCGAATGACATACAGATTCTCTGGAATGATGCCTTCCCTGTACGGCGATGCCGAGGGAACCGGTCCAGGCGGGAATGAAGTCCTTGATCACGGGAAGCCCGGGGCGCGGGCAAACGGTTCAGGATCGTCGGCGGACGGAAGCCGCCGCGAGGGATGCCAACCGGCGAGGCATCCGCGAGGCGCCACTATAACAGAAATCCCGCCGAGGTGGGGGAGTTTGTTATGCTCGTCCTCCCTTCATTCCCGGAATTTTCCATGCAAACCACGATCACCCTTTGGGTCGATGCCGATGCCTGCCCGAAGGTCATCAAGGAGATCCTCTACCGCGCCGCCGAACGCAAGCGACTGCCGCTGGTACTGGTGGCCAACCGGCCCTTGCGCACGCCACCGTCGCGTTGGATCCGCTCGGTGCGCGTCGGCGCGGGTTTCGATGTCGCCGATCGTTATATCGCGGCTCATGCGGCTCCCGGTGACCTGGTGGTGACCGCGGATATCCCGCTGGCCGCCGAGCTGGTCGCCAACGGTTGCCGGGCGTTGAACCCGCGCGGTGAGCTGTACACGGAGGAGAATATCCGCGAGCGCCTGAATCTGCGCGATTTCATGGACAGCCTGCGCGCCACCGGCGTCGATACCGGTGGCCCGGCGGCATTCAGCCAAGCCGATCGGCGGGCCTTCGCCAACCAGCTCGATCGTTTGCTCGCGATGCGGTGATCCGCTTGCGTTCCGGGTTCAGCCGCCCGACAGTGACATCGGCTCGCCGCGTCCGGCGCGTGCGAAGTCGCCCCCTTCGTCAAGCCGGATCTTCAGCGACAGGTTGTTGCGTGAGTCGGCGTTCTCCAGCGCGTCCTCCAGCGTGATCTTGCCGGCCTTGTAGAGTTGGTAGAGCGCTTGGTCGAAGGTCTGCATGCCGCGCTGCTGGCCTTGTTCCATGGCTTCCTTGATGCCGTGGATGTCGCCCTTTTGGATCAGTTCGCTGATGTAGCTGGTCAGGATCAACGTCTCCACCGCCGGCACGCGACCGCCGTTCGGAGTCTTGATCAGGCGTTGCGAGATCACGGCTTTCAGGTTCAGGGAAAGATCGCTGTAGAGCTGGCGATGGGCGCTGTCGGGAAAGAAATTGACGATGCGGTCCAGTGCCTGGTTGGCGTTGTTGGCATGCAGGGTCGACAGGCACAGATGGCCGGTCTCGGCGTAGGCGATGGCATGCTGCATGGTGTCGGCGTCGCGGATCTCGCCGATCAGGATCACATCCGGCGCCTCGCGCATCGCGTTCTTCAACGCCACCTCGAACGACAGGGTGTCCAGGCCGACCTCGCGCTGGTCGACGATCGATTTCTTGTGCGTGTGGAGGTACTCGATCGGATCCTCGATCGTCAGGATGTGGCCGGTGGCATGACGGTTGCGGTAGTCGATCATCGAGGCCAGGGTGGTCGATTTTCCCGAGCCGGTGGAGCCGACCACCAGAATCAGGCCGCGCGGCAGCATGATCAGCTCGCTGAGCAGATCGGGCAGGCCCAGGGTTTCAAAATCCGGGATCACACCCTTGATATAGCGGATCACCATCGCCGCGTCGCCGCGCTGGCGGAACAGGTTGACGCGGAAGCGCCCGAGACGATGGATCGAGATGGCAAGATTGCATTCCATCGTCGCCTCGAACTCCCTGATCTGCTCGTCGCTCATGATCGAGTAGGCCAGTCGCTTTACCTGTCCTGGTTCCATCGAGGTGTTCCCGATCGGGGCGGTACGCCCCTCGGCCTTCAGATTGGGCGGCGCGCCGGTGCTGAAGAACAAGTCCGAGCCGTTTTTCTGCACCATGAGTTTCAGGTATGGGAGAATATCCATCGAGCGATTCCTGTTTGCCAATACAACCCGCTCCCTGTGGCGGCAGGCCGACGATGAAATAGAGGAAACCGAACCGACGATGACGGAAATCCTGCTGAGTGAACTTTGGTGCCACCCGGTCAAATCCCTGCGTGGCCATTCATTGCAACGCGCCACCATCGACCGACTCGGCGTCGCCGATGATCGGCGCTGGATGCTGGTGGACGAATCCGACCGCTTCCTGACCCAGCGCCAGCAGCCGCGCATGGCGCTGCTGACCCCGGAGGTCCGCGAGGACGGCTTGCTGCTGCGCCGCGCCGATGGCGATCCGCTGCTTGCGCCGCTGGATCCCGAGGGCGAACGCCTGCGCGTGCGCATCTGGGACGACGAATGCGAGGCGGATCACGTCAGCGACGACGCCGATGCCTGGCTCAGCGACTTTCTCGGGCAAGCCGTGCGGTTGGTGCGCATCCGCGACGACAGCGAGCGCCAGGTCGATCTGAACTATGCGCGACCGGGCGACCTCGCGGCCTTCTCCGACGGCTTTCCGCTGCTGCTGATTTCGCAGGCCTCGCTCGACGATTTGAACCGCCGCATCGGCGGCGAGCCGCTGCCGATGCGGCGGTTCCGCCCGAACCTCGTGGTTCGCGGCTGCGAGCCTTATGCCGAAGACCGTTGGAAACGCATCCGCATCGGCGACATCGAACTGCGCGTCGTCAAGCCCTGCTCGAGATGCGTAATCCCGACGATCGATCCGGAAACCGCCGAGAAACACCCCGACAAGGAGCCGATGCGCACCCTGCTGAGCTATCGTCGGCGTGACAACAAGGTCTACTTCGGTCAGAATCTGCTGCATGACAACGAGGGCGAACTCGAGCTCGGCATGCCGGTGGAGATCCTTGAATAACGAGGCGGTGATCGATCGCAGCCTGCAATGGGTGCGGCGCTTCGTCATCGGCCTCGATCTCTGTCCTTTTGCCGCGCGGGTCGTCGACAGCGGCCGGCTCGGCTGGGAAGTCACCCCGGCCGGCGATCCCGGGAGCGCCTACCGCGACTTCCTCGCCTGCCTGGAAGGCTTCGTCACCGCCGACCAACCCGAGACCCTGCTGTTCGTCCTGCCCGAGGCGGTGCCCGGCTTCGAAAGCTTTCTCGACCTTCTGGAACAGTGCGAATGGGCCATAGACCAGGCCGGTCTGGCCGATCGCGTGCAACTGGCCAGTTTCCATCCAGACTACCGTTTCGACGGCGCGCCGCCGGACGACCCGGCCAACCACAGCAACCGCTCGCCCTACCCGATGCTGCATCTGCTGCGTCATGACTCGGTCGCGCGCGCCGTCGCCGGCCATCCCAATCCGTCCCATATCCCCGAGCGCAACTGCGCCTTGCTGCGGCGCATGGGAGAACAAGAGATCGCGCGCTGGAAACGCGAAGAATAGCCAGGTCCGCTTCGGAACATCGCCGATTGGGCGGAGGAGGTTTCCTTCGTGTGGTGCTCTTGGTAGATTGACCTTTCTCATCGAAGGACAATGGAACCGTAACGCATGGAGCAGTCAATCCCAGAGACGGCGATCGCGCATGTCGCGTCCAGTCCGGATGGCGGTTGGCGGGTTCATCGGCTGGAGGAACATCTGGCCAGCGTCGGTCGACTCGCCGCGCGTTTCGCAACTGTCTTCGGCGGTGAGCAATGGGCGGGGATCGCCGGAACATGGCACGATCTCGGTAAATTCAATCCCGAGTTTCAGAACTACATCCGCAGGGAGAGCGGTTACGAACGTGAGCGGGCGCACCTCGAAGGGGGGTCGGGGCGGGTTGATCACTCCACCGCTGGCGCCATCCATGCCGTCGAAGCACTGGGATTGCCCGGACGTATCCTGGCCTACCTGATCGCCGGTCACCACGCCGGCCTGCCGGACTGGGAAAAGGACGAGGCGCCCGGCGGCAGCCTGCGCGAACGCCTGCAACGGCGCCAGTGCTTGGAGAGGACACTGGCGGCAGATATTCCCCAG
>Ga0256832_1000705_pt1 | contig 21916 bp, 19 predicted proteins | sample 134614metaG_FD_190534 | JGI IMG/M metagenome (GOLD analysis project Ga0256832, IMG submission 190534) | Hydrothermal vent microbial communities from Lau Basin, Pacific Ocean - 134-614 | ecosystem: Environmental > Aquatic > Marine > Hydrothermal vents | place: Pacific Ocean: Lau Basin | collected... | reverse complement strand
ATTGACTTTCTTTGCTTTTCAGACACAGGCCCAAAACGGGAGTATTCGCGGGCATGTATATGACCGCGAATCGGGCGAACCCATCATCTACGGCACGGTACAACTCTTCAGCCAAAGTGATACCCTGGGGGTAAACTCCGACATAGAGGGCTTCTTCAGCTTTGGAAATTTGCCGAAAGGCAACTACAAACTGCTGATCACCTACGTGGGCTACGACTCTCTGAGCTTAGACGTTCAACTGAAAGCAGGCCAGATTTTTTATCAGCAATTCTACATGAATGAAAGCAGCATCAACTTAGGCACAGTACAAGTCTCTGCCCGTAAAAGCGCTGCCAAAACCGATGTACAAATCTCGAAATTAAAAGTCTCACAAAAAGAAATCCGCTCCCTGCCCTCTGTGGGTGGCGAACCGGATATCGCCCAGTACCTGCCGGTCTTGCCGGGCATCATCAGCACCGGAGACCAGGGCGGCCAATTGTACGTGCGGGGCGGGTCGCCCATCCAAAACCTCATCCTGCTCGATGGCATGACCATCTACAACCCCTTCCACTCCATAGGCTTTTTTTCCGTTTTTGAAACGGACATCATCCGCAATGTGGACGTCTTGACGGGTGGCTTTGGCGCCTCGTATGGCGGCCGCATATCGGCTGTTATTGACATTCACACACGGGAAGGAAACAAAAAGCACTTTGCCGGAAAAGTGTCAGCCAACCCCTTCCTCGGAAAAATCTTATTGGAGGGGCCCCTCAAAAAACTCACCGAAAGCGGAGGCGGAAGCGTTTCCGTACTTTTCACGGCCAAGCAGTCTTTTATTGATAAGACCTCGCCCGTTCTCTATCCTTATGCCGAGTCGGTCATTCAAAGCAACAGCGGTTTGCCGTATCAATTCACAGACCTTTACGGCAAACTCTCGGCTCTGGGCGGGAACGGCAGCAAAGTAGAAGCTTTTGGCTTTCGCTTTTCCGATCAGGTGGATTACTCCATTGCTTCCCTGGGATGGTTGTCATCGGGCGGAGGGGCCACTTTTAAGCTCGTCCCTCCCAATTCCAACCTCATCATGGGTGGCAACATCACCTTTTCAGATTACAACATCAGCTTGCAGGAACAAGACAACAGCCCCCGCCAAAGCCGCATCAGCACCTATTCGGCCCAACTCAATTTTGGCTACTTCGGCTACAACAACGAGCTCCACTACGGCTTTGCCTTCAACGGGCTTTCGACAGATTTTCAGTTTCGCAATTTCCTCGGCGTAACCATTCAGCAACAGGATTTCACCACGGAGTTGGCCGGCTTCATGAATTATCGCCAAAAGCTGGGGAAACTCATCATTGAGCCCGGCCTGCGGGTACAAATGTATGCCTCTCAACAAGAGACTAAACTCGAACCGCGCTTTGGCGCCAAGCTCAACGCTTCAGATCGCCTGCGCTTTAAATTCGCAGGAGGGCTGTACTCCCAAAACCTCTTGAGCACAGTCAACGAGCGCGACGTGGTCAACCTCTTTGTCGGCTTCCTCTCCGGCCCCGAGCAAACCATCTATGAGCCCGGCACCAAAACGCCCACCAAAGACCACCTTCAAAAAGCATTCCACGCCGTAGGCGGCCTGGAATTCGACCTCAGCCCGCAGCTTGAACTCCAACTCGAAGCCTATCACAAAGGCTTCACTCAACTCATCGAGCTCAACCGCAACAAACTCACGCCCCAAGACCCCGACTACTCCGCCATTGCGGGAAAAGCCCGGGGATTAGACCTCTCCCTGCGATACGAAGCACCAAATACCTACCTTTGGCTCACCTACTCCCTCGGGCAAGTGCTGCGCAACGATGGCGAACAAACCTTCCCCACCATCTTCGACCGCCGCCACAACATCAATCTGCTCTTTACCTATGCCCTGGGCGAAAACAAAGACTGGGAATTCAGCCTGCGCTGGAACTACGGTTCCCCCTTCCCCTTTACCCAAACACAAGGCTTCTATGGTCAACTCAACTTCGTGGAAGAAGGCCTCAATACCAATCCCGCCACGGCCAACCCGCCCATCGGCATCCTCTATGCCGAAGAGCGCAACGGCGGGAGGCTGCTGCCCTATCACCGCCTCGACCTGTCCCTGAAAAAGACCTTCGACTTTGGCCTCGAAATCATCGCCAGCGTAACCAATGCCTATAACCGCAAAAACATCTTCTACGTAGATCGCCAAACAGCCCAACGCGTGGACCAACTCCCCTGGCTGCTCTCACTCGGTCTTTCCTACTCCTGGTAAATATACCAAACTCGAAGGACAGCGCAAAAGCCCCGGAGGGCATTGGCTGAGGTAATCGAAGCCCGACACCTTAGCTGTTTTTTTCGTTTCTTTGCCACAGCAAAGCATACCAGGTATGCCCCTCACGGCCGTTAACCTCTTTTATCAACCTTAAATCAATTTGTATGAACCGTCTTTTAATGGTTGCCTTGCTTGCAACCTTTCTCTTCACAGGATGCATAGACATCGTCGAAGAGCTTTACCTCAATGCCGACGGCTCCGGCACCTATACCATCACTACCGACATGAGCGCTTTCATGAGCCAGGAAATGAAAGACCTCATGAATGCCGGAGAAGAAAATGGCGAGGAGCAAGAACAGGAAGAAGAGCCTCCCATCGAAATAGACTCCGTCCTCATGCTCAAAGATTTGAATCCCGAGGCTTTCGCTGCTCTCGAACGCCCGGAAGTCTTCAAGACAGCAAGCTTGCATCTGATTATGAGCGACTCCCAAGAGAAGATGATCATCAGCTATCAACTGGACTTCGATAACATTGACGACATCAACTACTTCCGTCAGCATCTTTCAGCCTTTTCAGAAGATGAAGAAATGGGCATGGCCTCGGGAGGAGGAGGAATGCTCCCAAGCGTAGATGCCAACCTCTTTGGTATGAAAGGCAAGAAAACCTTAATCCGCTATGCCGCCGAAAACAGCGGGCAGGAAGAACTCAGCGAAGAGGACCTCTCCATGATGGAAATGATGTTTAGTGATGGCACTTACAAGACCATCTACCACTTTCCGGGCAAGGTCAAATCAACGACCATTCCCAATGCCAAAATCGAAGGGAATACGCTGAGCCTGGAAGTACCCGTATTAGACGTGATGAAGGGAGAAGCCAAATTGGATGGCTCCGTCAAGTTCAAAAGGCATTAGAATAGCTCGTTGTATTGCGGGGCTGCTGCCCCGCAATACAGCATGAAAACAGACGATATGGAATACCGCTACCTCGGAAAATCCGGCCTGCAAGTCAGTGCGCTTTCACTGGGCTCCTGGCTGACTTTTGGCAAGCAAATCGGCGATGACGTAGCCGAGCAATTGATGATTACGGCCTATGAAGCCGGCGTCAACTTCTTTGACAATGCCGAAATCTATGCCCGCGGCGAGTCAGAACGCGTCATGGGGCGCATCCTGAAAAAGATGAATTGGCCGCGCTCTTCTTATCTCGTTTCCAGTAAGGTCTTTTTTGGCTATGAGGACGACCTGCCCAATCAACGGGGTCTGAGTCGCAAACACATTTTCGAGGCCTGCGATGCCGCCCTTCAACGCCTGCAGGTGGAATATCTCGACCTCTATTTTTGCCATCGCCCCGACCCGAATACACCCATTGAGGAGACTGTCCGGGCCATGAATGACTTGTTGCGGCAGGGCAAAATCTTCTACTGGGGCACCTCCGAATGGTCTGCCCAGGAAATTATGGAAGCACACATGGTCGCCCGCCAATACAACCTCATCGGCCCGGTCATGGAGCAACCCCAATACAACCTCTTCCACCGCAAGCGGGTCGAAGAAGAGTACAAGCGCATTTACGAAAGCACAGGTCTGGGCCTGACCATCTGGTCGCCTCTCGCCTCCGGAACGCTCACTCCCAAATACCTCAAAGGCATGCCAAGCGAGCTGACACGCCTGCAGATGGAAAATCTCGACTGGCTGCGGGAGCTCGTACTCAAAGAAGAACGCATTGAAAAGGCCGCCAAATTGAACGAACTGGCCAAACAGATTGGCGCTACACTCCCCCAGCTCGCCCTGGCCTGGTGCCTGAAAAACCCACACGTCAGCACCGTCATCCTCGGAGCTTCCAAGGTGGAGCAACTGCAGGAAAACCTCAAGGCCTTAGAGGTCGTACCCCTGCTCACCGATGAGGTGCTTCAACAGATTGAAGCCATTGTTGCATAAAAAAAGCCCGTGCGTCGCACGGGCTTTTTTTTATCCGGCCGGATTCAACTCCGGCATTTCCACAGGAACGATCCAATTGAATTTATCTTCAATCAGACCGGCCCGCAAGCGGTTGAGATAGTTTTTGCAGAAAAGGCCTACGGATTCCTCTCCTCTGGATGGAAGCCTCATATCTATCTCGCCATAAGTGATTCGCTCTACATCGCCGATAACAGCTGCTGTGCCTGAGCCAAAACACTCTTTCAGGTTTCCGCTGCGGTAAGCATCGGCAATTTCGTCTATGCTGAGCGGCCGTTCTTCTACCTTGTAGTCCGTTTCTTCGCGCAGAATGTGCAGGATGCTGTCTCTGGTAATGCCGTGCAGGATGGTGTCTTCCGTAACGGGAGGAGTAATGATGCTGTCGCCAATGACGAAGAAGATGTTCATCGTCCCCACTTCCTGCACGTACTTGTGATGAATGGCATCCAACCAAAGTACCTGGTCGTAGCCGTTTTCTTTAGCCAGCTTAGAGGGAAGCATGGCCGCCGCATAGTTCCCTGCCGTTTTGGCAGCTCCTACGCCACCCGGCGCGGCCCTGATGTAATAGGGCTCTGCCCACAACTGAATGCGCTTGCTGTAATAAGGCCCTACAGGGCCGGTAAAGATCAAGAGGCGATAATTATCAGAAGGTTTTACGCCGAGAAATTCATCTGAAGCATACATGAGGGGCCTGATGTACAAAGCACTGCCTTCATGAGGAGGTATCCAGTCGCTGTCCATGCCAACCAGGGTGTGCAGAGCTTCGAGGAACATTTCTTCGGGAAAGGTCGGCATGCACATCCGCTCGGCAGAGCGATTCAGGCGTTTGGCATGCATCTCCGGGCGGAAGAAAAGCGCCTGGCCTTCCACATTCTTGGAGGCCTTCATGCCTTCAAAAATGCTTTGGCCATAGTGCAAGGCCATCATAGAGGGATGCATGGGGATGTAACCAAAGGGTTCTATTCGGAAGTCTCTCCACTCCCCATCCACATAATCCGCGAGAAACATGTGATCGGAAAAGTGATGCCCAAACTTGAGATTGCCTAAATCTACTTCTCCCAGGCGGGATTTAAGGGTTCTGCTTATTGCAATGTTGTCCATAGTCATGTGGTGTTTTTTATTTTGCGCAAAATTAGGTTTCAATAGAGGTTTCACGCCTCCGGAGAAAAAGAAATTCACCTTCGGGCAATTTCGGGTAATATACGAAAAAAATCCGTTATTTTGCAGCATGACCGAAAAAAAATCACTGCTTCCCACACTTTCCTTCACGCTGCTCGATTCTTATGAAGAGCCCGATTTATGGCGTCAAGCCATCGGAAAAAATGCCAAAGGTGTCTTAGTGCTATCTGCTGAAAATGAAGCACTTAGCAGGGACCTCTTTAACTTTTTAAAGAAGGTTTTAGAAGCCGTCCAAATTCAACTCGAAGAAGAGGCGCTCCTGCTTTTGACAACGCCTGAAAAGCATTTAAGTTTTGCCCGGATAAGTCGGGAAAAGGATATTCAGGTGCTTATTTCCTTCGGCCTTCCGGCAAAAAATCTCGGCTTACACTGGTCTGTAAACCTGTACGAACCTCTAACAAAGAATGGTTGCCTTTTTCTATTTGCCGAAAGGCTGAGTCTCATCCAAAATGATCGCGAACGCAAACTCAGGCTTTGGAAAGCGCTCCAAAAAATATTTACCCCATGAAAACCCTCATTTTTGCCACGGGCAATGCCCATAAAACGGAGGAAGTCGCTCTGCTACTCAAGGGCCTCGTACAGCTCAGAAACCTGCGCGAACTGGGTTTTCAGGGAGATTTGCCCGAAGAGCAGGACACCCTTGAAGGCAATGCCCTGCAAAAAGCCCGTTACGTATATGAACTCTACGGGCAGGACTGCTTTGCCGACGACACCGGCCTGGAAGTCGAGGCCCTCAATATGGAACCGGGCGTCTATTCAGCCCGCTATGCCGGCCCGCACAGCAATCCCGGGGCCAATACCGAAAAGCTCTTGCGCAAATTGGCTCCTCACGAAAACCGCAAAGCCCGCTTTCGCACGGTCATCGCACTCATTCTCAATGGTCGGGAATACCTCTTCGAAGGTGTCGTTGAGGGAGAGATTCTCAAAGAAGGACGCGGCGAGCAGGGCTTTGGTTACGACCCCGTCTTTTTGCCGAAAGGCCATGCTCGCAGCTTCGCAGAAATGTCGCTCGAGGAAAAAAATGCCATCAGTCATCGCTTCCGGGCCATACAGAAAATGAAAGCTTTTCTCGAAACAAAACTCAAAGCAGCGCAGCCATGAATGCAGAAAACTTCCCGGATTTTTTGCAGGACAACGACCGGCTCCAACTACTCACCTACGAAGAGTTGAAGACGCTGGCCATGCAGTACCCCTATTGCGCCAACATCGCGCTGCTGCTCCTCAAAAAGAGCCGCCTCGAGGAGCATCCGGAAGCAGAACGCAACCTCCACGCCGCTGCTGCCATCGTGCCCGACAGAGCCATGCTCTTCAACCAATTGCAACTCCTCACTGAAGAACAGGAAGAGGAAATGCTGGAACTGGCAGATCTGGAATCCCTCAAAGAGGCCCTGCCGCGGGAGCAGACAGAGGAAGAGCAGGCTTTCGCCAAACGGGAAACGACCGTACAGGCGCCCGTGGAAAGCGCTCCCCCGCCGCCTCCCTCTGTCACCAAAACCGAAGAAGACATCCGGCCTGTTCCCCTGCAAACTCTCACAAAGACAAACAAATATCCAACAAAAAAGAAAACGAAAGCCGGTAGAAAGGAACTCTCTACCCTGTTAGACCGGCTCACTGCCTCGGCTGCAGCCCTGACGGCAATCACGACAGACCTCTGCCCTACGCCTGCTGCAGAAAGCAAACCTCAACCAAAGCTCACAGGTGCCATCCTCTATCGCAAACCCAGCCTGGAAGAAATTTTGCGAAAGCAAAAAGAAATGATTCCCTCTACCCCGGAAGAAAAAGAGTCTCCTTCCTGGGTGGAACTGGAAGAACCCAAACGCCTCGCCACCGAAAGCGTCCGGCAACAACAGCAGGTAGCTTCGGAAACACTGGCCAAGCTCCTGGCTCATCAGGGCCATATAAAAAAGGCTGTCGCCATGTATGAGCTGCTGCGTTTGCAAAATCCGGAAAAAAGCGCTTACTTTGCGGCTCAAATTGAATCTTTGAAAAACAAACGCTGAAAAATGAATGCACTGATCGTACTCGCGGCGCTGACCGGCATACTGCTCATCGCCATCGTTTTGATACAAAACCCCAAGGGCGGAGGCGTGGACCCCACCATGGGGGGCTCCGCTGCCAACCAGATGTTTGGAGCAGCCCGTTCGACCGACCTGATTGAAAAACTCACCTGGGGCCTCGCGGCTGCCTTGTTTGTCTTTTCGACCCTGTCTGCCATACTGGCTTAAACGCTTATCCCTCTTTGCTTTAGTAATGGTTCATTAAGTTTTTGGCTACCTGTTTCCATCAGAAACCAAGCTATCAAGTTGAACCGGCTTAAACCCGCGAGAATCCGCCGCACCCGCGTAAATCCGCGTTCTATTACGGCATTGTTGCCTACCGTCAATAGTGACATGATAGAACGCGGATGACGCGGATGACGCGGGTTTCCGCGGGTTTTAAGGAAGGTTCAATTGTCAGATGGCGTCATTTATTTTATGCTACTTTGCAATCAAGCCTAAGTTGACAAAAAATAAAAAGAGTATTGGATATGCGATGAATTCCAGGCATATTGCTATCTCAAAACTTAATGAACCATTGTTTAGGCAAAGCGCCAAAAAGCAACAGATGCAGACAAATTGCACCTGCAATCTGACAAAAAGTCATTTTTTGGCGTTTGGCACGCTATATGCTTAGAGTGGGCAGAGAACGATTTTTTAACCAAAAAACGCAAACTGACTATGAAACCAATTGGAGATCGCGTAGTCATCCAACCCGCCCCCGCCGAAGAGAAGACTGAAGGGGGCATTTTAATTCCTGAAACTGCCAAGGAAAAACCCCAGAAAGGCACAGTTGTAGCAGTAGGCCCCGGTAAAGACGGCAACACCCCCACCGTGAAAGTGGGCGATGTCGTTTTGTACGGCAAATACGCCGGCCAGGAGCTTCAATTTGAAGGTAAGGATTACCTCATCATGCGTGAAGATGACATTCTCGTCATCCTCGAAAGCAAGTAACACCCACTAAACCCAAGTTTCTCAAAAACTCAAAAAAACGAACAGAACCATGGCTAAACAAATAAGCTTCGACATTGAGGCACGCAATAAACTCAAAGCCGGGGTGGATGCCCTGGCCGATGCCGTAAAAGTAACCTTGGGCCCCAAAGGCCGCAACGTCATCATCCAAAAGAGCTTTGGCGCTCCCCACGTAACCAAAGACGGTATTACCGTCGCCAAAGAAGTAGAATTGGAAGACCCCATTGAAAACATGGGGGCACAAATGGTCAAAGAAGCTGCTTCCAAGACTTCCGACATCGCCGGAGACGGTACCACTACGGCTACCCTGCTCGCACAGGCCATGGTGGCTGCCGGCCTCAAAAGCGTCGTCGCCGGCGCCAACCCCATCGGTTTGAAGCGCGGCATTGACAAAGCCGTGGCCGCTGCCGTGGAAGGCATCAAAGAAATGGCCGAAACCGTAGGCGACGATTTCAAGAAGATCCAGCAGGTAGCTGCCATTTCTGCCAACAACGATCAGGAAATCGGTAAACTCATCGCCGACGCCATGAAGCGCGTCAGCAAAGACGGAGTCATCACCGTGGAGGAAGCCAAAGGTACTGAAACCTATGTGGAGGAAGTCCTCGGTATGCAGTTTGACCGCGGCTACCTCTCCCCTTACTTCGTAACCAATGCCGAAGACATGGTTACGGAATATGAAAACCCCTACATCCTGATCTACGACAAGAAGATCTCCAACATGCAGGACATCGTTCCCATCCTTGAGAAAGTAGTGGCTGCCAATCGCCCGCTGCTCATCATTGCCGAGGATGTGGAAAGCCAGGCCCTGGGTGTATTGGTCGTCAACCGCCTGCGTGCCAACCTGCAAGTGGTAGCTGTCAAAGCGCCCGGCTTCGGCGACCGCCGCAAAGCCATGCTGGAAGACATCGCCATACTCACCGGCGGTACGGTCATCAGTGAAGAAAAGGGCTATAAACTCGAGTCTGCAGATCTCTCCATGATGGGCCAGGCCGAGAAAATTGTCGTCAATAAAGACAACACCACCATCGTCAATGGAAAAGGCAAGGACGAACACATCAAAGCCCGCATCAACCAGATCAAGCAGCAAATCGAAACCACGACCTCCGATTACGACCGCGAGAAATTGCAGGAGCGCCTCGCCAAATTGGCAGGCGGTGTAGCTGTCCTCTATGTAGGCGCTGCCACGGAGGTAGAGATGAAAGAGAAGAAAGACCGCGTGGATGATGCATTGCACGCCACACGCGCTGCCGTTGAAGAAGGCATCATCCCCGGTGGTGGCGTTACCTTCCTGCGCGTTTTGGACAAGGTCAAAAAGACCAAAGTCGAAAACGAAGACCAGCAAATGGGCGTGGACATCGTCGCCAAGGCCCTGACGGCACCTCTGCGCACCATCGCCGACAACGCAGGTGAAGAGGGCTCGGTAGTCCTGCAAAAAGTACTCGAAAAAGATGGCGCTTACGGCTTCAATGCCCGCAGCGGCAAATTTGAAGACCTCAAAAAAGCCGGCGTCATTGATCCCGCCAAAGTGGCACGCATCGCCGTCGAGAATGCGGGCTCTGTTGCCGGTATGTTGCTCATCACCGAATGCGTCATCAACGACAAACCCGAACCGGCAGACAACACGCCCGCAGCTCCCATGGGCGGCGGCATGCCGGGCATGATGTAATCAACACATCAAAATACACCGAAAAGGTCGCGACTGTGTCGCGGCCTTTTTTTTTCTTTGCAGGATGAAAAAAGCCCTGTGTATAGAAACGGCTTACCTGCCTCCCGTCCAATATTGGAATAAGTGGTTAGAGCGCCCGCTTGTCTATATAGAGGCCTGCGAGCATTACGTAAAGGGCTCTTACCGCAATCGCTGCTATCTGGCTGGTTCGCATGGCCCCTTATGTCTGAGCATCCCGCTGCTCAAAGGGAAAAACGAAGGCCAGCCCATTCGAGAAGTGCGCATAGACAAATCCCAAGCCTGGTACAGACAGCACTGGCAAAGCATCCAAAGCTGCTATGGCAAAGCTCCTTTCTTCGAACACTACGCAGCAGAATTGGAGGCCTTTTACCAAAACCCTCCGGACTTCCTCTTTGATTGGAATATGCAACTCCTCAACTGGATGCAGCGACAACTCGGTCTGCAGGCCATCCAAGTGCAATGCACGACGAGCTATGCCCGTAAACTCCCCGGAGATATAGACGATTGGCGATATGCCATTTCCCCCAAAGCACATCGCGCACGCCCCGATCCGGACTTCTCACTCAAGCCCTATCCTCAGCTCTTCGAAGACCGACTCGGCTTTCTGCCCGGCCTCAGCGCCCTGGATCTGCTCCTTTGCATGGGGCCTGAAAGCCAACATTATTTGAGATGACCTACATAAGTTTGGCCGGACACCGCCATTTGCCTATCTTCGCAGCGCGATAAAGATTATCCACCAAACGAAAGTTGAAGCTACACAAATGGCGCAGAAAAAACTCAAATACATAGCCGTCGCCGGCAACATCGGCGCAGGCAAAACCACCCTCAGCGAAAAACTGGCGAAACATTTCAACTGGAAGGTTCATTACGAATCTACCGACGACAATCCTTATCTGAGCGATTTCTACAAGGACATGCGCCGCTGGTCTTTTCACCTGCAAATCTATTTCCTCAACAACCGCTATCGCCAGCTGTTGCAAATCCTCGAAGGCGAGCATACGGTCATCCAGGATCGCACCATCTACGAGGATGCCTACATCTTTGCCCCCAACCTGCACGACATGGGCCTCATGGAAAAGCGCGATTTTGAAAACTACCGCCAGCTCTTCGAGCTGATGTCCTCGCAGGTACAGCCCCCCGATTTGCTCATCTACCTCAAAGCCGGCATCCCCACCCTTGTGGACCATATCGAAAAGCGTGGCCGTGATTACGAGGGCAGCATGAGCTTAGATTACCTCAAGCGCCTCAATGACCGCTACGACGAGTGGATCAAAAGCTATGAAGCAGGCCCCCTGCTCATCATCAATGCCGACGACATTGACTTCGATGAAAACCCCGAAGACATGGGCACGGTCATCAACCTCGTGCAAGCAGAGTTGCACGGCTTATTCTAAACCCAAAATCCGCCTGCCGGCATGACCTACGAAAAACTCCTGCAGGAATTAGAACCCTACGGCGCCCGCCTCTGTGCCGTCTCCAAGCGCCGCTCACCCGAACAAATCACTCGCCTCTACCAGGCCGGCCAACGCATCTTCGGCGAAAATCGCCCCCAGGAATTGCGGGACAAGCGACCCCTGCTGCCCGAAGACATCCAGTGGCACCTCATCGGGCACCTGCAAAGCAACAAAATCAAATACGTGGTCGGCAAAACAGCGCTCATCCACTCCATAGACAGCTTCAAACTGCTGCGCGAAGTGAGTAAACGCGCCGCCCGCGAAGAGCTCGTCCAGGATTGCCTGCTCCAGATACACATCGCCCGCGAAACGGCAAAGTTCGGCTTCCACGAAGACGAGCTCCTCGAAATGCTCCAAAGCCCTGATTTCCATGCCCTCTCTCATGTGCGCATTTGCGGACTCATGGGCATGGCCACTTTCACCGACGATCGCGAACTAATCAGGCGAGAATTTTCGGGCTTGCGCCAAATGATGGAGCGACTTAAACAAGCTCATTTCTCCTCCCGGGAGCACTTCCGCGAGCTTTCCATGGGCATGTCAGGAGACTATCGCATAGCGCTCGATGAGGGGAGCACCATCGTGCGAATAGGCAGTCTGCTCTTTGAAAGACCTGATTCAGAGGGCTGATTTTTCAAGCCCCGGAGCACATAGAAAGACCTGGCCCTGCCAAAGCAGAGCCAGGTCTTGGTACTGAGTCTTAATTGCCAAAGCGAAACTTCAGCCCCAGTCCCACATTAAAAGAAGAAAAGGTATCAAAAACCTCTGGAGCTTTAGAGAAAGAACCGTTAACACCAATGCCTACATGGCGCCCTACCATATACTCAATGCCCGTTGAAAGGCTGATAATTGAAGCAGCCTCCGTCGAACCACCTCCTCCAGCAAAAAGCAAAGTGTATTGCGGAGTCAGATACCAGGCAAAATCGTCTTTGTGCAGAGAAAAATAAGCAGGAATATGCAGATATCCTCCACCCACATTAGTCCCAAAAATATTGCCTGCCACATAGCCCCCCCCAAGACCAAGGGAAAGAGCAACAGGTGAATATTGATCCCCAACGACCTGGTAACGACCATAGAGGTAAGGTAAAGAAGTAGTGCTTAAGACAACTCCAACATCTGCCTTGTCTGAAACGCCAACGCGTCCCGCTAATCCTCCCGATGGAGAACCAACGACTGTTCCCTCACCCGCAATTCCGACAAAACTCACATCCAGAACGACTTCGCCGGCTCCTTTGCCCATAGCACGACCGGTCTGAAAGCCATAAACACTGTAACAGCCGGAGGTGTACAACCCCAGGCCCAGCAACAAACCTAAACCCAAAAAATGGTACAACAACTTTTTCATAAAACAGCTTTAAAAGGTTAAAAAATGGTGACATCTAATAAGAAAAAAGCACCTTGTGCTCCTTTTTCCTCTTTCGGATTTTCTCTCCAGGCTGCTTCGAATAATCCAGCTTGTGGATGCCCTGAAATCCAATACCAATGCCGTAAAAATAGAGATTGTCAAAGCGGTAGGTACCTTTAAGCGATTTGCCGGCATGGGCCTCAATGGTGAAATAGCGCTTAAAGCCGTCGTTGTCTATCGTCCGGAAACGAAGATTGACTTGTAAAATGGCTGCATGGTAATCCACCACCGTATTGAAAGAATAGCGGTAAGTCGGAATAAGCGTAAGCGCTGTCTTACCCTGGTTGAAATCAAAAGTCAACAGCAAAGGCAGCTTAGCATGAAACAGCCGCTGTGCATCCAAACGCTCATGCGAACGGTAAAAACTCGCAATCCTCGGGCTATAGCTCAAACCGGCACTCAAAGCAGCAGCAAAAGCAGAATACTCATCACCCAAAAACTGGTACTTGACATCAAACCCCAGAGGCGCTTCCAAAGCCAGTTGAATGCCCCAGTCAAAACGCGGCGCCTGCATGGGAAAACGAGAGCCAAAGCCCAGCATGGGGTTCAAACCCAGATTGACCGCCGGATCTAACAGATCATCGCGGCTCACACCCGTCAGAGCTCCATTCCACATCAACTGAAACTCGTCCGGCTGCACCACCTTGGCCGTCTGATAAGTATAAGGCGACATACAGGCCGAAAAAAACACCGGTAAAGACAGACACAAAACAAGAAGAAAGAAAGGGGGGCGAACTCGTCCCATAGCATTCATTTTAACAGTTCACAAAGAGGCTTCAGCCTGTTTTAGACCGCCAATATGGATGTCCCAACAAAGAAACTACTGCAAGTTTACGACATTCTTTTTATTTCACCAAAAAAAAACAAAAAAATAGTCGGATTTTTTTTCGCACTTTTGGGCCGGGATGAAACACAGGTCTTTATACATACTCATAAGCCTGGCATGCTTGCTGAGCGAGTTTCCGGTTCTGCTGTGGGCGCAGAAAGATTTGCAAGAGCAGTATATCGAGCTCAAAGCCCGTATAAGCGAGTTGGAGGATGCAGGCATTGCAGGAGACAGCCTGGACGGGCTTTACAGCAGGCTGTTAGAGATTCTCCGGCAAGGAGATCAGCTCAAACTGTATTTCGACGCGGCCTGGGATTGGCAGGCCAATTACTTTGACGAAAGCGAACATGCACTCGGCATCTTAGACAGCAGCCTGCAGCACATTTGGCGAAAGCCAACTGAAAAAGCGACCCTGGAATCCCTTATGTGGATATACATCAATCGCGGGTATCACCTCTTCCAGTCCGGCCGTGTGCTCGAAGCTGTGAAAGCCTATGAAGAAGCTGCCCGCCTGCACGAAAAATACCACTTTGAAGGCTTTCCCTCAGCGGATTACCTCTATCTGCCGCTCGGCGCGCATTATACCCGCCTCGGCGACAACGAAAAGGCCAGAGCCGTCTATCTGAAAGCGTTGCAAGACCCTTCGGTGGAAACCAATTACGAAACCCTCGCCGGCATTTACAACAACATCGGCATTTCGTACTGGAATGCCGGCGACAACGAAGAGGCCATCCGCTGGTATCGCAAAGGCCTGACCCTTGCGCATTTGCCGAAAGGCAAAAAAGGCCTGCTCCTCAGCGCACTGGCACAAAGCCTCGCCGAAATGGGACATTCCCGCGAAGCGCTCAAACGGGTCGGGCAGGCTGTCAAAGAACTCGAAGCCTGGTTCCACGAGGAAGAGGGAAACACCTATGCCGCCGCTCAACTCGCAGGAGCTTACACGCGTAAAGGTGAGTTGCTGGCCGGGCAGGAGCCGGCCGCCTCTGCGCAAGCCTTTGAAAAAGCCCTCCACTACAGCCGGCTGGCTTACCCCTCCGGCTATCATCGCGAAATTGCCAAAATCTTTATCAAGAGAGGGCAAATTCGACTCGAAAAGGGAGAAAGCCAAAAAGCGCTCGGCGATTTTGATGCTGCGCTGAAAAGCCTCCTCCCCCATTTCAAACCCCAAAAACATGGCCAAACACTGCCGGACAGCACCCAGCTCTATGCAGAAAATGCACTGTTTGAAGCCCTCGAAGGCAAAGCCGATGCCTTGCTCTCCCTCCCCCAACCGGATGCAGAAAAACTCCAAACGGCCCTGCAGGCCCACCAACTCGCCGATGTGGTGCAAAACCTCCTCTATCAAAGCTACCGCTACAGCTCTTCCAAATTACTGCTGCAGGAACAAGGGCGCCGCCGAAGTGAAAAAGCCATCGCACTTTGCTATCGCCTCTTCGAACTCACCCAAGATGATGAGTACATTTTCATGGCTTTCGAAATTGCCGAACAGCACAAAGCCCGCCTGTTGCGCGAAAGCCTGCACGAAAACTTAGTTCGCAGCCATGCCGGCGACAGTGAACTGTTTCGTCAAAAAACCGAATTGCAAAAACAACAAGCTTTCATCGAGCGCCAAATGCGCTCTCAACCCGAAGGTAAAGAAAACACAAGTTTGCAACAACAACACGACCAAATTGTGGAAGAGCTTTACCAAATCAACCTGCAAATCGCAGAAAAGTATCCGCGCTATGCAAATTCCATAAAAGAGCTTTCCACCTCCCTGCAAAAACTATCCAAACAACTCCCACCCCAAACCGGTTTTCTTTCTTACTTCTTTGGCCAAAACAGCTTATACACCTGGCTCATTCTGCCGGAAGGCCGGGAAGTCGCTTATCATTTTTCTCAAACGCCCCTGACTTCCAACGAACTCAAAGAAAAAGTAAACACCCTGTTTGACATGCTTTCACGGCGCGATCAATTGTCCGGAAAGCGGGCTTCATTCAGTCAATTGGCAGAACACACCTATGAGCAGTTGTACCCGGAAGTTTTGCGAAAAACTTTGCCGCCCAATATGCTCATCATCCCCGACGGGCTCCTCTATTACCTGCCCTTTGAAATTCTCCTTACGGAAGAGGCCGACACCGCTGCTCTTTGGCAAGACTGGCCTTTCCTTTTGGAAGAGCAACAAATTCAATACGCCTACTCGGCCGGCGTCTGGCTCGAGCAAAAAGCCATGCAGTCTCAGGCGCCGGAAAGATTGCTGGTTGTAGCGCCTTCCTTTTCGCCCAATGATCCCCGGGCGCTCCCCCCGCTTTCGCAAGACGATTACTTAACAGAGCTCGCCGGTGCTGAAATTATGTCGGAAGAAGCAGCTTCTTTATCTGCCTTTCGGCAAATGGCTGCCCGCTATCGCCTCATTCATCTGCACACCCATGCCCTTAGCGAGGGAGTTCCCCGCATTGAGCTCAGCGACAGCTCGCTTTTCCTGTCTGACATCTACGCCCTGCCCCTGCAGTCCGAACTGGTCGTGCTCTCCGCCTGCCAAACGGGCAGCGGAGAAGTGCTCGAAGGCGAAGGAGCCATGAGCCTGGCCCGCGCTTTCTCCTATGCCGGCACACAAAATCTCATCGCCAGCCTCTGGAAAGTCAATGAAAAAAGCACGGCCCGCCTCTTCGATGGCTTTTATCAATACTTGGAAAAGGGCTGCAGCCCGGGCCAATCCCTGCGACGCGCAAAACTCGACTACCTGCACGACCCCTCTGTCGAAAACTGGGAAAAATCTCCCTACTACTGGGCGGCCTTCATACCCATAGGATACAACCGGCAGGAACCCCGGCATTGGTGGTGGCTCGCTCTCACAGGAGCCTGCGCACTGGGATTAGCCGCCCTCCTGAGAAGAAAAAACAAAAAAAACGCGATGCGCCAGCGAGCGTAAAATCACATTAGATGCGCTTGCGCATCCACATTAGGCGCTCTGCGCCCACATTAGGCGCAAAGCGCCCCCCTACCGCTCACTCGCCCTCCAAATAACCTCCCTCCCAAACCTCCTCTTAATCTCATCCAATCCATGCAACAACTTCATCTCTTTTTGATGTTGGTCAAAGAGTTGCAAAGGCTCGTTTCCATACAACAGACCGGAAAAACGGCAGCCTAACAGACGCAGGGGGCGACGGGCTTTGTAATGCTCCTCGAACAGCTTACGGGCATGAGCCAGCAGCAGGCTGTCATTGGCCGTATAGGGAATCTTCTGCTGATGGGTAGTCGTGCTGAAATCGGCATAGCGCAGCTTGACGGCTACATTGGAAGTCAGACGCCCTTTTTTACGAAGCAAAAAGCCCAACTTGCCGACCAGACGGGTGAGTTCTGCTTGTAAGCGCCCGGGCTCTTCCACGTCTCGATCAAAAGTGTGTTCGGAAGAAATGGATTTGCGTTCCGAATAGGGCGTCAGTCGGGTGGAGCCCAAGCCGTTGACTTTTCGCCAGATGGATTTGCCGTGCTTGCCAAACATCTCCTCCAAAAGCTCCATCGGATAAGCGGCCAGTTGTCCGGCTTTTTTGATACCGAGGCGATGTAGTTTGGCAGTCGTTTTGCGCCCGATGCCCGGGATTTTCTCGATGGGCAGCGGAGCCAGAAAGTCCCGCTCATTTCCCGGGGGAATCAAGAGTTGACCGTTGGGTTTGGCCTCGCCCGTAGCTACTTTGGCCACCAGTTTATTTGCCGCAAGGCCCATAGAAATAGGCAGCCCCGTCTCCCGCTGAATCCGCTGTCGCAAGCGGACAGCCCACTTCCACGTTCCTATATAGCGGTCCATGCCGCTGAGGTCCAGATAAAACTCATCTATGGAGGCCTTCTCGTACAGGGGCGCCTCCTCCTCGACAATCTCACTCACCCAACGCGAATACTGACTGTAGGCCCGCATGTTGCCCCGCAACACCACTGCCTGCGGACACAACTGCCGCGCCCTGCTCATGGGCATGGCCGACCTCACCCCGTATCGCCTCGCCTCATAACTGCAGGATGCCACCACCGCCCGCTCACTGTAACCACCTATCAGAATCGGCTTGTTGCGTAACTCAGGCCGCAAGAGCCGCTCCACCGAGACGAAAAAGGAATCCAAATCCATGTGTAAAATAGCCCTGTCAAACATTTCGTATCTGTTTGTCGCAAAGATAAACATTTTGTGTCAAAAAATAACGCTTCATTAAGTTTTTGGTTATCTGTCTCCATCGAAAACCAGGCTATCAAGTTGAACCGGTTTAATCCGCGTAAATCCGCTGCATCCGCGTAAATCCGCGTTCTATTAAGGCATTGCTGCTTGCATCAATAGCCAACTAGAACTCGGGCTTCGTGCTGCAGGCAGGCTCAGTCTAACAAATTTTCACAGTTTTATCTCTATCTTTGCCTCCATGCAATTATTAGACAACACGGAAATACGCGATTTTGGAAACCTCGAGTTGCTCGCCAGGCAGGTCGTGGAGGGCTTCATCATAGGGTTGCACAAGAGCCCCTTTCACGGCTTTTCGGTCGAATTTGCCGAGCATCGCCTCTACAATCCGGGAGAGTCCACCCGCAACATAGATTGGAAGGTTTTTGCCCGCACCGACAGGCTTTACACCAAGCGCTTTGAGGAAGAAACCAACCTGCGCTGCCAAATCGTGTTCGACATCTCCTCCTCCATGTACTATCCCGAGGCCGATGGGCACAACAAGCCCTACATCAACAAATTGCGCTTTTCTGCCCTCGCAGCGGCATCGCTGATGAACCTCCTCCAGCGCCAGCGCGATGCCTTCGGGCTGAGCCTCTTCGACGAAGAAGTGCGTTTGCACACCCGCTGCAAGACCAGCACTTCTCACTATCGCCTGCTGCTCAGCTATCTGCAACAGCAGATTGACAACCCACAGATGAACAGGCAAACCTCTGCGGCCTCAGCCCTGCACCAAATTGCAGACAGCATCCACAAGCGCTCCCTGGTGGTGATCTTCTCCGATATGTTCGAGCAAAGCCAGGACGAAGAAGCCCTGTTTAGCGCCCTGCAACACCTGCGCCACAACAAGCACGAAGTCGTCCTCTTCCACGTTACCGACAAAAAGCGCGAATTGGAATTCGAGTTTGAAAACCGCCCCTACGAATTCATTGACATGGAAACCGGCGAACGCCTGCGTCTGCAGCCCAATCAGGTACGCGAACACTATCTCGAAGAAATTCAGCGCTACTACGAAAACCTCCAGGCCAAATGCCTGCAATACCGCATAGACTTTGTCAAAGCTGACATCAGAGAAGGCTTTCGCCCCGTGCTGGAAGCTTACCTGATCAAGCGCTCCAAAATGAAATAGGCTTATGATCAAGCTCAGCCAAATACCAACAGCGCCACCCGACGACATTTCCAAAAAAGCAGCGAGAGCTGAAACCAGGGCTTTCGCCAAACGTTTGGGCGAGCTCCACTACACGCTGCTCGCACAAAAGAAATACGCCGTCCTGGTCATCCTGCAAGGCATGGATGCCAGCGGGAAAGACGGAGCCGTTAAAAACGTCTTTCGCTATTGCACCCACAACAATTTTCGAACATACTCTTTCAAAAAACCCACTGAAGAAGAATTTGCCCACGACTTCCTCTGGCGCGTACACAAACAGTGCCCCGCCAAAGGCGAGCTGGTCGTCTTCAATCGCTCCCATTACGAAGATGTTCTCATTCAGCGCGTACACAAGTGGATAGACGAAGAGCGCGTACAAAAACGCATGAAGGCCATCAATGCCTTTGAAGAGCTGCTGCAATTCGACAACAACACCATCCTCTTCAAATTCTTCCTGCACATCTCCAAAGAACAGCAGGAAATAGAACTGCTCCAAAGAAAAAACGAGCCCGATAAATTCTGGAAACACAACGACAACGATTGGCGCGAACGCGAATACTGGGATGAGTACATGCGCTGCTACGAAGATGTGCTCAACCAAAGCGTCGTACCCTGGCAGATCGTTCCCACAGACAAACGCTGGTACAGAGACTACCTCATCAGCAAAACCATGGTGGAAACGCTGGAAAAACTCGACCTGCAATTCCCACCCCTGGAAACTGCTTAGGCCACTGCTTAGGTGAATGTACCCATGAAAAAAATTCGCATAGATAAATGGCTCTGGAGCGTAAGGCTCTTCAAAACCCGCAGCAAAGCCACCGAAGCCTGCCGCAACGGGCGCGTGCGCATTCAGGGAGAAGCTGTCAAAGCCTCCTATCTCCTCACCGAAGGCGAGTTGATTGAAGTGCGCAAGGATGGCTTCACTTTCCAATACAAAGTGCTCAAACTCATCGGAAAACGCGTCGGTGCCCCCATCGCCACCACCTGCTACGAAAACCTCACCCCCGAAGAAGAACTGCGCAAATACGAAAACTGGTTCACCTCAGGCTACATCGCCATCGAACGGCGCGAAAAAGGCTCCGGCCGCCCCACCAAAAAGGAGCGCAGGGAGATTGAGAAGTGGAAGGGGATTTGAGGTTGTCGGTTGTCTGTTGTCGGTTGTCCGTTAGGATCGGGGAGCCTGCCTGCAGCAGGCAGGCTGACGTAAGGAAGACCCCCGAGCCGGCCTTCGAAAATGGAAAATGGAGATGCTCTCTCCGTGCATACTCCGTGAGCGCCGTGAACTCCGTGGTGAGTTATGTTTCTCGCTAAGACGCCAAAAGCTCTTTTCCCCTGCAAGCCTTATTTCAGCAGCATAAAGTGTTGCCTTTGCATTTTTCGCCGGTGGCCCGCCAAAAATGCAGAGCCCCCTCCCCCAAAAAAAATCTCCCTCCCTCCTCCCATCTCGGCCAAATTTGCTATTTTTGCGGGCTATGAGGTTAAAGACATTAGAAATCAAGGGGTTTAAGAGTTTCGCGAACGAAACGGTGCTGCACTTCGACCACGATGTGATAGGCGTTGTAGGGCCCAATGGCTCGGGAAAATCCAATATCGTAGATGCCATCCGCTGGGTGCTGGGTGAGCAGAAGAGCAGGGAATTGCGCCTGGATCAGATGTCCAGTGTCATCTTTAACGGCACTAAAAAGCGCAAACCGGCGGGCCTGGCTAAGGTATCCCTGACCTTTGACAACACCAAAAACCTGCTGCCCACCGACTACAGCACCATCACCATCACCCGCATGTTGTACCGCAGCGGGGAAAGTGAATACCGCCTCAACAACGTTCCCTGCCGCCTCAAAGACATCACCTCGCTCTTTCTGGATACGGGCGTCGGCTCCAACTCCTATGCCATCATCGCACTCAATATGGTGGACGACATCCTGGCCGATAAAGACAATGCTCGCCGGCGGATGTTCGAACAGGCTGCAGGCATCTCCAAATACAAAGCCCGCAAACGAGAAACCCTCAACAAGCTCAAAAACACCACCGCCAACCTCGACCGCGTCGAAGACCTGCTCTTCGAAATCGAAAACAACCTCAAAACCTTAGAAAAACAAGCCAAACGAACCCAACGCTATTTCGACCTCAAAGAAAAATACAAGCTCCTCAGCCTCCAACTCGCCAAGCTCAAATCGGCTGAACTCACAGAGCGCAATGCTCAACTCAAACAACAACTACAACAGGAAGAGGATGCCTATCGCCAATTGGAAGTCGAAGCCCGCCAGTTGGAAGCACAACTCGAACAAGAGAAAAAAGCCAATCTCGACAAAGAGAAAAACCTCTCCCACAGCCAGCGCGAACTCAACGAACTGGTCAACCAACTGCGCAACATCGAAAGCGATCGCAAAATCGCCGAACAACGCCTCGATTTCATCCGGCAAAATGCACAGCGCCTGCAAAACAGGCAAAAAGAAGCCTCCGAAAAACTCTCCGAATTGCAGCAAAAGCAGGCTACACTCGAAGAGCGCATACGGGAAGAAAAAGCCGAAGAAGCTCAACTCCTCGAACGACTCCGGGAAGCCGAACGCAAAAAGGAAGAAATCAGTCAACAACACGGCAGCCTGAAATCCGGCCTGGACGAAATCGTACAGCAGCAACAAGCACTCGAAAAACGCATCTTCGAACTGGAAAAGCAAAAGGCCATCCACGCCAATCAAATCGAAAATGCCGAACTCGAAATTGCCCGCCTCGGCGAACGCGACAAAGCGCGCAAAGGTGAAGTGCTTGACCTGCAAAATCAACTCAAAACCATCGAAGAAGAGGAAAGACGCAAACAAAAAGAACTCCAGGT
>Ga0256832_1000704_pt1 | contig 21925 bp, 20 predicted proteins | sample 134614metaG_FD_190534 | JGI IMG/M metagenome (GOLD analysis project Ga0256832, IMG submission 190534) | Hydrothermal vent microbial communities from Lau Basin, Pacific Ocean - 134-614 | ecosystem: Environmental > Aquatic > Marine > Hydrothermal vents | place: Pacific Ocean: Lau Basin | collected... | reverse complement strand
CTCTTCCACTTCTTCTCGTTTATCAGCCATCAATCGTACAATTCGTCCAATTCTTTCTTTATTACCTGTGGATGAGTTAAGTATATATGTACCTGACTTTACCACTCCAGAATATACACGGAAAAATGCAAGCTGCCCCACAAACTTGTCATCTTGAAGTTTAAATACCAATGATGCCATCGGTTCATCATCTGAAGGTTTACGAGTAATTACTTTCTCTGGGTCTTTTGGATCTGTTCCTTCTACATCAGGAAGATCAAGCGGTGACGGCAGATAGTCTACCACCGCATCAAGAAGAAGCTGTACTCCAATATTTTGCAACGCAGTACCAGTCATTACCGGGAAAATTTCATTTGCAACAACTGCTTTTCGAAGTGTCTTCTTTAAATCTTCTATTGAAGGTTCGTTTCCTTCAAGAAAAGCCTCCATGAGTTCATCGTCATGCTCTACAATACGCTCTACCATTTCTGCATGACGCTTTTCTGCTTCTTCTTTAAACTCATCAGGAATTTCTTCCTCCTTTACATCCATTCCCATTTCACCTTCAAAGTAGTATGCCTTCATAGTGATAAGGTCGATTACTCCTTTCATATCACTTTCAGCTCCCATAGGAATCTGGATACGTAATGCTTTTTTTGAAAGTCGATCTTCAATAGAAGCAATAGCAGCATCGTAATCAGCTCCCATCTTGTCCATTTTATTGATGAAACAAATTCGTGGCACGTTAGCTTCATCTGCATATCCCCAGTTGGTTTCTGTCTGTGGCTCTACTCCTGCAGCGCCATCAAACACAACCACCGCACCATCAAGCACGCGCATGGACCGTTTTACCTCTGCAGTAAAGTCGATGTGACCTGGAGTATCAATAATATTAAATGTAAATTGGTTGTCTTTATTTTTTCGGTCTGTCTCAAGCGTTTTTGCCCAATTACAAGAAATCGCAGCTGCGGTAATGGTAATACCTCGCTCTCGTTCTTGTTCCATCCAGTCAGTGACCGTCTCGCCATCGTGTACCTCACCAATCTTGTGACTCATTCCTGTATAAAAAAGAATTCGTTCTGATGTTGTTGTTTTACCGGCATCAACGTGTGCAACGATACCGAAGTTTCGTAGTCGATCCAGTGGAAATTCTCGTGCCATAAATAATAAATTAAATTACTGCTATAAAATGATAAATATCGTCATATTAATACATCACACAAAAAAATTTGCGTGCGTGCCTTCCTTCACTACTTTCATACACACCTTAATTGTGTATATATTGTGTCAGAGAAAGCATTGTCTTAAAGACAAAGTGCGCATACTATACGATATTTGCCTAATTTAAGCAATGGATTTTAGTACCTACAACGAAAATAAAAATTGACAAGTAATATAAAAAATATAAGCTAAACAAAGCTGCACAAAAAAGCAAAGGGAGGTCTACATGATTGTCGATACCTTAAAAAAGATTGTTATTTTTTGCTTTCTGCTGATCATTGAATCTACGTTGGCACAAAGTGAGGAAATGAAATTAACAATCTCGATTGACCAACTCAAGAAAAATCATGTGTGCAAATCTGAAAAAGATGTCTGGATTCTGATGCATGCATTGAAATATCACTTGGAAGATGGTTACAAAAAAGCATTCACCCACCTTGAAAAAAAAGGAAAATGCTGGGAAGCGTCTACCCTTGCTATTCGCATGAAAACACTTCATACACGAGTAAAAATGATGTCTGGTAAAAAAGGGTTTGTTGAATTTATCATTATTTCATACATTGAAATTCCAAGTATGCAGAAACTTGAATTATTACTGCTAGAATTACATAAATATTAATCTACACCTCCTTGTTTTAATTAAAAACAAGGAGGTTTTCTTGTTCACTTTTCTAAAAAAATTGGTTAAGTGAGAATTACAATGTTAGAATTTTAGAATATAGTATGAAAAAGTACGATATCGTTGTAATTGGTGCAGGTTCAGGAGGACTCACTGCTGCAGTTGGTTTTTCTAAAATTGGTAAAAAAGTCCTCTTAGTCGAGCGTGAACATATAGGTGGCGAATGCACCAACTCCGGCTGTATTCCGAGCAAAGCACTCCTACATCACGCAAAAAGTTATTATGCTGCAAAGCATATAGCTGGGGAAAGCACGGAAGGCGAAGCCTTCCGTGCTGATGCCTTTTCATATGTCCGCAGAAAAATCGATTCCGTTCTTGAAGAAGAAACACCAGAAACATTTCAACAAATGGGTATCGATGTTGTTATGGGTGAAGCATCATTTATTTCAAAGTGCGCAATAGAAGTTAACAAAAAAATATACCACTATAAAAAAGCAATTATCGCAACCGGCTCTTCCCCACGTATGGTAGACATAGAAGGACTTTCTGAAAAAGATATTCTCACCAATCAAAATATTTTCGATCTGCAGGATGTTCCTGAAAAATTACTTATCATCGGTTCAGGGCCCATTGGTATGGAGATGGCTCAAGCCTTTGCAATGCTTGGAAGCACCGTTACTATTGCAACCATCGACAACACTTTTGCCCGACTAGAAGACCCTGCGATACAGTCAATCATTAAAAATACATTTACCAAGCTAGGGATACAAATTGAGCTTAATGCGTTTATAAAAAAGGTTGAAGATGGCGTAGCTATCTTCAACCGCAAAGAAGGTGGGACAGTCACAGGAGAAATACGCATTTCTTTTGATAAAATACTTATTGCAATTGGCCGAGTGCCCAATATTCCAAATGGAGTTGCAAAAGCAAACATAGCCGTCAACACATTTGGTATAAAGGTCGATAGACAACACCGCACCAGCAACAAATATGTATATGCTGTGGGTGATGTATCGCAACGACTCAAATTTACCCATACTGCCGATGATATTGCACGACAAGTGGTCATGCATGTCGCAAGTAAAGGATTGATTCGCCTTAATACGAAGAAAGCAGTACCGAAGGTTACTTACACCAAACCAGAAATGGCACAGGTTGGACTTTCTTATGATGCGGCGTTGAAAAAATACCATGCTGAAGAAATTTTCCGTATTGAAGTACCCTACACAACCAATGACCGTGCAAAGACAGATAGTAACACTGAAGGTCTCATAGTGGTCATTGCGCGAAGAATCAACGGTACCATACTTGGTGCACACATTATCGGTGAATGTGCAGGTGAAATGATTGCAATCTTTACACTCGCTATCGATAGAAAAATCTCCTTGTGGCAACTACGTCGAACTATCTATGCATACCCTACCTACAGTCTTCTTACCAAAAAGGTAGGAGACTACTTTTTCGCAAAACAAATTGTCTCCTTAAAAGAAGATTTAATCTACCACATAAAAAAACATGCACCAAAAATAATTGCGCTTATCTTCTGGGGTGTGCTCTTCTACTATTTTCAACGATATCGCATTAATAACAATCTTTCTTACCAAGACATTCTCATGCGAGGATTAGACTTTTTCACCACTACTATGTATGGACCAATTCTCTATATGATTCTCTACACTGTCCGCCCCATTATCCTCTTCCCAGCAACACTTATGACCGCACTATCTGGATCACTATTTGGATTTTGGTGGGGTGTTGTGTATACCATCCTCGGAGAAAATACCTCTGCAAATCTCGCCTATTGGATTGGACGCTTCTTCGGAAGAGATTTACGACTTGAAGACACCCTTATTGGCAATTGGGTAGAAGCCCTTCGTAAAAATGGATTTGAAACGGTGCTCCTTATGCGTCTCTTTTACGTCCCTTTTGACTTAACAAATTATGGTTCAGGAATTGTACGGGTGCCGTGGAGTAAGTACACACTTGCAACCCTTATTGGTATTATGCCTGGTCTGATCACCTTTGTTGCACTTGGTGCAGCAGTAAACATCAATGAATTCCAAATGAACGGATTATCCTTTGATGCATTTAATCCTCAGTTTCTCGCACTATCACTGACAATATTTATTGTTTCACTTATATTCTCAAAAATACTCAAACGTTTACATGCTCAATATACATTAAAAAAAATCTAAAATGTAATGGAACGCATAACATCAGTGATTGTACCAGTACTAGAAAGATCTATATCAATCCTATTTGCGATATTATGTAATAATGTCCGATACCCTTCGCGTGTAATTGCTTTCGCTGCTGAATGAACGAGTTTTGAATCATCTAATACATATTGCAATGTACCTTCATGCATTTGATATACGCCCAGGCTTGCTTGTACTCCATCAAAATCGGTTTCAACCAATCCTGGAAATACTTTTATAAACATAGCTGGTTCATAACCTTCTTTTGGCATCCCAATTTTCTTTCGAACTTCATCTTCAAGGGTAAATCGAAAAATATCGACAATATCTGCTTGAATATTGTTATTTTTTTCGGGTGCATCACTTATAAATCTTTGCAAGACATCAAATCCACCAAAAAATATAAATATTATATTTATTAGAACTGCAAGCAATAGAGAGAATACCAATGTTTTTATATTCATATTATTTATTTTATATAAGTATAGCATCCAAATTATCAAGATACTGTTACTTATAGGTAATTATTATAAAACTGAATTGTGATGGAAATACGTAAGAAAAACTGGGATTAATTCCCAGTTTTTCTTACACTTATTTTCAATGAAAACCTACCACGCGAAGTGAGCGAATGCTCGGTTTGCCTCAGCCATCTTGTGTGTGTCTTCTTTTTTCTTTACTGCATCCCCTTCTTCTTTTGCTGCAAGCATAAGTTCATTTGCAAGTGACTTGTACATTGGAGCTCCTTTTTGTTTTCGGGCTGCCGCAATAAGCCAACGAAGTGCAAGAGCAAGCCGTCGTTCTGGGCGAACTTCTCGTGGAACTTGATAGTTTGCACCACCAACACGTCGTGATCGAACCTCCATCATTGGGCCAGCGTTTCGAATAGCTGTATTGAAAATCTCAATTGGATCTCCTCCTCCTTCTTTTGCATTTTTAATTTCTTCGAATGCTGCATACACGATTTTTCGTGCAGTTTCTTTTTGACCGTTAAGCATCACGTAGTTGATTAATCGCTCAACCTCTACGTTTCCAAATTTCACATCTGGTTTTACTACAGGTCGTTTTTTAATTGGTCGTCGCATAATTTGTATTGATTACTGCGAATGAGAAATTGGCATACTACCGATTTTCATTCTTCGCATATATTGATGCCAATGTTTTAATTGCATCGCGTCTATTATCTGTAGCGAATATAAACTATTTATAATGAGGGATTGATTACTCCCTTTCCTTTATTCTCCTTTCGGTTTTTTAGCTCCGTATCGTGACCGTCCTTGTCGCCGTGCTTCTACACCTGTCGCGTCGAACTTACCTCGAACAACAGTGTAGTTAACACCGATATCCTTCACACGTCCTCCACGTACAAGTACCACAGAGTGCTCTTGTAGTGTATGGCCAATACCAGGTATGTACGCGGTAATTTCTTGACCATTTGAAAGTCGCACTCGAGCAATTTTTCGAATCGCAGAGTTCGGCTTACGCGGAGTCTTAGTTGTTACACGCGTACATACACCACGTTTGAATGGTGAATTATATGACGTTGGTTTATTTTTAATTGAATTAAACCCAGACTGAAGCGCTCCAGTTTTTGTCTTTCGCGCTTTGTCACGTCGTCGCTTTCTTGTTAATTGATTTATTGTTGCCATAAAGCTCCGATACAATACTATATATAGATAATTTTGCAACAATAAACCGCCTGAATATCAGACGGCTAAACGGTGTGCAGGAGAGCTGCTACTAATCTTGTCAGGAAAAAGACCACTCTCCTGCTTAACCGCGTCATGCACCTTGCATACTATAATAGTTACATATCTATGTAAGTTCTGTGATAGATAGGTGTGTATTTCTTTTAAAATCTCTTTGTAAATTTAAATTACAATAGACGAATTCCGGTAAATAATTCAAATAACGTAGCAACAAATTGTGAAAATGGAGTCCAGAAAATCTGAATGAAGATAAAAATAAAGATAAATGTCACAACAAATCCATATTGTTCTATCGCCCTTACAAACTGTCGATATTTTTCAGCCGCAGAAAAAGGAAGTATAGACATAAGTATCTTTGAGCCATCAAGAGGAGGAAATGGAAGCATATTAAAACAGGCAAGCAAAAGATTTATGTAAACAATTGATGATGCGAAACTTACAAATGTGTCTGATAGTTGTAGAGGTACTGCAAAGCGAATAATTATTGCAAAAATAAAAGCCAGGAGTATGTTTGTTGCGGGACCTGCAGCAGCCACTAATGCCTCTCCCCATTTTTGGTTTCTAAGATTATATGGATTATATGGCACCGGCTTTGCCCAACCAAACAAAAAACCACTATTACTGAAAAATAACAAACCTGGAACAATTACTGATCCAAGCAAATCAATATGCACCAACGGATTTAATGAAAGTCGTCCAGACAAACGAGCAGTTGGGTCACCTAATGCATTTGCTGCATATCCATGCGCAACTTCATGTAGCACTATAGAAATGATAAGCGCAGCAATAATTAAAATTTGTTCCATATTTATATTATTAAAAGTTAATTACACATTATAGTACTTTAGATATTGAAGTAACTCAACATATAACACAGGTTGCGTATTTATACGATTATGGTACGATAGCGCCACTAAACAAAAGATTTATGGCAAAAGTATGCGCAATCACAGGGAAAAAAACCCAAATCGGAGGACGATATAGTAACCGCACTCGTGCGACGCAGTTTAATCCTTGCGGAAAAACAACTCGTCAACCAAACCTTCAAAAGAAACGAATTTACGTTCCAGAACTTGATAAGACTGTAGTAGTAAAAGTTTCAACAAAAGCACTACGAACTATCGAGAAAAATGGAGCATACAAAACATTGAAAGCTGCAAATTTAATTTAAAAGAAATAAAAAAACCGGTCTGCTAGACCGGTTTTTTATTTTGCGATCTATTTTATCTAATTTGTATTGACAACTCACGCAAATACTCTTCCAAAGAAGAAAGAATATTAAATAATTGAATCTCATCAATAGTTGTTGATGCACCTAGAACATCCCCTTCTGAAGGTAAGCTTCCCTCAATCTCCCACTTACCATCTTGGCAGACAAAATGTCCGTCTGAGATACCTCGGTGAATTCCATCCTCATCAACTATAGACGTTTTCTCTGTTCCTTCTGGAAAAGATTGTCCGTGGCTAGTACACATACCAGCATCAAATACTTTTATAATAGCTCGTCCAAGCAACTTTGAATCGTCCTCTCCTTTACCGATTAATTTAGCTTTATATTTACCAGGTTTTTTATACACATGAACACGACTATTTTTCACTTGTTTTATGCTCCCAGGGAAAATCCATTGTGCAGATGTATCGTCACCATAATCAATAACAACACCTCCGAACCAACTTTCTTCTATCTCATCAGAATCAAAAACTACTTTCAGCGGAGCACTACCATACCGAGGCTTAGCAGAAAGTTTATTTTTAACAAAACTTTTTGGTGGAATAGTTACATCACTTTCTTTACCTAAATCCCTTTTACATAATTTATTTATATATGCACGTGTTTTGGGACCAACATTTCCATATCCGGTTATCCAAGGAGAACCGGAAGAAACAATACCGTTTTGAGCTTGAAATCGTTTAACAGCACTTTCTGTTACTGGACCAAAAAAACCTGTTATTTCTTCATCATAATAACCAAGTTTTGTAAGACATTGTTGCAAATGTGACACACTTCCTCGTACGCCTCTTTTATCTGACATGCCACGTCCTAAATTAATAAATATTTCTTGTATGTGATTATCATAATTCTGTCTTCTTATAATACTTACTTTATTATGTGAAGAAGTACCTTCGGAAAGATTAGACAGCTGCAATTGTAATCTTTCAACTTGTTGCATTAAGCTGGAAATAATTTCCTCAAGTTCAGATACTGTTGTATTAGTTTTAGCCATTGTTTGATTTGGCAAAATACTTATACCGACAAACATCATTGCGAATACTGTAAAAATGCCTATATACCTATTAATAAATGTTTTTATTGGTTTCTTTTTTATATTCATAAAATTATTTAAATGTATAATCTCTATGCACACAAGAAAGGCCGAACCCAAAAGGGCTCGACCTCCATAACTACTTTATAACCTATTTCCTACTATTTTTATAAACAAAAAATGTGGATAACAATACAAATCCAATGCTTCTGTCGAATCATCTGAAAAAGATTACTCTTCCCTCCATACACGTCTCCCGTCACTCTCAAAAGATATCGTACCTTCTTCGGCAGTACTTAATATTTTCACACCGTGATTAAAAAGCATATCAGTTACCTCCAAATGCGGATGCTCATAGCGATTATCTTTTCCTGCTGAAATAACGGCATATTGCGGCTTAACTGCTGTAAGAAACATTTTTGAAGTGGATGTTCGCGAACCATGATGTCCAACCTTCAATACATCGCTTTTTACATCAATCCCCTGTACGACTAAATATTCTTCGATGCGTTTAGGTGAATCTCCCGTAAAAAGGAATTTTGTATCTCCATAAACAACTTTCAAAATAATTGATGACGCATTACTTTCAATATCTGTTGTATCAAATATAGGAAATAGTACTTTTAAAAATACGCCTGCTCCTAAATCAAACACCTGGCCATATCGTGCGAGTATGGGGACTGCTCCTTCTTGCTGCAACATATTTTGATACATATCAGATACAGCTGTTTCACTTTTATTGTTTGTATAAAGAATATTTTCTATCTTATACCGATTTAAAACATCAATAAGACCACCAATATGATCAGCATCAGGATGTGTAGCAACAACCATATCTATATGTCGATCAAAAAATGACATTTTCTTGCCAAGTTCACGCAATACACTATTATCTGGTCCGCCATCGACAAGCACTTGTATACCAGAAGGTGACTCTATTAAAATTGCATCTCCTTGCCCCACGTTTAAAAAATGAATTTTAAGGTGCTGCTCTTCAACAGATGGAGTTTTAAATGATGCATACCACACCAAAAGCAGCAAACAGGTAAAAAAGGAGAGTATTATTAGACGCGTATGCGGTCGTGCACCTGTAAACATTTCCCTATGATACAATAAAAATTATCTATCAATATAGAACAAAGAAAATATATTATGTACGAAGTTAAAACATTCAACATTCCCGAACTTAAAGGTATCTCACAAAAAACAATAGAAGAACATATTGGTCTATACAAAGGGTATGTTTCTCATGTTAATCATATACATGCTGAACTTGCTCACATAAATGACCCATATGCAAAGGCGGAAATGCAACGGCGTCTTGGTTTTGAGTTTGGCGGTATGCGTAATCATGAGTACTACTTTGCACAATTTGAAAATGGTGCTAAAGAAATCCCTAATGGCACATTCAAAAAAATGGTAGAAAAACAATTTGGTGATATTGAGACATACATTGAGCACATACGCAGCATTGCACTCACTCGTGGGGTTGGATGGTCAATGACGTATATTGACAGACAAATCAACAAACTTGTATGTACCTGGGTGGACGAACAGCACTTCGGACAACTAGCAGACCTCGACATCATCCTTGCATTGGACATGTGGGAACATTCATACATGCTCGATTATGCACCAAGTGAAAAGAAAAAATATATTGATGCTTTTTTTGCAAACCTTAACTGGGAGGTGGTAGCACGCAGAATATAAATAACCAACTCTAAACAGCTATGCATCGCATAGCTGTTTTTATGTAATTCCTTTTAATCTTTTGACAACATCTTTTTCTTCTTCAAAAAACCAATTATTTAAATTGCTTAAATCTATATTTACAGCACTTAAAGTCTTGTTTTGTTTATTCTTTTTATCATGTAAATAATATAAAAAAAGCATAATTCCAATATAACTAATTATAACCATATAAAATGAGAAAGATTTAATAGCAACCGAAGCAAAAGGTAGCTCTGCAAAGATTGAAGCAACATCAATAATGTATTGTAAGGAAAAATATGTTGCGTATCCAAGCAATGTTGCTAATGGTTGATATATGAAACTTATCATACCAGTAAAAAACGTGAGTAACATTGCCACCGGAACCATAGGAAGCACAAGCACATTCACCAATACAGCAACAATAGAAAATTCTCCTATGTTATACAGCAAAATTGGTAATACAAATAATTGTGTTGCAACAGTTGCTGAGAAAAATTCTCTCACGTGGAATACGACAGGAACAAACCCAGCAATTTTCTCAATAAATGGAGCAAATAACAGTAAACCGAGTGTTGCCAAGAAAGAGAGCTCAAAACCAATATCATATACAAGTAAATATGGATTAATCAGTAACATGATTGCTCCAGCAAAAAATAAAGCACGAATTACCGCATAGGTACGTCCTTGATTTTGGGCCAACAAAAGTAATGACGCCATAATACTAGCTCGAACCACTGTCGATGACAGACCAACCATCAATGCAAAACTCATAATAGCCAACAATCCAAATGCTAAGCGAAAACGAAATGGCAAAAAATACGAAAGGGTATAGGTAATAAAAAGAACCACAATGGTGATGTTATACCCTGATAGAACTACAATATGAATAATTCCCGTCCTGCGAAATATCGATTCTAAATCTTCGCCCAATGCCTGTTTTACACCAAGCAACAATCCTTCAGCGAGACCGACAGCAGGCTCAGGTATAATCTGTTCAATACGTCGTATAAATGCCTGCTTAAATCTCAAAAGAGGAGCAAGAAACATATTCCCATGACCATGCGAAAGTACTGACACGTCAGCAAACGGAACGACATATTCAACGCCACGTGCACGAAGATATTTAGGATAATCAAATACTCTGCCAAGATCTGTAGTAAATAACTCGGGTTTTTTAAGTTTCCCTTCAAAGGAAATATAATCTCCGTAGGCTACATTGCTATATCTATTGGTTTTTACTAGTAATAGCTCATCATCAACCTGTACATATAAATGCATCGAACGCTCACGCAGGTCCGGCTCACGAATAACAACCCCTTCAAGAGAAACGGTACTATTTACTAATGATTCATATGCAAGGTTATGCTGACCTACCGTCGCATAGCCAAATCGCAACATACCAAACGCTACTGCAAAGAAAAATAAAGACACCAAAAATAAATTGCCCGACGAAGAAGCCTTACTTCCTCGTCTGGCAATAATCCCCACTACAATCGCAATCAGTCCAACATATACGATCCAAGCTAAATCAAGCGTATACACAGACGATATAAAAATACCAAACGTGAACCCAATTATTGCAGTATAGAAATACCATCCATTTATCATTTCCTTTCCAGTGTAGCAAACTAGAAATATAAAAACATAAATAGACTATGAAGCATTATCCATCGCTTCATTGGCAAGCCTATCAGCCTCTTTATTATTTTCACGCATCACATGAGTAAAAGTTACTGATGCAAATTCATCTAACAGTGCCTTAATATCATTGGCGTACTTCTTGAGTGTTGCATCTTTTATTTTATATACGCCACTGAGCTGTCGCTCTACCAATTGAGAATCCAAATTAAATGCAACTTGAACCGCTTTAGTATCATCAAAAAGTGTTTTTAGATATTCAAGAGCTCGTTTCACTGCAGTATATTCTGCAACATTATTTGTTGCCTCTCCAATAAACTCAGAAATCTCTCCAAGTACTTCTTTTTTTTCATCAAGCACTTGAACGCCAATACCAGCTGGACCTGGGTTACCACGTGCTCCTCCATCTGTAAATACAATTACCTTTTTCATATCAATCTAATTATTCCTCTCAAAAATTAATACTATATCACAGTATGTTTTACTTTATACATCAAAGCACATCAACCAAACGCAAACGCACTTGCAAGCGTCCCATAAAATATGATTCCTCCATATACGCAAGAAGCGTTACCTTCTTTTCTGATTCTGGAGATATAGTAAATTCATCAGGTTTTTTAAAGAAAGCAATTGCCTCCTTTATGCAACCACTTGTTTCAAGTTGTAATTTTGTATGCTCTTTTCCTTTACCAAATAAAGAAACTTCTTGTACATGCACATCTTTAAATTTATACAGTGGTTTTTTATTCCCTTCACCAAATGGAGCCAACCTCTTCTGTTCTTGCAGTAGTACAGGAGTAACCTCATCAAGAGCAAGCTCTAAATCTACATCATGCACAACATCAATATGAGCAACATCACTTACTCGTTTATATGCATCATTCATTTCTTTTGAGAGTGTGTGTATTTTTATATCATCTACTTCAAATCCGCCTGCCATATGATGACCTCCAAACCCCAACAGATGATCTGAAACAGCTTCCATTAATGTAATGACGCTAATTGTTCCATTGGAGCGACATGACCCTTTAATACATCCATTACCATCGCGTCCCCAAACAAAAGTGGGACGATTATATTCTTCAGCAAGCTTACTTGCAGTAAGACCTACCAAAGATGGGCGATACTTTGAATCGCCCAGCACAATAACATCTGGTACTTTCGTTAAAATTTTTATTTTTTTATGAGCTGACTTAGTTATTGTTGTAACTTCTGTTTTCCGCTGAGTATTAAGCTTTTCCAGATGCTCAAGATACATCCCAGCTTTAGAAACATCATCAGTTGCGAGCATACCAAACGCATCTTCGGGTACTCCCATGCGTGAAGAAGCATTGATTCTCGGACCAATAACAAAACCAATATCATCTTCTGTTATATATCGCTGCTCTACTCTTTGTTTTTTTAATAACTGCTGCAACCCTGGTCTTCGTGACTTTTGCAATACACGAAGTCCATAATATGCCAATGCCCTGTTTTCATCAATAAGTGGAACCATATCTGCGATGGTCGCAAGTCCAACCATATCTAAATACCACTTTTCCATTCCATCCTTAAAATCAAATTCTCCTTTCTGTAAAAGTGCCTGCACCACCTTAAATATAACCCCAGCTCCGCACAAACCAGTAAAAGGGTACTTTTCTCCAATTTGAGGATTTACAATTGCAGCTGCATCAGGAAGTACTTCTTTCGCCTGATGATGATCAGTAATTATGACATCAACCCCAAGCTCTTTTGCTTTTTTAACTGCTTTAATATCAGTTGTACCACAATCAATAGTAATAATAAGTTGAACACCTTCTTCAGCGAGCTTCTCTACAGCAGGTTCACTCAGTCCAAATCCATCGTAATGTCGATGTGGAATGAAATTACTAAAATGTTGATAGTTAATATTTTTGAAAAAGTCATGAAGTACTACAGCACCAGGAATGCCATCGCAATCATAATCACTGTATATACTGATATGCTCATTTCTTTCAATTGCAGATAAAATTCTCTCTACCGCTTTATCCATATCATTAAGAAGAAAAGGATCGTGAAGATGTTCTTCATATGAAGGGTTTAAAAATACTTCCGCTTCTTCTTTTGTTTCAATTCCTCTATTGTATAAGAGTTGTTGTAAAAAAGGAGAATATTCAGAAAGTTCTTTCTGAATATTATCTGGTATACTTTTTTTTATTCTGTACCTATCCATAATTTGTTATACTACCATCATATATACCGTAACAATAATAAAATGTCTGAATCAATCTTCACAAAAATAATTAAACGAGAAATTCCTGCACACGTATTATATGAGGACGAGCACTGCATTGTCATACTCGACAAATTTCCGGCAACAAAAGGGCAATCTCTTGTAATACCCAAAAAAGAGACTGATTATGTGTTTGATCTTGATGAGGAAATATACACTCATATATTTAACATCGCAAAAAAAATTGCTCGTGCCTCTGATGTTGCACTTGAAACTGTTCGCACTTGTTTAGTAGTAGAAGGATTTGAAGTCCCCCATGTACATATAAAGCTATATCCGATGCAAAGTGCTGAAAAACCACTTGGAGAGATACTTCCACTTGGAAAAGAAGCAAGCGATGAAGAACTTGCAATAGTCGCCACGCAACTTGTTGCAGCAATAGACGCGCAAGAATAACTAAAAAACAAACAATAGGTGTATACACCTATTGTTTGTTTTTATTTTACTTTCATTTCATTTGCACACATCAAATGTCTGGTGAATTTTTAAGTGCTTTAATAGCGGGTAGTGTGCCTAATTCCAAAAATGTCAACATTGCCCCACCAGCAGTTGATAAAAAATCATACTTTTCTTGACAATTAAGCTCCTCAATAGATGCAACCGTATCTCCTCCTCCAATAACTGAGTATCCATCTGCCTGTGCAATTATTTTGGCAACTCTAACAGTCTGTTCTTCAAATCCGTGTTCATAATCACCCAATGGTCCATTCCACAAAACCATTGATGCATCTTTTATATATGAGCTTAACATTGCAACAGTATCTGGACCTGCATCCATAATACGCTCATCAGATTTTACTTTATCAGGTGTTGTTACCCTAGACTTACCATCCTTTTGGACAGTGACATCTACTGGTAAAAGTATTTTAGGATTCTGTACAATAGGATGCTCTTTTAAGCAGACATCAGATACTAATGATGTACCAACCTCGTATCCTTTTGCTTTGAAAAAATCATTAGCAAGTGCTCCTCCAATAAATACATGATTATATATATCCAAAAACTTTTCCACCAAGGGCATCTTTGTATCAAACTTCGCACCCCCTAAAAGAAATAATGACGGTGAGCTTGGCGTGCTTGCCTTTTTAAGTTCCTGATACTCGTGTACAAAGTTCATTCCCGCATATGAAGGAATGTATTGTGTGATTGCTGAGAGTGAAGCATGTTCCCGGTGTGATGCTGCAAATGCATCGTTTACATATATATCAGCAAGTGAAGCAAGTTCTTTTGCAAAAGTTGCGTCATTTTCTTTTTCGCCTGCACAACTCCGTAAATTTTCCAAAACTAACATCTCTCCATCTTGAAGTTCATCACGAAGTCTTTGTGTTTTATCTCCAACAACCTCCGGCGAAAAAACAGTTGGGACGTGGGTTGCAAAAATATCTGCAATTGGTTTTGTGGACACGCTTCCATCACGACCAATATGCCCCGCCATAACTACTCTCGCCTTTTGTGCAATAAGATATCGAACAGTAGAAAGGCCTCTGGTAATGCGAAACTGATTTTTTACTTCCCCGTCTTCAATAGGAACATTTAAAGAAGCTCTTAAAAAGACATACTTTCCTTTTAAGTTTGGACATTGGGCAATTTGTTTAAAGGGTACGTTTTGCATACGCATCTGCAATATTAATAATCTTCGCAAATTCTTTTGATTTTAAACTTGCGCCACCCACCAAAAATCCATTGACCTCAGAAATATCGAGGAGCTGTTGAGCATTTTCTTTTTTTACAGAACCACCGTATAAAATGCGAACCTTATTCATATATGTTTTTCCATACTTCAAAGCGATAATTTTTTGTATGAAGAGCTTCATTTCATGCACATCCTCAGGGGTTGCGGTTGCACCAGTACCAATCGCCCAAACAGGTTCATAAGCAATAACTACTTGAGATAATTTTGGCTTAGGAACAACAGATAAAGCGCTATGAAGCTGTTTTTCAATAACCCCAAAATAGTTACCATGGTTGTCTCGCTTTGTCTCACCAATACAAACAATAATTGTTGTTTTTGTTTTTAATACTGTTTCTATTTTTTTAGATACCTCTTCATCGCTTTCTCCTGACATTCTCCTTTCAGAATGGCCAACAATAACAGCCGAAACACCAACACTTTGCAACATTGGTAAAGAAACCTCTCCAGTATGTGCACCATTCTTTTTAAAGTGAACATTTTGAGAAGCAATCATGATACGTTGTGAAGGTGACAGTTTTTGCAGCTCAGACATAAATGGAAAAGGAGGTGCAACAATAACTTGAGTATTTAATTTTTTTCTTCCTATTTCTTTTCGAGTATCTAAAAAAAGTTTTCGTGCATCAGCAAGTGTTGAAGGGTTCATCTTCCAGTTTCCAACAACAAGTGGTGAATGTATATTTTTTGCCATAATATAGAAATTGTAGCACATATAAATATGTCACTTTCAATAAAACTTATTTGGATGTAAATCTCAGTACAGACCCTTTTTCCAATTGTCCTGCTTTGTTTCGCTTAGATCGACCGTTTATCCTCTCGGGTAGACCGGAGGGAAATGGACATTAGTCCAGATATATATAGTAGTCGGTACAGAGCTCCTTCCCACCTTTCTCTTACAGAGACTGTCTACTCATTGGATTATTTACTCATAGACTCGTAAATACTCTCAATGAGTCTTGCAAGAGTGTGTAAACACTCTCTCACCTGGTTCGTCGCAAGCTCCTCACATCGGGCCTCCTTACAGGAGCTGTTTAGGTTGTTGATATTTCTTTTAGAAATATCGAACAACCTCTTGCGAAAGTCTCCCAGACTTTCTCACGCTACGCGACCGGAGTGAGAAGTGACTTAATGTCACTTCGCAAGAGGTTGGCTATGATTTCAGGAATACCTGGACTGAAATCGTGACAACCTGAACAGCTTCTGTAAGAAGAAATGGACATTAGTCCAGATATATATAGTAGTCAGCACAGAGTTCCTTCCCACCTTGCCCTGGTTCGTCGCAAGCTCCTCACATCGGGCATCGCTACGCGACCGGAGGGAAATGGACATTAGTCCATTTCCCTCCATTCGACGAATTTGTAATCATCTGAAGTGTGTGGTGCGAGCGGAGGCGGGTTGTCTACTAAATTTCTATCGTAAGAATTAAATCGAACATCAAATCCAGAACAATATACACCACCCCCACAGCTCCACTTGGTACCCACTCGTCCATTTGAAACAATGGTTCCATTTATGGTTAGAGAATTTCGGAACCTGTCTCCTCCATTTGTTGAATTCCAATAATAATTTCTACCAAACCTGCCTCCTTGAGCAACAAAAATACCATTCAATTCCATATCATCTGGAACATCATATCCAACTAACACATCTCTCTCTGCAGCAGCAAGCAGCCCTGCAGAATCATTTGTATAGGTAATATTATTATGTAAAATCATTGACCAGTCTCCACCATCTCCCGCTGCTGCAATAGTGACCTTTTGATTTACCTCACCCTCAAGCCACACCTTATCCTCTATAAAAATAAGTGGGCAGTTTGGATCAATTGTATATGTTGCAAAAAAATCATCATCCTTAATGAGATCACGCGCATTATAATTATATGATCCATCTGTTGGACTATATTCACTATGCACCCATGTCTCATCTACTTTATATACGTCAACAGTTCCATCACTTTGAAAATCAACACGATATCCATAATCACCCGAATTACCAATAAATATCCCACCAACTCCGGCTTGTGCTTTTGTCTTCATATTAGCTAAATCTAGTGTTAGACCAGTGAAATTAATTGGAGGTGATGGAAAATTCCATAATGCTGAATTTGGACCACTCCCAAAAACACCATCTACTGTCTGAGTTGGACTACAACCAAAAGAAGCGGTGCATGTCCAGGTCTCTTGACCACTGGTTACAGTTGAATTATTAGTTCCATCCATTCGTATTCCTCCATTTGAATGATAGGGACCAATAATAGTCCTACTTGAGCCTGCCCACACATTTGCATTAATAATATATGCATACTCAGCAACAGTAGGACGTGCATAACGCGCATAAATAGTTCTTTTTAAAGAAGGTTCCTTATACGTATATCCGGTTGATTCTATTTCTATAGAAGAAACATCTCCACAATACGTACTGCTAGAAATAGATAGAGAAAATTCACCAATAGCTCCTAATTCTGGATCATTATACGGCATTACATATGGGCCAGGAAGACCAGTGCCGTTGGTTACATCATCTGGATAATGTGCAAGAAACCATTTGTAATAATTTAATCCTGCTTCGGCAATTTCACGTGCTTGTTCCTGCTGATATTTTCGCTCCTGTACCTGACTTTGAGTAACCACAAACCCCATGAACCCTGCCATCATCACAAAAAACATTGCTCCAAAAATAAGAACAAGTACCAAAAGAGCTCCTTTTCTTTTTATATAAGAACTTTTCATATATTATCAATTACATTACGTAATGCTGCGCTATACCGCAACATAAATTGTCCAGGATTTCGAATAGGATCAATATTAACGATTGCTTGGACAGTTATAAAACGAATATCCGTTACTGAAGAAGTTGCCGTCGCTTCATTACCATTAGTGTCATAGTAAAAAAAGGTAGATGTTCCCTGAATAAGGTTTTGCACATACTCAGAAAGTATATATTCTTCGTCAGGTGACGATAAATTATATGTTGTTGGTGAACCTGTTGCGTTATATACACGTTTTACCAATCGTGTTGTTGTCGCAAGCTCATACTCAACATATTCAACACTATTATCTCTATCAATATCACTATAAAAACCAATAATGTGCGATTCCATACGTGACAAAGGGAACGTCCCATCATCTGCAAAAGTCATTTCTCGCACATCTCTAATAAGCGCCTGCACTCCCTTACGAGCATTTGAAACTTGATATGCCTGAGAAACAGTATATGAGTTTACCTTATATAAAGATGCAACACTATTACCAAGCGCAATCATCAAAATGGAAAAAAGAAATGTAACAATAATCATCTCAACAAGTGTCATTCCTTTTTGTTTATTTTTATTAGAGTGAAACATGGCCCTTAATTTAAAATAACAGTAACAGTACTGCTGCTGCTTACCGTTGTGCTTGCAAGTGACTGTGTTGTATATCCTGGTGCAGACACCGTAAGCAAATAATCATCATCATCATATAAAGATCCATCACTAAAATATGTCTGTCCGCACAGTGAAGTGCTACTTAATTCATCGACACCGATATTTTGAAGTCGCACTGTCGCATCTGCAATTGGATTGTTTGTTGTATCGGTAACAATAACTCGCAATAAATGCGTTGCTGGTGTATCAATGGTGATATCCATTGTCGTAGATGCTGCTGGATTAAGCATATATGGGGAAGAGGGGCAAACCTCATATACACTATATCCTGTTGACGCTACTTCCACAGTATATGTGTCCCATTCAATATTATTATGTGACCACTGTCCAGAAGCATTTGTTGTTCCCGTCTCTTTAAATTTATATATTGGTTTTGATGATGCGTCAGTCCCAATCACCTTTGCCCCTTGCATAGATAAATCTACATTTGCAATAGTTGGTTGATTGGTAATATACTTTAACCCCCATTGATGTAATTCTGGACTTTCTGTTGTATCGAGTGTATCTAATGTCGCCTTTAATGCTAACTCATTATAGGTAGCTGGATTTAAATATGTGATATTTATTGGAGAATTTACAAAACCAACACTATTTCCTGGCAAGTCAGCGTCTGGTACAAGCATCATCACCCCTCCATTGTTATACAATAACGAAACTTTTACACTTGTTGAGGCGGTTGTACTTGCATCAAAAGAGAATGAATACCAAGAATCAATAGTAGCAGGGCTAGTACTTGTAGCTTGTACTGTACCAGACGTTGCGTATATACCACCAGTACCAGTCAATACCATCGCACCTGCACCGATAGTCGTACTTGATGTGGTTGCAATAAGACTACTATCAGTAAATGTGTCAGTAAATGTGTCATACGTTGCGGGTCCTATTGTACGAATAAGAAGATTACTCAATTCATCTATTTGAAAATTCATGGTAGATATTTGACTTTCAAGCACTGCAGCAGGCGGAGTAACTGGATTAGGATTAGATGTGGTTGCGGTATACGTCTTATCGGTAGAGTATCCTGATTTTGTAACAGTAATTTCATAATTTGCAGCAGCTGGTGCAGCTGAAAGATATGCGATACCAGAACTATCAGTGTAACGAAGCGTATCAATGGTTGTTGTAGTTGTATTATTCACAAAACGCACCTCCGCTGCATCAACCGGATTTGCATCCGCATCAAAAACATTCACACGGATAGTTCCGCCACCTGCCGTTGACTCAATTCCAACTGGAACGATATTTGAAACAAGTGCTGCCTTCTTTAACTTACCCCGAACATTCCATGTATACTCAACTTTTACTTGTTTGTAATCAGCCAATATTGCATTGCTATCAGCTGCACCAATTCCATCTGCTGGATCATCTACATACTGAATTAATACTCGTTCATTGTATTTAATATTATTTATTGTTGTCGTACTTGTTTGTGCAATTGGTCCAGATGGCACACCTCCGATGGTACCAATGTCGTTATAAGGTAATGAACGAATATATTCCATTTTTGATGACATCAACGCTAATGCTCCTGCCTTTGCTTTTGAATTACTAATAAGGATAATCATTGATTGAAATGCAGCAAATAACCCACCAAACACTAAAGCAAAAATTGCAACAGTAATAATAAGTTCAACAAAAGAAAACCCCTTATTAGAAAAAACATATGCAGAAGAAAACTGCGTTTTCTTCTGCATATGTTTTTTTATATTCCACATACTATTTATTAAATACTATCACCTATTTATTAAATACTATCACCTATTGAATAAATTGGAGCGATTACTGCAAGAGCAAAAAAACCTACAACACCTCCAATAACTACCATCAATATTGGCTCAATAATGGTAGAGAGATCTTTTGTTTTTTGCTGCACCTCCTTTTCGTAGAAAATGGCAAGCTCTTCAAGCATCTTAGAGATTCCTCCTGTCTCCTCCCCTACCAAAATCATTTCTCCTACTAAAACAGGATACAAATCCTCGCGTTCAATAAAAACCTCAGAAAGTGCAGTACCTTTTTCTACACGTTTTGCTGCTTCTGCTAGAATTTTTTTATAGTAATAATTTTGTACAACCTGTTCTGTAATATTAAGTGCTCGTATCACATCAACTCCAGCAGACAATAAAGAAGAAAGTGTACGTGCTGTACGTGCTGAATTTACTTCCTTCGCAATGTTTCCAATAACTGGTAACTTTGGAATAATCCACGATGCTACCTTTTTACCAAATGCAGACTTGAAAAATATTATAGCCCCTCCTATAAAAACTACCAATAGGGCAAAAGTCATAAGTGCGTTATTGCTCATAAAATTACTTACTGCGATAAGAAATTGCGTTGTACCAGGTAGCTCTACATCAAGCCCTTCAAATGTACTGGTGATAGATGGCATCACATAAATCATCATAAGTATCCCGATAATTACTAATACAATAATAACAATTGTCGGATACATCATCGCTCCCTTAATACGCTTCTTTAGTGAGGAAGACTGCTCCATTTGTGTACTTAACGTTTCTAGTGCCTCTGCCATACCTCCACTTTCCTCTCCAGCCTGCATCATTGCAATATACAAATCGTTAAAAATCTTTGGGTGCTTTGAAAGTGCTTGGTAAAACTGTTCTCCTTTATTAATGCGTTCAAGCACATCTTTAATCACCCCTTTCAAACGAGGATTCTTACTCTGACGCTCAATAACCCCTAACGCGCGAGTAAGCGGAAGACCGGCAGAAATCATAGAACCAAGATTTCGAGTAATCATCACAAGTTCATCGTCTTTCACTCGACTCATCATATATTCTAATTTTTCCACATTGAAGAGTCCTTTAAGACTAAACTTTCCTTTATCCCTAATAGTGGTGACTGTATGACCGGCATTACGAGCAATTTCATACACTGCAAAACGATCTTCTGCCTCAACTGTCTGCGTTACAGTTTTTCCTTCTTTATCTTCTCCTATATAAGTAAATTTTGGCATACATTACTCATTAATAACTCGAAGTACCTCCTCAATAGTAGTCATTCCACGTGCTGCTTTATAGATACCATCTTCAAGCATAGTGAGCATCCCTTCTTTTCGAGCCTGTTCTTCTATTTGATCTGCAGTCCCATTAGACATGACTAATTCCCTAATAGTTGAAGAGAATGGAAGCACTTCATGTATACCAGCGCGTCCCTTATATCCATCTTTTCCTTCTGGAGTTTCCTTTACATGGTAAAACGGAA
>Ga0256832_1000703_pt1 | contig 21933 bp, 22 predicted proteins | sample 134614metaG_FD_190534 | JGI IMG/M metagenome (GOLD analysis project Ga0256832, IMG submission 190534) | Hydrothermal vent microbial communities from Lau Basin, Pacific Ocean - 134-614 | ecosystem: Environmental > Aquatic > Marine > Hydrothermal vents | place: Pacific Ocean: Lau Basin | collected... | reverse complement strand
GGCCACGTAAACCGGGGGATTGCGCCGCAGCTTTACCTGGCCAGTGATCATCACGTCCACGGGCTTGCGTCCCACGCCATAGCGGGCGGCTTCGATTTCCCCCTGTTCCAGTTTCAGCAAACGGGACTGGGCGGCAATGTCTTCTTCCATGCCCTGCCAGTCCACCAGGCGATAGCCATATTCGTGCAGGCGATTGGCAATTTCGGTTTCGCACACATCGCAACGCTGGATGACGCGCTCGTTTTCATCGGAGATGACGTCGATCTTCACCGCAAAGGTCGGGTTGCCATGGGCCTTGATCATGCCCTGGCGCTGACTGCGGCTGAAGTCGGCCATGCTTTCGGCCAGCGGTTTGGTATAGACCTCGGCCTTGATCCAGACATGATAGAACCCATCTGGCTGCACCTTGCCGTCCACTATCTTGATGATGCGTTTGATGAAGCCCTGGTAACGGGTTTCGATGGTGTCCGAAATAGTCTGATAGTTCTCCATCAGGGTGCTGGAGTCCACGAAAGCGCCTACAGCTTTTTCCAGTGCCTGGCGCTTGGCGTCTTTCAGGGCTTCGTCGTAGGCGACACGCCTGTCCTTGTAAAACTCACCATCGGACAAGCCCTCGGCGGTGACTACCATGATATTGTCTTCAGGCCAGGCTTCTTCCGCCAGGGCAGGGGAAGCCTGGCCAAGTGTGCCAAGGGTCATGCACAGGAGAAACACATACTGAAAAAACATTTTGTGTTCACAACGCATCGATAGGTTCCTCGGGTTGGGAGGCGCCGGCAGCACCGGCGGCAGGCACGGGATTTTCCTTCGGCGGCACAATGGGGGCGGACTCGTTCTTCGATTGCCGGCATACCTGTTTCAGAAAATCGGCAGACAGTTGGGGAAGAAAACGCTCCATGAGCTCGGGAAGCTGCTCGGAAACGCTCAGGCCGGCTTTTCTGAATGTCCTGTGGGTAATGGCGAGCTCCTTTCCCGAAAGGGTGGACTGGGCCTTGAGGTCGATATGAACCGATACGTTGTACAGTCCCTCGGCCATTCCCTTTATGGGGTGCTGGGAAGCCCGGATTTTGGCGTGAACCAAGAGCGTGGCCTGTAACTTGCGGGCCAGTTCCAGGGCGCCAACGGCATCTCCCATGGCAATTAGCTGTTGCTGCTGCCGGGTCAGTGCTCGGGTGGCCAGGTCCGGGTCTATTATGATAAGGCCCTGATCAGCCAGGTTGGCCCGCAACTGGTCGGCCGTCCCTTCTTTTTCCTGGATGCTGAACCCCGGAACATGAATTTCCGAAGTGAAATAGGCCCGCTGTTCCTTCAGGCAAGTGTGAAGGTCCTGAGCCTTGACGGTTGTACTGGCCAGTACAACCACCAAGCAAAGTACGAAATGTGTCAGCCCCCTCAACATCTTTTCTCCTGCTTGTTTCATCTATGCCGATTGGTCTTGCCTTGCAGGCCGGTCTCCTGCCAGGCAGCCTGCGTCAGCAGGCTGCCTTCCCTGTCTGTCAGCGAATCAGCTGGCTACCGCCGGTGTCCGGTGAGGTATCGGGCACAACAGCAGCGGGAGCTCCCTTGATTTCCTGACCCTGGGTGGGAATGTCGAAGCTGGCGGCTTCCACGGAACTCTTCTTGCGAACGAAGTTTTCCGCGCTGGTGCCGTTGACCGTATCGGACAGGTCGTCAACGGGAGAGCCGTAGCCCGTGACTTCCACATAGTTGTCCTCCGTGTACTGGATGGTCTGGCCAACCACATCACGCACCCAGCGGGCATTCAGCCTCAGGGTGACAAAGGCGTTGCCGTCTTCCGTCCAGCCGAACTCCTTGACTTCCGCGCCCCAGATGGCGGCCAGTACCCGGGTGCGAACCCGGTCGTTTTCCAGAACGAAGTTCTTCACCCGGGATTCCGAAGCGATATCCTGTCCAACGATGACCTTGGCCATTTCGTCATAGGCGTTGAGTTCGGCTGCCCGCAGGGCCTTCAGCGCCGGCATATAGGTGGGCGTGGAGGTGGCGAAGGCCGTGCGCCGGATGACGATGTCGCCGTAATCAATGTCCTTGCCGATGATATTTTCCACCGCACCGACGTTGATGTAGGCAGTGGCCTTGGCAATGTCTTTCTCCTTGTCGTACTGGATGCGCTCGAACTTGATGCCCTTGATGGAAGCGGCGACCTTGGATTCGATCTTGTAGTAGTCCGATGGGCGGTTTGCCCACAGGGCGTTACTGCGGATTTTCAGGCCGATGACGCTTTCCACGATGGCGCGTCGGGCAAGATCCTTGGCCTTCTGTATCGTCATCAGCTGCTTGTTGCCCGCCGCCGAAACAGCCATGGGCAATATCAGGCCAATGGCTACCAGTATCATCATGAGTTTGTTGACATGTCTTTTCATCATTCTTCCTCCGGAAGTTGCTACTTGAAATCCTGACCGTGGACGGGACATTCAGTGTTTGGAATGTTCCATGCGCGGAATCTCTTCAAAAATCACGTATTCGACGGTATCCGCCGGTTGTGTGCCGCTGTCGAAGGGAAAGTTGCCTTTTTCTATGCCGCTGTGGATCTCGAGATCATCGATTACCACTTCCATGCGGCCATTTGGCAGCTGTTTCACCCTTCCCCTGAGGGATATGCTCGCGTTTTCCGGCACTGCCCCAAGCTTGTTCACAACCTGGCGGTTAAGCAGAAATGCCCGAGCCTTTTCCCTTTCTATTAATTCCTGATTGCCAGCAAGGGCCAGTGATGCCAATGGCAACATCAAGCTGGCCAGCAAAATCCGTCTGACAGTTACCATTGTCCTTCTCTGAGCGCCTTGCCGCCGCCTTGCATCTTGCCTTTCTTCTTCACCTTCGGCGGATGGGATGGCTTACGGCAGATCTTGTTCAGCTTTTCCATGCCCGCTTTTGCCTGTATGTACTCGGGGTTGATTTCCAGGGCGCGTTTGTAGGCTTTCCTCGCCGGAGAACAGGACTTGTTCATGCGATGGATTTCACCCATATAGAAATAAGCTTCGTAGTTGGCGGGGCTGGTTTCCACGACCTTTTCAGCCTGGGCCAGGGCGGGTTTGTATTTGCCGTCGTCATAGTAAAGGCGCACCAAGGCCATCCTGGTGTCGCTGTCTCCGGGAACCATGTCCAGATAGGTGAGATAGGCCTTTTCGGCTCGGCTTCTGTGTCCCAGCTTGGCGTGGGCGTCCCCCATGCATTTGAAGGCGCGTGGATTGGCATTGGGTTCTCTAGATGCCTCCTCGCACCACTTCAGCATGGAGGCGTAGTCACCTTTCGCTCCTTCCTGTTCACCCCTCTGCAGATTGGTGGTGGTGCAGCCGGCGATTGCCGCGGAAGCAAGCAAGCTGGTCAACAAGGCCTTGCGGTGTTTGGGCATGTGCATATCAGTCCCTCCAGGTATATGAATTGCTGTGGCATCTGCATCAGAGGCCGTTCTACTGGCAATAACGGAAATCGCCTCTCGATTGGCTCATTCCTTGCGGAATCATTTTTCCTTTGAGTTGATATGACTCAATAAGGATGGGGTCATGTTCACGGGCTGCAGTGGCCACCACCGATTCTTCATGGACACATTACGGCTGGCAGGGTAGATGGCTGGCCTTCTCCGGGGGCGTTTTCGGATACCGTTTTATATACAAAGGCGTTATCATTGCCCCCCAATCGAAAAGCAATCTTGCAGGACAATCGACCCATCGTTACGCCAACCGTCATTTCCCGGTCAGAGCACAATATCTCCAGGGCAAACATTTCCGAACCAGCCCTGAAGGTGTTGTATCGTCTCAAGAAGAGCGGCTACCAGGCTCACCTAGTGGGGGGCGGTGTGCGTGACCTGTTGCTGGGGCGCGAGCCCAAGGATTTCGACGTGGCTACGGATGCCACCCCGGAACAGGTCAAGGCCTGTTTCGGCAATGCCCGCATCATTGGCCGGCGCTTCCGCCTGGTGCATGTGCGTTTCGGCCGGGAGATCATCGAGGTGGCCACGTTTCGCAGCATGCAGTTCCAGCAGACCGAGCAGTCGGACGAGGGCATGGTGCTGCGGGACAATGAGTTCGGCACCATAGAGGAAGATGCCCTGCGCCGGGATTTCACGGTCAACGCTCTCTATTACAATATCTCCGACTTTTCCGTCATCGATTACAGCGGCGGCATGGCGGATCTGGAAGCTGGCCTGCTGCGCCTGCTGGGGGATCCGGAAACCCGTTACCGTGAGGATCCCGTGCGCATGCTGCGGGCGGCGCGGTTTGCCGCCAAGCTGGGTTTCAATATCGAAGCAGCTACCGAGGAACCTATTGCCCGCCTGGGGCATCTGCTGGCGGAAGTGCCTTCTGCACGTCTTTATGAGGAAGTGCTCAAGCTGTTCATCAGTGGTTATGCCGTCAGCGCTTTCGAAAAGCTGCGCCACTACGGTCTTTTCGGCCAGCTGTTTCCCCAGACGGAAGAAGCCCTGTCTCACGAGGAGCATGAGTTTCCCCTGACCCTGGTGCTCAAGGGGCTGGAAAACACGGACAGGCGCTTGGCCCAGGGCAAGCCCGTGACGCCGGCTTTTCTGTTCGCCGTGTTGCTCTGGGAGCCCCTGCGGCGTATCGCCGAGGAGCTGCAGGCGGATGGCGTGCCTTTCTACCAGGCCTTGCAGGAAGCGGGCAGCCTGGTCATCGGCCGCCAAGTGCAGCGGGTGGCCATTCCCCGTCGTTTCTCTATCCCCATGCGTGAGATCTGGACCCTGCAGGCCCGTTTTCACAACACCAAGGGGAAACGCCCGTTGCGGCTGCTGGCCCATCCACGCTTCCGCGCGGCATATGATTTTCTGCTGCTGCGTGCCGAGGCGGGGGAGGCCGACCCGGAACTGGCCGCCTGGTGGACCCGTTACCAGGAAGAACAGGGATTGGACCCCAGGGGCGGTGGCAAACCGGCCACCAGTCGCCGCCGTCGTCGTCCCCGCAAGAGACGCCCGGCAAAATGATCACGGCTTACATCGGTCTGGGCAGCAACCTGGACCACCCTGCGGAGCAGGTGCTCCGGGCCCTGGATGAGCTGGACTGCATTCCAGAATCCTGGCTTGGGCGCCATTCTTCCTTGTATGCCAGTCCTCCCATGGGGCCTCCGGATCAGCCGGACTATGTGAATGCCGTGGCGGAACTGCATACGGCCCTGCCTGCCCTGGCCCTGCTCGATGCCCTGCAAAGCATCGAAAACGCGCATCATCGGGTACGCAATGAACGCTGGGGGCCGAGAACCCTGGACCTGGATTTGTTATTGTATGGCCAGGAGGTCATCGACCTGGAACGCCTGAAAGTGCCCCATCCGGGCATTGCCCGGCGTCCTTTTGTCCTGCAGCCCCTGGCGGAAATCGACCGGGATCTGCAGGTACCGGGCATGGGGCGGGCGCAGGATCTACTGAATGCCTGCGAAGAGCAGGCCGCGAGACGAATGTAATGAACAGCAAGACTACCATCAGCACGCTGGACAGGATGAAGGCCGAGGGGCGCAAGATTGCTGTACTTACAGCCTATGACGCCGGATTCGCCCGGCTGGCGGAAGCTGCCGGGGTGGACGTCGTCCTGGTGGGCGACTCCCTGGGAATGGTGGTGCAGGGGCAGGAGAGCACCCTGCCGGTGACGGTGGAGGACATGGTCTATCACACGGCCATGGTCAAGCGGGGCTGCAGCCGCCCCCTCATTGTTGCCGACATGCCCTTCATGAGCCATGGCACCCCCCGTCAGGCCCTGGACAACGCCGGGCGCCTGATGAAGGAAGGCGGCGCCCACATGGTCAAGCTGGAAGGCGGCCACGCCCAGGTGGAGACCGTGAAGCATCTCACCGACCGGGCCGTTCCCGTATGTGCTCACCTGGGTCTGCTGCCCCAGTCCATACACCAGCTGGGGGGGTACAAGGTGCAGGGCAGGGACAGCCGCAGCGCCGAGCGCATTCTTTCCGATGCCCATGAGCTGCAGGATGCCGGTGCCCAGATGCTGGTGCTGGAGTGTGTCCCCGAGCTGCTGGCCCGGGAGATCAGCCTGGCCCTGGATATTCCCGTCATAGGCATAGGCGCGGGCCGCGGCTGTGACGGCCAGGTGCTGGTGCTCCATGACATGCTGGGCATCACTCCCGGCAAGGTGCCCAGTTTCAGCCGGAATTTCATGGCCGAGGCGGATTCCATAGAGGGGGCCATTCGCGCCTATGTGGAAGCCGTCCACGACGAGCGTTTTCCCGCCGAGGAGCACTGTTTCCGGTGAAACAGGTCGATGATGTTTCTTCCCTGCGCCGGGCGGTGAGCGGGCTTTCCGGGCGTGTGGCCCTGGTGCCCACCATGGGTAACCTCCATGAAGGTCACCTGACCCTGGTGCGACGTGCCCGGGAAGTGGCGGATGCCGTGGTGGTGAGCATTTTCGTCAATCCCCTGCAGTTCGACCGCAAGGAAGACCTGGAAGCCTATCCGCGCACCCTGGAGGAAGACAAAGCCCTGCTGGCGGCGGAGGATGTGGATCTGGTCTTTACGCCGACCGTGGAAGCCATTTATCCCCTTTCCATGGATGTGCATACCCGCGTGGAAGTGCCGGGGCTGTCGGACATTTTCTGCGGGGCTTCGCGTCCCGGACATTTCGTGGGGGTCGCCACCATCGTCTGCAAGCTGTTCAATATGGTGCAGCCTCATTGCGCCTTGTTTGGAAAGAAAGACTTCCAGCAGCTGCTCATCATCCGGCGCATGGTGGAGGATCTGGCCATGCCCGTGGAGATCATCGGCGTGGACACGGTACGCGAGGCTGACGGCCTCGCCATGAGTTCACGCAACAACTATCTCGATGAGGCGCAGCGTACCCGGGCGCCAGCCCTGTATGCCGCCCTCAGGCGCACGGCGGATGCCCTGCGCGAAGGAAGAAGGGATTTTGCACTGCTGGAAGAGGAAGCGACCCGGATGATTGCCGAGGCCGGGCTCAAGCCTGACTATCTTGGCATACGCCGGGCGGAGGATCTGGCCGAGCCTGGCAAGGATGATACGTCACTGGTGATCCTCGGGGCCGCCTTTCTGGGGCTCGCCCGCCTCATCGACAATCTTGAAGTGGATCTGGGCTGACTTTCACTGGCAATGCTCCTATAGGGAAAGCCTGTGTCTGTAGGTCGGACTTCAGTCCGACACCACCGCTTCGTTGTGGTGCCGATGTCGGGCTCAAGCCCGACCTACATGCAGAGAGCCGCCTGATCAATGGCTTGAGGGCATCAGTCCCAGAACCCCCGCCGGTAGGGTCTTGCCCAGGGCGGCGGCTGGAAGAATTCGCGTTCCAGCTGCTCGAAATCGGGAAATGCCGGGAACATATCATCCGGGAAGCCGGGATTGTTGCCCTGCAGGGCATTGAGCAGTTGCTGTTTCTGGCTATCAGGAAGATTGGCTTCCTGCTTCACCTGTTCGATGACTTCATCCCGGCTGCCCTGGAATTCGAATTGCTGCCTGTTGCCCTTGTCGTCCAGGAATTCCACGCTGGCCTTGTAGCTGCCGTCAGGCTGCTTGTTCACGGTCATGGCCTGAAAACTTTCCCATACCTGGGCGTGCCCGCCCTGGTCTGACAGGGGCGGGGCAGGGGGCATCATGGGACGGGGGATGCCCATGCGCGGATGCCTTTGCATGGGGGGGCGGTTGATTTCCTTTACCGCAAGGGTGACATCCACCTTGTTGACTGTGCCATGGCGCAGGAATTCCAGGCTGACTTTTTCGCCGGCTGCGGTCTCGTTTACCGCCTTGACCAGCTCATCAGGCGTAATCAGGGCCTTGCCGTTGATGGAGAGCAGTACATCATGCTGTTGCAGTCCGGCCTGTTCCGCCGGTGAACCGGGCATGACGCGCATCACCATCAGCCCCTGGTTGTGGGTAATGTTCTTGGGCAGCTGCGCTTGCACAGCCAGAGGCACGGGACCTACCGCGACGCCGAGGTAAGCGGGAGCTGGCGTCTGCTGCCCGGCAGCATCGGGAGCGGCTGACTGCTGTGCCAGCACCTGAGCCGCTCCGGGCAGGAGCATCAGGCCGGCGAGCATGGGAGCGAGTTTGTTCTTCATGTTTTCCTCCTGGTTGGAATATTCATGGTGGAAGAGATCCCGCCTTTCCCTTCAACCTGGACCCGGGGATTCAGGTTCAAGATGGCAGGATGCTGTCATCTGTCCAAGATGGATACGATTGTGACAGTTTTCAAGAGGTTTCGTTTCCGGTCGGCATGCACCGGGTGGAACCGGCCTTGAATTTCCGGGGTGTCGCACCCACTTTGCGTGAGGTACAGCTCCCTGCCGGAAAGCAGGGATGAGAGAATCAACGAACGAGGAGGACAGCATTATGTCAACCCTGCAACAGATCAAGAGCGGCATGAGCCAGGCCTGGGATACGCTGGTGGAAGGCTGGCAGCAATTCTACCGGCGCGCCGCAAATGCCATTACCCGTTTCCGTCATGGTGACCAGGAGGAAGACCGGGAACTGGCCCTGCGCAGCAGCGGCTGGGGGGTGCTCGCCGCGGAAGTGTATGATGATGACGACAAGGTCGTAGTGCGCGTGGAGGCGCCGGGCATGGAAGGCGAGGATTTCGACATCGAGGTGGTGGAGAACTATCTGGTCATCCGTGGTCAAAAGAGCATCCAGAAGGAGCACAGCGAAGGCCGTTACCATGTGCTCGAGTGCGCCTACGGCAGTTTCGAGCGTGCCCTGCCGTTGCCAGAAGAGGTGATTGCGGAGGAAGCGACGGCCAGTTACAAGCGCGGTGTCCTGAGGGTGGAACTGCCCAAATCTTCCAGTGCCCGCCGTCGCCGCATCGATGTCGAAGTGCACTGATTGGGCCTTGTATTGATTGAGGGACAGCTGTCCCGGAGCAGATTGAGAGGAGCCAGATTCATGATGTCAGTAACAGCCATCCGTTCTTTCCTGTATGCAGCGTTTGTCTCCCTGAGCCTGATGCTGCCGGCAGCCGGGTGGTCGGCGCCTCCGCCTCCGGGACACAGCATCGCTCCCGTGCTGGAAAATGTCCTCCCTGCGGTGGTGAACATCTCCACGCGCAAGATCGTGGGGGTGAAACAGCGGGAATACCTGGTGGATCCCTTTTTCCGGCATTTCTACGGGTACCGCGATCGCCCCATGAAAAAGGAGTCCAAGAGCCTGGGTTCCGGGGTCATTGTGGATGCAAAGAAAGGCTGGGTCATTACCAATCACCATGTCATCGATGGCGCGGACGAGATTACCGTCACCCTGCGGGATCAGCGCAGTTTCACCGCGAAGTTGCTGGGAGAGGACCCGGCGGTGGATATCGCGCTTCTGCAGATAGATGCAGACAACCTGTCGGCTCTGCCGCTGGCGGATTCCGACAGCTTGCGTGTGGGTGACTTCGTGGTGGCCATAGGCAATCCCTTTGGTCTGGGGCAGACAGTGACTTACGGCATCGTCAGCGCCCTTGGCCGTACCGGGCTGGGTATCGAGGGCTATGAGGACTTTATCCAGACGGATGCCTCCATCAATCCGGGAAATTCCGGGGGCGCTCTGGTGACCACCCGGGGCAAGCTTGTGGGCATCAATACCGCCATCATGGGCGGCGCGGGCAACATCGGTATTGGTTTCGCCATTCCCGCGAGCATGGTCAGCGCCATTGTCGGGCAACTGGCTGAATACGGTGAAGTGCAGCGAGGTCAGCTGGGTGTGGTGATGCAGGATCTGACGCCGGAACTGGCATCTGCCTTTGGCCTCAAGGAGCATCGCGGCGCGGTAGTGACCCAGGTTCTGCCCGGTTCCGCGGCTGACAAGGCGGGCATTCGTTCAGGTGATGTCATTGTCGGCATCGATGGCAAGACCGTAGTGGATGGTGGCGCCCTGCGCAATGCCGTGGGCCTGTTACGCGCAGGGAGCCGGGTGAATCTGAAGCTGATTCGTGATGGCAGAGTAAAAAACATCAAGGCGACCATTGCCCTGCCCATGGATGCGGAAGCCCAAGGGGAAAAATTCAGCACCCGCCTGGAAGGCGCACTGCTGGGTAATCTGGATGACAAACATCCCCTGGCCGAATCAGGGGGCGTGGAGGTGCTGGATGTGAAACGGAACAGCAAGGCATGGGATGCGGGACTGCGCAAGGGAGATGTCATCGTTTCCGTCAACCGCCAGCCAGTGGCATCCCTCATGGAGCTGTCGGCCATCACGCGGGCGGCAGGAGACAATGGCTTGTTATTGAACGTGCAGCGGGGTAATGGTGCGCTGTTCGTGGTGATTCGCTGAACTGAATGTCGTTTGGATGGGGTCGGAGTCAAGCTGGGATAATAATGGGAAGAATCGATAGCTTGGAAGTTATCCGATTACATTCGTTGCAGTGGCTTGGGAACGGCTTGACTCCGACCGCTGGCGTCACAAACTGAATTTGAATCGAGGAACAGAACGTGGAGTTCGAAGACTATTACAAGATTATGGGCGTGAGCCGGGATGCAACCCAGGACGAGATCAAGCGCGCCTATCGCAAGCTGGCGAGAAAATATCATCCGGATGTGAGCAAGGAAGAGGACGCTGAAGAGAAGTTCAAGCGGCTTGGTGAAGCCTATGAAGTGCTCAAGGACCCGGAGAAACGCGCGGCCTACGACCAGCTTGGCAAGAACTGGAAAGCCGGCCAGGACTTCCATCCGCCACCGGACTGGGATGCTGGTTTCGAGTTCAGTGGCGGCGGCTTTACGGGTGGCGCGGATGCCGATGCCTATAGTGATTTCTTCGAATCCCTGTTTGGCAGGCGCTCACGCAGTTATGCCGGTGGTGCGGCAGGTGGTGGTTTCCATATGCGGGGTCAGGACCATCATGCCAAGGTGCTCATCGACCTGGAGGATGCCTACAGCGGTGCCACGCGCAACATCAGTCTGCAGGTGCCCGAAGTGGATGCCAGCGGCCATGTGGTGACGAAAAAGCGGACCCTGAAAGTACGTATTCCCAAGGGTGTGAAACAGGGGCAGCAGATTCGCCTGGCAGGTCAGGGGGCACCTGGCGTGGGGCAGGGCGGCAATGGCGACCTGTACCTGGAAATCGAGTTTCGTCCCCATCCTTTCTACCGGGTAGAAGGGCGTGACGTGTACTTGGATCTTCCCGTGGCTCCCTGGGAGGCTGCCCTGGGTGGCAAGGTGCAGGTGCCCACGCCTGCCGGCAAGCTGGATCTTAAGATTCCGGCCGGTTCGAATACCGGGAAAAAGATGCGTCTCAAGGGCAAGGGTATTCCCGCTAAGCATCCCGGTGATTTCTACGTGGAGCTGAAGGTGATGGTGCCGCCCGCGGATACGGAAAAGGCCAAGGAAATCTACCGGGAGATGGAAAGGGAGCTGTCCTTCAATCCACGCGCAGCCCTGGGAGTGTAAGCAATGAATGATGAGATTCTGAATGGCGTCCTGCTGGACGAAGACTGTTACCTGAGCCTGGCGGAGCTCAGTCGCGCCTGTTCCACTCATGCCGAATGGGTTATTTCACTGGTGGAGGAGGGAATACTGGAACCTGGTGGTGCGGATATGCGCGACTGGCGGTTCAGCGCACCGGCCCTGCGTCGGGCGCGCACTGCACGACACCTGCAGCGGGACCTGGGGGTGAACCTGGCCGGTGCCGCCCTGGTGCTGGATCTCCTGGACGAGATTGACCACCTGCGTCAGCGCCTGGCCCGGCTGGAGCCCTGAACACGGGTGTGGCATGGTGGCAAGGATTGCTGCCGTCGTGCCTGTGTCGGAACACAGTGTTTCTTTCTCTTGAAAAAATGTTCCCCGCCCCTATGTCTGCGGGTGTAGAAAGAAGATTTTCAGGAGGTACTGACATGTTCGGAACTACAGCCCTGTTTGATGAACTTCAGCGCATCCAGCGTGAAATGGAAAGTGTGTTTGGGTCCACGCCGTGGGCCAACGGCATTCGTTCTTCCAGTGCCGGCTTTCCTCCGGTAAACGTGGGCACGACCGCGGATGAAGTGGATGTGTATTTCTTCGCGCCTGGTGTAAATCCCGAGTCCTGGAACATTTCCATTCAAAACAATGTTCTCAGCGTAGCGGGTGAGCGCCGTGTGATTCGCGAGGAAGGCGCCAGCTATTACCGCAAGGAGCGCTTCGACGGTGAATTCCGTCGAACCTTCAGCCTGCCGGATGATATCGATCCCGAAAGGGTCGATGCCAATTACAAGGATGGCGTATTGCACATCAGGCTGCAGCGCAAGGAATCCAGCAAGCCGCGGCAAATCAAGGTCAACTGAGAGCTGGGAGGTGAGAGAAATGACTGACAAGACTGAACTGGCAACCAAGAACGAAACTGAAATCAAGCCCGTGGCCAGGCAGCCCGAACCGAGTATTCGTCCTGCCGTGGATATTTTCGAGGATGAAAGCGGTATTACCCTGCATGCTGACATGCCCGGAATCTCCAAGGATCGCCTGAGCGTGAAAGTGGAAGGTGACACCCTGAGCATAGAGGGTGACGCGGAAATTCCCGTGCCTGACAACATGGAGCCCCTGTATGCCGATATACGGGCCACGCATTATCAGCGTAGCTTTACCCTGAGCAGCGAGATGGACACCGACAAGGTGGAGGCCAGCCTCAATCACGGTGTACTTACCCTGCGCATTCCCAAGCGGGAGGAACACAAGCCGCGCAAGATTGAGGTCAATGTAGGCTGACAGCACTTTAAGATGCAGAGGATGAGCGCAGTGCCACAGGGTGCTGCGCTTTTTTTCGCCAGTCGCGTTTGGTCGGGGTCGGAGTCAAATGGGGAGGATATTGGGAGGATCCGATGGCATGGAACAGTTTGATTCCGTTCCTGGTAATAATTGGGTCGGGATTTGACTCCGACCCCTTTGCACTTTCGTCAGTCGCGTTGTATGGTCGGGATCGGAGTCAAATGGGTAGGATGTTGGGAGGATCCGATGGCATGGAACACTTTGATCCCGTTCCCTGTGACAATAGGGTGGAATTTGACTCCGATCCCTTTGCAAATCCGCACCTGAACCCCGATTCCGGCACGAACATCGCGTTCCCGGATGAAATGTTCGGGTTAGAATGGCGGAGATGATCTGCAACGGATGTTTCCCCATGAGCGACAAGATAACCCTGACCCGCCCCGATGACTGGCACCTGCATTTGCGTGATGGCGATGTGCTTGCGGACATCGTGCCCCACACGGCGGCGCGTTTCGGCCGGGCCATTGTCATGCCCAATCTGAAACCGCCGGTGACCACCACTGAGCAGGCGCTGGATTACCGAAAACGCATCATGAAGGCCGTGCCGGCCGGGGTGTCTTTCCAGCCCCTCATGACTCTGTATCTGACGGATAACATGGAGGTGGAGGAGATTTCCCGTGCCCGGGCATCTGGCGTCGTCCATGCAGTGAAGTATTACCCGGCCGGTGCCACCACCAACTCGGATTCCGGGGTAACGGACATCCGGCGCGTGTATCCGGTACTCGAAGCCATGGCCGAACAAGGCATGCCGCTGCTGGTACATGGCGAGGTGACGGATCCCGCCGTTGATGTGTTTGACAGGGAGGCCGTGTTTATCGAACGGGTGTTGTTGCCGCTGCTTGCTGATATTCCCTCACTGAAGATTGTCTTCGAGCACATCACAACCCGGGAGGCTGTGGAACTGGTGAGGCAGACGCCGGAGCGCCTTGGCGCAACCATCACGCCTCAGCACCTGATGATGAACCGCAATGCGATTTTCCAGGGAGGCATCAATCCTCATCACTACTGCCTGCCTGTGCTCAAGCGGGAGGAACATCGTCAGGCGCTGGTGGATGCGGCCACCAGCGGGGACAGCCGCTTTTTCCTGGGCACGGACAGCGCCCCTCATGCCCGGACGGCCAAGGAAAGCGCCTGCGGCTGCGCCGGCATGTACAGCGCCCATGCCGCCCTGGAGTTCTACGCCCAGGTGTTCGAGGAAGCCGGTGCCCTGGAGAGGCTAGAGGCTTTTGCTTCTTTCCATGGCCCGGATTTTTATGGTTTGCCGCGCAACAGCGACAGTATTACTCTGGTGCGGGAAGCATGGCAGCTTCCTCGGGCCATCAGCTTCGGAAAGGAAGAACTCATTCCTCTTGGGGCAGGGGAAGTCCTGTCCTGGCGGCTACTGTAAAGGCAACCTGCTGCTGAACCCCTGCCAGGTTAATAAAAGAAAGCCAGCCCATGAAGGCTGGCTTTCTGATTCTGTAGCCGGAACGCCGTCACTCTGTACGTTTGTTTGCCTGCCACAGAGCCTCGTTTCCCTCGAACCCCCAGTGAAGAACGCCATTCTCATCAATGATGCCGCACTGGTTGGTACACAGTGATTCTCCCGCGTTGACGGGGATTGGCATGTTGCCAGTACCAATGTGGAAATCGTGGGAGGTATTCATGTCCAGAATAATGTCGCTGAACTCCGAGTTGTCAATGTAACCGTTGGTGATCCGGAAAGGACGATCCAGTTTGTCGTGGAATATGGATTCCATCACCATGGTGCTGACAATCCGGTGATGGCTGCATTTCCTGTCTGACGAAATATCGGATACTACAACCTCCTTGTTCTCGTAACGGCTGTCCGAAACAGTCAGGCAACCCCGGTACTGGTCTATTGAGGGAACAGGCCCATTCTCGGTGACGGTTGAGTTGAAGATGGCTGTCTGGTAGACAGCATCGGATTTCATCACCTCCAGGTTTTCACCTCCACGGTTCACATTGACCAGAGTCAGGTACTGGGTACTGCCCTGGATGACCGTGTACCGCGGATTGTATATGTCAACATCAGCGCGATTGACGGTAAGGTTCTTGATGGTGATGTGCTCACCATGGGTTGCCTGTGAGTAGGCTCTGGGGATCATGAATAGCCTCAGTTCCCCGCATCTTTCGAGGCAATCGGAAATTACCGCGCCATTGAAATCGATGGTGATATTGGCACCATTTTCCGCCGAAGTAGCATTCTTGTAAGGATCCAGGAGAATCATTGCAGATCTTGCCGTTGGCAAGTCATTCTGATTCCACAGGTAATCGTATACCGCTTTTGGTGATACCGAGTATTGGCCGGCGTGGGTAATGGTATACGGTAGCCTGGTGATCTGGATTGTGCCGACGGTTACAGGTGGCTTATTGTCAATTTCAACCCGGGGCTGTGAATCCGGAGGCATCTGGGTGTTGTCAACCAGGCTGCTGTCGGTTCCATCAGTATCGCCCGGGTAGCCGCTGTCCGTGGTGCCTCCGACGTAGCCGACGCCGTCTGAACCATCACCATCGTAAGGTGATGTTGGGGGATCACCGCTATCACCTTCTCCGTTGTTGATATCGTCCGCATCCGTCAGGTTGCCGTCCGGGGTGCCCGGAGGCTGGTAGGCGTCATTGGGATTGCTCCCTACCGGAGGCTGTGATGAGGGCGTTGGAAGATTACCGCCATCCCCGGAGAGGTTGCCGTCTCCATCGACTGGGGCTGGGCCTGGGGCGGCGCTGGTTACAGGGATGGATGGGCCGGATGCTGTGTCGATGCCAGCACCGTTTGCTGCGAGCGCCATTGGCGCTTCCGTGCACATCATCATGGCCAGTATGCCTGGCAGCATGTATTTGTTCATCGTGATCTCCCGATGTTTGGCGAAAGGCGGCAGAGGTTTCTACCGATACCCTGTCTTGACAAAGAATATGTCTGAGCCATTTCAGATACTTCTGAAGGCATCTGCATGTGTTTCATCGCAGCTGGCACCTGACAGACACAACCTCTTTCTCTCCTGTGCCATCGGCGTGTTCTTGCAGCCCTTAATCTCGAATGCAGGCGTTTCGTGTTTTTTGTCCGGCATTGTGATGTGAGTCACACTAACCTAGGGTAAGGATGATTGAGCAGGTACCGCAGATGGGCGGAGAGAGTGGAGAGGGGCGCGTCTGGTGCTGTCAGGTAAGATTCGCACCTCACTGATATTTTACAATTATTCAATAAATACAGTAGGTTATTAATCCGGTGTTCGGATGAAATGTTCAGGCTGGGGGTTCTGCACTGTCGGACAGTGAGCAGGTGTAGGGAAACGCGAAAGGGGTTGCGCCACGGGGTGCCGGAAGAGGCAAGACATACTGACGTCAGACAGGAATCCCCGGCGGCCGACGGGGCTTGTGTCCAGGGCGCGTTTTGTACTTTGCTGTTATTCGAGAATGCTTCCTGAAATACAGGAAGACGGTTTTTTCAGCGACCGGGTGAAATGTTCGGGTTAGACCAGCCCTCTGTGGAAGAAGCCTATGATCACCAGCGTCAGCAGGAACAGTCCGATGCCCAGCAGCGTAAAGCCCAGGGCATAGGAGACGGTTTCGAACTGCTTCGAAGGTGGCTCCTGGATGTACTTGTCCAGCTCGCCACTGGCCTTGAGCCGTTCGTAGTGTTCAGGGCGTTCCTCCTTGAACTCTTCCAGGTCCCAGCGGCCGGTGAACATGACCCGGTCCAGGGGGAACTTGCTGGGACGGAAGTGGTTGTTGAAGAAATGCACCACGAACAGGGTCATCACCGCCAGGAAGGCTTCCAGGCCATGAGCCATGGTGGCCAGGTTGAATACCCAGCCGGGCAGGAAGCGGCTGAAGAATGGGGAGAACCACAGAATCAGGCCGGAAAGGCCGATGACGAAGGCGCCCCAATACACAGCCCAGTAATCGAACTTTTCCCAGTAGGTCCAGCGGTCGAAGCGGGGCGCCTCGCCCTTGCCGAAGAACCACTTGAACTGGGCCTTCATGTCTTCCCAGTCCTTCTTGCGCGGTAGCAGGGAATCCGGGCCGAACCAGTCGAAGTTCTTGTCTCTCGCCAGCTTCCAGATTACCGCGGCACCATGGCCGAAGACGGCGAACAGGAACACCACGGCGGCGCTGCGGTGGATGATGCCGAAGCCCCGGGGGCCGCCGAAGAAATCGATGATGGCCATGGCCCAGCCCGTGTCCGGGAACATGACCACCATGCCGGTGAGCACCAGGGTGAGCACCGACAGGGCCAGTGCCCAGTGGTTCAGGCGCCATTGCCAGCTGAAGCGGCGGAAAGCCTTGCCGCTGTTGTGACGGATGCGTTTGGCGCGCACCCGGAAGCGCTTGCCGTCCACGGTGACCCACTCATAGGGGCGGGACTTCATCTCCCGCCAGAACCAGAGCATTGAATGGGTGTAGAAGAAGATCAGGGTGAGAATGATGATGCCGATCATCACCCGGCCCAGCCACCACAGTTCCGGGTTGCGCTGGAAATCCCCCACGTCGGCGTGGGCACGGAAATGGATGAAGTCGGGGCCGGCGTCTTCATGGCATTTCCGGCAGGTCTCCAGGCGCTGTTCTTCTGATACCAGGGACAGGGGGTCGTCCACCTTGTGCGTGTTGTGGGGATCGTGGCAGTCCTTGCACTGGGCCACGTCCTTGTCTCCCAGCCAGGCCAGCTGGCCGTGGGTGGTGGCCTTGTAGCTGCGCACTTCCTTGGAATGGCAGCTCCCGCATTCTTCGGTGATGACCCGGTGAGCCGAGAGGGCCCCGGCCTCGGCAATCTGGTGGGCGGAGTGACAGTCGGTGCAGGTGGCACTCTCTCCCTTCCAGGGAGTTTTCAGGCTGGCGCCATGAATGGAATGACGGTATTCTTCCAGCGCCTTTTCATGGCACTGGCCGCAGGTTTCCGGGGCGTTGAGTTTGTAGGTGGTGGCCCGGGGATCATCCGAAGGGAACACATAGTGGGCCGTGTGGCAGTCCGCGCAGCTGGCGTTGTTCTTCGCGCCCTTTTTCTGTGCATGCACCGAGTGGGTGTACTGTTTTGTCTGGATGACAATGTCCATGCTGTCGCTGTGCAGCCAGGGCGTGCGTTCCGGCGCCGCGCCTTCACCCTGCTTGATGTGGCAGCTGACACAGTCCACGGTTTCCAGGTCTTTCCTGTGGGGCAGCTGCTCGATATCCGCATGGCAGTCCAGACAGTCGTAGCCGCCATGGACGCTAGCGTGCAGGGTACTTCCGTCCACGTGCAGATTGCGGTAGGGAGGGGTACCGTTTTCCCCCAGAGGGACGGCAAAGCCGTTCTGGCCATGACATTCCAGACAGTCCTGCTCGGTGATCTCGGCCCGGCTCAGGCGCTTCTCACCAGGCAGGGGCTTCTGCTCGCCAGCATCTTGCGTAGCGGCAATGACGGGCAGGGAAAACGCCGCCAGCAACAGGCTGGCGGCCAGCAGGCGCAGGGTCTTCATCATAGTTTTTGGGTGAATTCGGGGTAGGCTTCCAGGCCGATTTCGGCAATGTCGGCGCCTTCATATTCTTCCAGCTCGGAAAGGCGGATTCCCATGGTCTTCTTCAGCCCCAGCCAGGTGACATAGCTGGTGCCGAAGGTCCACAGGAAGATGAGCAGGATGCCCTTGATCTGGGCCCAGAAGCTGGCGTCCGGATTGGAGAAGACCACGGCGATTAGACCCCAGATGGCGGCGACGCCATGCACGGAAATGGCGCCCACGGGATCATCGATATGGGCCCAGCGATCCATGAGGATGATGGAGACCACCACCAGCAAGCCGGCCACGATGCCAATGAAGGTGGCCAGCTCCGGGGTGGGGGTGTAGGGCTCGGCGGTGATGGCCACCAGCCCGGCGAGAATCCCGTTCAGGCCCATGGTGAGATCGGTCTTGCCGAACCAGAAACGGGAAAGAATCAGCGCCGCCATGCAGCCGCCGGCCGCGGCGATATTGGTGTTGACGAAGATCAGGGCCACGGCGTTGGAATCCGCCACTGATGTGATGGTGAGCTGGGAGCCGCCGTTGAAGCCGAACCAGCCCAGCCACAGGATCATGGTGCCCAGGGTGGCAAAAGTCATGTTGGAGCCGGGAATGGCCATGGGCTGCAGGCCGCCGCCGGGTTTTTTGACGTACTTGCCCTTGCGCGGGCCCAACAGCAGTACGCCGGCCAGGGCGGCGGAAGCGCCGGCCAAATGCACCACGCCGGAGCCGGCGAAATCCAGGAAACCGGCCTGGTCCAGGACGCCGCCGCCCCATTTCCAGTAGCCTTCGATGGGATAGATGACGCCGGTCATGACCACGGCGAATGCCAGAAAGGCCCACAGTTTCATGCGTTCGGCCACGGTGCCGGAGATTATGGACATGGCCGTGGCCACGAACACCACCTGGAAGAAGAAATCGGAGAAATAGGAATGGCGTGTCTCGCCACCCGAGTTCACCACTTCCGCCAGGCTGTGATCCAGGCCCAGGAAGAAGCTCAGGGAAGGAATCCAGCCGCTGTCGCTCTCGCCATACATGAGGTTGTAGCCCATGAACATGTACATGATGCAGGCGATGGAATAGAGGGCGATGTTCTTGGTGAGAATTTCGGCCACGCTCTTGGTGCGCACCATGCCCGACTCCAGCATGGCGAAGCCGGTCGCCATCCACATGACCAGGGCGCCGGACATGAGCAGGAAGAAGGTGTCCTGGGAATAGATGAGTTCGATGAGAGTGGTTTCCATGGGCGAATGCTCTGGCTAGAAGTTGTCTGGTTGATGAACAGGGTGGATCCCGCCCGCTTCCCGCCTCCTGGAGAAGGATGGCAGGAGACTGTTATCCGGTGGGAAGCGGGTGGAATCCAGGGCTACTACTCCTTCTCCTCCTTTGCGGCTTCAGCCTCGGCTTTCATGCGGGCCTTCATGATGTTGAAGCCGTGATTGTCATCATCGGCAGGACGCCAGGCCTTGGGCGGCTTGGCTCCCTTGAACCAGCGATGCATGGGAGAATCGAGAATCTCGTTCAGGAGTTTCTCCATTTTGTCCGCGCCGGCGGTGTTGCCGGTCTTGCGGGCATGTTCGATGGCCTCCCTGATGTCGGGAACCATCTCGATATAGAAGCGGTGAGCCACTTCGAACACGCCTTCCCAGTGCACATAGTCCGGGGCGAACATGGCCGCGCCGTGACGGGCGCGGCGGCCTTCGTGGTGCCACAGGTAGAAGTAGTTCCACTCGACGGACTCGTTGAACTTGGTCTTGTCACGCAGACCGTTTTCCAGCATGGCCACAAACAGCTTTTTCGCGGGGATGAGGAACTTGTCGTTGAAGGTGACGACGAAAGTGTCCAATTGCTCAAAGTGGGCGTCCACGATGTTGTTGCCATGGCAGGAGCGGCATACGCTCTTCATGTCCTTGCGGCGCTCCAGCCAGGGCTTGACCTTCTTGCCTTTCTCAATAGCCTTGGAATCCACCTTCGCGGATACGGGGGCGCGCAGGTTCCAGGAGATGCGGTCGCCGATATCATGGGTGACGGGCAGATCCTTGGTGCGGCTCATGTGGCAGGTGGCGCAGGTAGGTGCGGCATTGTAGTCCTCGCCCACGATCCACTTGCTGGAATCCAGGTTCATCTCGTCTTTGTGGGCGCGGTAGGCGATGCCATGGGCGGACTCCTCGTAAATTTCCTTTTGGGGATGATCCGGCCCAAGATGGCAGCGGCCACAGGCCTCGGGCTTGCGGGACTGGGCCGCGGAGAAATTGTGGCGCAGGTGACAGGCGGAGCAGGCGCCCTTGGAGCCATCGGGATTGATCCGGCCAATGCCTGTGTTGGGCCAGCTGGAGGAATCCAGGGAGCCGTCGGAGTTTACGCGTACGATGGAACCATGGCAGGCGGCGCAGCCCATGGCGGTGATGGGGGAAGTGCCGGACAGGGTGGGGGCGCCTTCCACGACCTCGGCCAGAACATTGTCCAGGGAGCCGAGTATATCGCCGGCGGTGGCGTGATGGCTGGCGTCGAATTCCTTTACTTCACGCTCGTGACACTGGGCGCAGTCCTTGGGAGACACAATGACGGAAATAACGAAATCCTTGTGCATGATGGCGTCCTTGTCGCCGCGGTTCGCCTTGTGGCACTCGTAACAACCCACGTTGGCGCCGAAGTGCTTGGAGTGGCCCCACTGGTCATAGATGCCAGGCGTCTTTTCCCGGTGGCAGGACATGCAGGTGGCGCTTTCGCGGCTGAGCTGATCGAAACCCTTGAGAATCTTCACGGGTTCTTTCTTGTTCATGGCCACGGGGGTGGCGGCCTTGGGTGCGGCAGGGGCAGGCACCTGGGCCTGTGGTTGCTTTACGGGGGGCAGCTGAGAATTTCGCCACCAGCCGCCGGACTCGGCCTGGGCGGTGGACAGGAAAAGCAGGAACAGGATTCCCAGTAAGGATACCGACCTCATCATCAGGACTCTCCAGTGTTGATTTCTGTTTTTTGGAAACGCGCGCAACATCAGCCGGAATAATGCAGATGCATCATCTTGGCCAGTTCAGGTTGGCATCAAGCAAACAACGTGCCATCCGGGGTTTTCCGATGGGTGGGAGATGTGTGGAAAACGTAACTGTCGATATGCATCAATCAGTTATTGGGGATATGCTGAAATGTTCGGGGAGGCTGGACTCTGTGAGGCATATCGACCAAGCGATGGAGGGGCGAGTTTGGAGTGAATCAATTCGGTGCGCCTGCCACGGAGAGGCGCACCAATTTGGCGCTCACCGGAAAAAGATTCCGTGCATGCGGAGGGTTAACCCGAACATTTCACCCAGGCGCTGAAATAATATTTTAGCTTATTGTATTTCATGGAGAATTTTGGAATATTAGCAAAGTACAAATTGTTACCGGGCATCGCTGAACGCGCCCTCGCACCGGTCTCGCCGTCCATCTGCGGTATTTACTCAATCATCAATAGCTTGGGCTATTGATTCATTCGTAAATCCGCACCTGAACGCCGATCCCGGTACGATCATCGCTTTCCTGGGTGAAATGTTCGGGTTAACGGGACATCAAGTTTCGCCGGCTCCCGGTTCCAGACATTCACGGAAGATGCGGGTAACACAGGTCTCACAACGCTGCTTGTCCAGCCGTTTATAGATACCGGCGATGGCTTCGGGCTTGGTTTCAAAGAACTGGGAAGCACCGATTTCTCGAATGAAACCACCCTGGGCCATGAATTGCCAAACCTTGCCTTTCATGCCGCAGAAATAGAGATTGCCACCTTTTTCCTGCAGGGCCTTGG
>Ga0256832_1000702_pt1 | contig 21953 bp, 18 predicted proteins | sample 134614metaG_FD_190534 | JGI IMG/M metagenome (GOLD analysis project Ga0256832, IMG submission 190534) | Hydrothermal vent microbial communities from Lau Basin, Pacific Ocean - 134-614 | ecosystem: Environmental > Aquatic > Marine > Hydrothermal vents | place: Pacific Ocean: Lau Basin | collected... | reverse complement strand
CTTCTCCTTTGGCTATGTATTTACTATATTACTTGATATATTTCAAAGGAGAAGGGGTTAGGGGATGAGGTTGTTCAAACGGGATTCGAGATTAAGAGGGTGTACACTCTCTTCCTGTACCGCTATGACGGCACAGGCTATACTACTTAAAACCTGTGGCACCAAGACGTACAAGGCGTAATAGTGCACTATGTAATACACACCATATGTGTATTACAAATTGCACAAAAATGAGCCTTTGCATTGTTTTGTCACTATTTTTGCATGCAACACTTCTCAAGTATATAACCTATTGCGTCGAGCAAAAATACCGCCAAAACGGCTTTGGGTGCTATTATAAACCCCGCACTTCGCTGTCGCTCGTACGGGGCTACAAAGATGGCATCCCTACGGGATTATTACTGGTGTTCAAATCAGAAAAGTGCATTTTGTAATACACACAATGAATAATAGGTAACATCCTGCCACTCATACCACTGAACGGATACTTATTTTTTGTGTTTTGAGGAGACATTTTAACTTTTAGAGCTTGTGTAATAAACCAATGCTTTCGAAATAGGTTTTAGATAAACAATGTTTTACATCAAACACATAAATTTGAATTAAATTCGCGCAGTTTATTTTAAATGAATGTCACCACTGATACAACCATATAATTCTCAACGATTTCAAAAGATATTTTTTCTTTCGATACTGATAGGCTTTCCCTTTCTGTTCTTGTATTTGACGCAACCCCTCGGACTTTTCATGATGAAGTCTCAGTCGACCAAGGTATTGTTGATACTGGTTCTTTCGCTTAGTTTCTCTAGTTTGCAACTGTTGCAAATAGCCTATCTCAAAAAGGTCAAGAAGCTGACGCCATCAAAAGTTCTCCGTCTCAATTGGGCGGTAGGTATTTTGGCGGTCATTATCAGTATGCTAGTAATATTCCTACTCCATCCTTATATGTTTAAAAAGAATGCATTCCTCTTTCTATTGACAGTGGTAAGTATCATTGGTGTTTTTCAAATATTGTCCTTCTACTTATTGAAACCCTTTTACAAAACTTACTTGCCAATGGAGCGCGTTGATGGAGCCCCCAAAATAATCCTGATAAAAGATAACAAGACTTCTTTGCGTCTCAAAGTGGACGACATCCTTTTTATCAAATCCGATGGCAATTACATAGAAATTCACACCTCTGCCGGAAAGCATCTCCTTCGCAGTTCTATAAAGAGAGTACTGGAAGATCATCCCGGCACTTCATTAAGAAGATGTCATAAGTCTTACATCATCAACCTCTCGAAAGTAAAAACCATTCAAGGCAATTCCAAAGGCTATGAGATACTATTGGAGGGGGCTGAATTTCCCATTCCTTTGTCTCGAAACCTGGGAAAAGAATTCAAGGAAGAGCTGTTTGGATAGGATTAAGGTTATAATCAACGAATGTCAAGCCCGTTACACTTCACTGAATTGTTCCTTACCTTTGCCACATAAAACAAGTGCCGTATGCAGAAAGGTGAGATTCAAAAACTAATCGGGTTTTTATTGTTTATTTTCGGGATGCTATCTCTCGTGTTGATGTTGGTGGGTGCCAACTTTTCATACCTGACCTGGCTGGATTATTGGGGTAAAGGCATTGGTTTTGTAATGCGCCTGACAATGATAGGCTTGGGACTCATCATCAGTTATCTCGCTTGGTTGGGTGAACAACCGGGAGGGAAGAAGTAAGGTGCGCAAGGTTTTTGTGCTTTGGGCAACAATTTGCACTTCCATTGGTTTTAGTTAGTGCTTGCCAGAAAACTGTCAAATTTTATGAAATGAAAGATTTTGGATGAGCTTTTTCATTTTTCGAGACGAAGTGATGCCCGGGTATCAGTGAGTTGAGAAAAATAAAAAGATCGCCAAAAGATACATTTCTAATTTTGAAGAGTTTTCTTGCAGGCAATAGTGAAAAATATCAAACGATGAATAAGAAGGAGATTAAAGAAATGGTGCGCCGGAAGTATGCTGAAATCGCCCGGCAAGATAAAGAGGTCAATGCCGCTTCATGCTGTGGGGCAGGTGACTGCTCTACGGAAGTTTACAATATTATGACGGATGATTACTCTTCTTTGGAGGGGTATGTGGAAGATGCGGATTTGAGTTTGGGGTGTGGTTTGCCCACGGCTTTTGCTCTGATAAAACCCGGGGATACCGTTTTGGATTTGGGCAGTGGGGCCGGCAATGATTGCTTCGTCGCACGGCATGAGACGGGGCCGGAAGGCAAGGTAATAGGAGTGGATTTTACAGAGGAGATGATTCATAAGGCACGCGAGAATGCGGACAAATTGGGCTTTAATAATGTGGAGTTCAGACAAGGCGATATCGAAGATATGCCGGTAGGAGGCAACTCGATAGATGTGGTGGTGAGCAACTGTGTGCTCAATTTGCTCCCTGATAAAACGACTATCTTTAAGGAGATCATGCGGGTATTGAAGCCAGGAGGGCATTTTAGTATTTCTGATATCGTTTTGGTAGGTGCATTGCCGGAAATACTGCGCGAAGATGCAGAGATGTACGCCGGTTGTGTGTCCGGGGCCATACAAAAAGACGATTATCTGAACTTAATACGGGAGGCCGGATTTGAGGATATCAAAATCCAAAAGGAAAAGCCCATACACATCCCTTCTGATATTCTTAAAAAGTACGAAGGCAAGATAGATATCGACCGCTTTGGTCAATCGGATTTGGGTATTTTTAGCATAACGGTATTTGGCCGGAAGCCCGGTTGTACTCCGGGAGGAGGCTGTTGTTAGTGCACTTCACGATAAGGTGAGGCCCCAAAGAAATGGTTAGGATCATTACAAGGATTGTCTTGTACCCTACAACCTACAGTTAAAACCATGGGATATATTTGGTCCTGTCAAGCCCTTCAATTAAGAGACAAATAGCTTTGGTGGCCACTCGGCTTATTGCACTTTCATGCGCTACTGCATTAGTCGATAGCGATTTTTGTTCTATTTGTTCTTTATTATGTGGGCTGACAGGCCTTTTACAGCTCATATTCGTACACTCTAAAGATGCGAAGTCCGAAGGAGAGTTCGATGGTAAAATTGCGCGCACTGATCTCATTGAGGTCTCTTTGCTCCCCGGTATAGGGGTCTCTGTACCCCGCTCCCGGAATGGGGGGCTGATAATACTGCGTAGAGAGGTCTTGACAGAGGCGCAATTCGCCAAATCCTTCGTACAACCCTTCCGCCAAGGGGAATTCCGCCCCTACACTCATCGTAATCCCGTATTGATAATGCCGGACAAAATTTTCAGCAGGATAGATGGGCGCCTTGTACTCTTCGTTAATGGCGGCATATTTTTGAAGGTTGGTCTTGAGGGTATACTCCCCGCGCAGTCCTATTCCGAAGTAAGCTTTGAGCGCTTCGGTGACCTTATAGCGCTTTTTGACGCCGGCCTCAAGGGCGACGTTGTGATACAAAAATCGCGGATTGTCCAATCGAAGCCTTGGGAGCTGGATATTGTGTAAATTTCCCAGATAGTACCGGGACAACCCTGCGCCGCGTTGGTGGTAGCCCAATTGGAAATACACGCTGTTGGAGGATTCGGATGAATAAGAGTCGTAAAAAAGGTCCCCATGCCAGCCATATGCAGAGCCACCCGTGCGGTAATGTCCTTTTTGGGTGAGGTAAGACGGGCCGCCTTTGACGCCCCAAACATACCCTTGGGTAATCGTCTTTTGGGCGTGCGTGTTGGTGAACATGCATGCGAAGGCAAAAAACAAGAAGAGGGTGGAGTATCTGATCATCTTCATTGGCGAATAATTTCTATTACACTTTTATCAAGAACAATGTTTATGAAATCCTTCCAGGAGGTGTTTTGAGTGCTTCGATTTCTTCGATGGTTTTCGGGATAGCCGGGCCCAGGACGCGGTGTCCATCTTCGGTTATGAGGACATTGTCTTCGATGCGCACCCCTCCAAAGGAACGCCATTGGTCCACCATTTCATAATTAATAAAACCGGAGTGCTTGTTCTCCTTTTTCCACAAATCTATCAGGGCTGGTATGAAATATATGCCTGGCTCGACGGTCAGGACAAAGCCGGGTTCCAACTCCCGGCCTAATCGCAAATAAGCGGTGCCAAACTGGCTGCTGCGCTGCACGCTATCGCTATATCCGACATAATCTTCTCCGAGATTTTCCATGTCATGGACATCCAGACCGATCATGTGTCCGAGACCATGAGGGAAAAACAAAGCGTGGGCTCCGGCCTTGACCGCTGCGTCCGTATCTCCCCTCATAATGCCGAGCTCCTTGAGGCCCTCGGTGATGATGGTCGCGGCGTGAAGGTGAACGGACAGGTAGGTGATTCCCGGCCGAAGCATTTCGATACAGGACATTTCCGCATCCAAGACGATCTGATAAATGGCGCGCTGACGCTCAGAGAAGCAGCAAGAAACCGGAAAGGTCCGTGTGATATCCGAGGCATACCCTGAAGGGCCTTCGGCACCTATATCAGCCAGTACCAAATCCCCATCTTTGAGGGTATGGTGATGGTGGTGGTTATGCAAAATTTCTCCATCCCTGGAGATGATGGCGGGATAGGCGAGATGCCCCCCGTTTTCGATGGCGATGCCTTCGGCGATGCCGGTTAATATCTGTTCTTTCACCCCGGGCAATGTGTTTTTTATGACCCGGAGATAGATGTGTTTCGTCGTATGCAGGGCGGCTTCCATCTCGGCAATTTCCCGGTCCTCTTTGATGGATCTCAAGGCGACAATCCCCTTAATGAGCTCCGCAGAGGCGCGCTGTCCCAAATCATCGATATCGATACCGAGCATACCACTCAGTTCGATTTTGAGGTCAGACCGGTATGGATTCAAGAAGTGTATTTTCCTGTTGCTATGTTGGATGGATTGGAGGTCTGTAGAGAGTTGGTTATAGGGTCGCGTATGTTGGATGCCGGCAACCCTGGCCCACTCCTTGAGTCCGGGCAGTTCGCCCATCCAGATGATATCATCCACCTCCAAATCGTAGCCGTATAAGGAGTCTTCCCCTGTATCCAGATCCATTATTAAGGCAAATCCCGTGGTATTTACTCCCGTGAAATACAAAAAAGTGCTGTCCTGCCGGAAAGTGTACGGATTGGCGGGATAGTTCATCGGAACATCATTATTGCCTTGCAGGAGAATAACTCCACCACGGAGAAGTTGCTTCAGCCGGGCTCTTCTTTCTTTATAAACGGTTGGCTCAAACATAGTCAGGTTTTTAAGAATTTTGAAAGGTCAAAAGTGATACACTCTGTTAGACCCTGCAAGGTAAGGCAAAATATGGGATTGAGGTATGAAATGGTTGAATGTGAGAACGAATTCACCCTGGTGTACACCATTTCATATCAAATGTGCATCTTTGTTATTGTGAAGACTATCCGGGGATGGGTTTTAAGTGGAGGATTGCGATGGTTTAGATAATTGAAATGGCGTGCCAGAGCCGTTTGTAATGGTCGGAATAGTCGGAATTATCTCTATCTTTGAGATTAAGTAGTGGAAAAATGCCGGAGGAAAAAAGATTAATACAACAATGTCAAAAGGGGCGCCCGGCGGCCCAACGGCAGATGTATGAGCGGTACGCTCCCTTCCTGCTCGGGGTGGTACGGAGGTATGTCTCTTCTGTGGAGGATGCCGAAGAGGTGATGTCCGAGGCCATTTTTAAGGTGCTGACGAAGATAGGGTCGTTTGATTTTCACGGAAGCTTCGAAGGCTGGGTGCGGCGAATCGGTATCAATGAGGCCTTGATGTACCTCAGGCGGAAGAAACAACAAAAGATGCTCCTCTCCCTTGACGAATACGACATTCCGCTGGTCGACGAATCCGTCTTTTTGCCGGGGCCACTGGAGCCCGGTGCGATGGTCGGACTGCTGGATCAGCTCCCCACCGGATACCGTGCCGTCTTCAACCTCTACGTCATGGACGGTTATAAACACCGCGAGATTGCCGAAATGCTGGGGATTAGTATTCACACCTCCAAGTCACAACTGATTATGGCGAAGAAGAAGCTCAAAGCATTGGTAGAAAAACATCTGGAAGCTCAAAAAAAAAGAGAGGTCCTGAGAAAAAAAACTAAATACAATGGAAAATAGCATAGAAAGAATATTTCAAAAATCGGCGGAAGAACTCCATATCAATCCGCATCCAAAGACCTGGTCAAAACTGTCTAAACGTTTGGGCGAGGTCAACAGGCTCCATCGTAAAATTCGCCGACTGAACCGGATCATCAAAGTGGCCGCTTCGGTTATCCTTTTGGTTAACATCGCTTGGTTGGCGCAGTATATCCGGGCGAAGACAAAGACCTATGACGTCGCTCAACTCGAGGATTACCGCCCTTCCAAAAAGGCCACACTCCGGCCTGTGATTTACCGTCCGACCGCTGCGACACCTGTTCATATGTCTCGTACACATGCCCCCACCCCGGAGCATTCGCCCGCTTCAGGTAAGATAAAATATCTCAATAGCATGTTGGGGACATGGAAGCTGGCAGAGGAGTTTGTCATGGCCAATGCCGCTTTTATCCCGGAGCGATTGCACGTTTTTCATACAGCGGACGGGCATTATTATCTTCAAGCCGGTCGCGCCAATACCGATGCCTACTTGCTTCACGTCTCCAATGAAGATGGGCAGGTCAAAGTGATGCATCCGGGGGTCAGACGGATAGAAATAGCCCACAAGGCTATTATCCTTTACCTCGCCAATGGCCTCATCCTCGAATACCAACAAGAGTCAATGCCTTCACCGATTAATTAGTATTTTTAAACTAAAGAGATGTTGTTTGAAAAGACGCTATCCTGGCTCGTAGGGGTTCTGACGATGGGGGTGCTCTTGGGATGCAGCAATCGCGTTCACAAGTCTTTTAAGTACAACCATTATGTACGCGACTTCCATATCCACATCGTCAATGACACACAACAAGTGTATTTTCGCTCTCCTGCCGATATTGTATATACGACCAACAAACGCCGATTGAACCGGCTGCTCCGGCATTTGGATTTCGAGGTGGAGAAAGGGGTCTTGGTGTATGGCAGTACCGACTATCCTCCCTATGCTTTTTTCTTGGCGCTCTCCGGCCCCAAAGACAATTTTAATTATCCGGATAGTTTGGTGGTACTGGATACCATCCTAAAGCATCAGCGCTTCCGGTTTGTGGGCATTCCAAGGGCCCCGAAGGCTATTTACGCTTTAGAGGCGGATTTGAGGGATATGTTTGAGAGTTTGGAGATGGGCGAAGGGTATCGCAAGGAGATCAGCACGGTAATGGATATTGTAGCCCGGTACAGGTCGTCCAATGCGTATTTGGCGGCTTTGGAAGCGATCAGGGATTATCCAGCCTATGACAAGCAGGAGGAGTGGTTGAAGTTGCAGATGGAACTCACCTTCGCCTCCTTTTTGGGTGAGAATAAAGAATACGATGCCTTATGGCAAAAGCTCCAATCGCATGGGGGTACGCCAGACACCAACATGGTCCACACCATACAAACCAGGGGAATTACAGGCGAAGCAGCATTGGACACCATTCTTTCGGAGGCTCGTGGGCACAAGTTGGTCATGTTCAATGAAAATCATTATGCCCCGAGACATCGCGCCTTACTCGTCCGCCTATTGCAGGGGTTGAGGAAGGAGGGGTTCAACACCTTAGCGCTTGAAGCGTTGGGAGCCGGGCAGGACAGTGTATTGAATGCTCCCGGCGGATTTCCGACGCTGGCGACCGGATTTTATACGCGGGAGCAGCATTATAACCGGCTTATTCATACTGCCAGACGGATGGGATTTCGATTTGTAGCATACGAATCACAGGATGCCGGGATAGACCGGGAGGTGGGGCAGGCCGTGCATTTGTACGACAAGACATTCGGGCAGGATACAGCATCCCGCGTCGTGGTATTGGCGGGTTTTGACCATATCCTTGAGCGGGAGACCAAGCGGGGAAGGCGGTGGTTGGCCAAGGTATTCCGGGACAAATACCACATCGATCCCCTGACGATTAGCCAGACGCATTTGGATAAATACAGCCATCAGGCGACCCGTGAATACACCTTATTGAAGGGACGATATTTTGAGGAGCACCGGCTCCAATCCGTAGATTTGCTTTTACTCAATAATCTGAGAATGCAGCAGGACATGGGCGACACGATGCGGGTTTATAAGAACAGCTTTGATGAGGAAGTACAGGTAGCCCTTTTTTATCCTGAAGAGCTCAAGAGTCGGACAGATTACTACGACAAGGTGCCGTATTTTACTACTTTAGTGGAGAAGAATCAACGAATTCGACTCCCTGTTCTGAAGCATAAAGGCGCGTATATTCTGGTTTTGGACCGTAAGGGCAACCGATTGTCGTTACAACGGATCGCCCCGGAGCCGGAGTAAAATCGGGAGTTTGAGGATAATGCGTTGTTTTTTTGGTATGAAATGGAAGACACTCGGTTACATGCGTGATGTGGGTTACTTAAATACTCATTAATTTTTGCAACCTTTGCTGATCGTAGAGTAGTTTATTTCTGCACCCATTCTCTGTGGTTGCGTGCAGATTCTTACAAAGAGTACAAGAGGGTAGGGATGCGATGGGGTTAAGATCCACCTCCCCATCAACCATTTCATACCTCAACAGTTATCCATATAGATATCTCTCGAGGGGGGAAGTTAAGGTAAAGGTAAACGTGATTTTATGCAGTTAAAATGGTCGAAGATTTTTCCTATTATAGAGGCCTTACGGCATTATGACCAAGTGGATTTTAAAGGGGATTTGTCTGCCGGATTGACGGTAGGGGTGATGTTGATACCTCAGGGAATGGCCTATGCGATGTTGGCCGGGCTCCCTCAGATTCACGGATTGTATGCGGCGACCATTCCCTTAATTATATATGCAATTTTTGGCACTTCCCGTCAATTGGCGGTCGGACCTGTGGCCATGATATCGCTGTTGACGACGGCCGGTGTCGCCGCGATTGCGCAACCCGGAACTTCGCAATACATACAGGTCGCCATACTGATGGCGCTCATCGTAGGGGGCATCCAATTGATGCTCGGGGTCTTTCGCTTGGGGTTCCTTTCCAACTTTTTGTCTCACCCGATTATCTCGGGGTTTACTTCTGCCGCTGCTCTAATTATCGGATTGAGCCAACTCAAGCACCTCTTGGGGATTAACATCCCGAGGACGCATCATATCCACGAATTGATACAACACCTTGCAGAGGAAGTGGGTCATACGAACATGTACTCCTTGGGATTGGGGTTGGGGGGCATGCTCATTATTTTATTCGCTAAAAAGCTCCACAAGGCGATTCCTGTACAGTTGGTGGCAGTGGTTTTTGGGATTGTCGCCGTTCGATATCTCGGACTGACGGATTATGGAGTGAAGATTGTCGGGGATATTCCCGCCGGGTTACCGCACCTAAGCGCTCCGGTGATGGAATGGGATCAGATTCGCCAGTTGCTGTTGTTTGGGGGGACCATATCGATCATCGGGTTTATGGAGTCGTACTCTGTCGCAAGGGCGATACAGACGCGGCATCGCAACTATGAGGTCAACGCCAATCAGGAGTTGATCGCGTTGGGCTTGGCCAATATCGGGGCGTCATTTAGTCAGGCCTACCCTGTAGCCGGAGGATTCGGCCGCTCGGCGGTCAATGACCGCGCAGGGGCCCGCACGCCGGTTGCCTCGATAATCAGTGCGTTGTTGTTGATGTTGATACTGCTCTTTTTTACGCCCTTGTTTTACTTCCTCCCCAATGCGATTTTGGCGGCTATTATCATTGTGGCTGTCGCGGGATTGGTAGATTGGAGGGAGGCGCTGTTTTTGTGGAAAGCCAATAAAACGGATTTTATACTGTTTATGATCACCTTCGCAGGGACCTTGTTGCTGGGTATCGAGCGCGGGATTGCTATCGGGGTGGTTTTGTCTTTGGTGATGGTCATCCTTCGCGTGACCCGTCCTCATGTCGCCGAACTGGGCAAAGTGCCGGGGACGATTCATTACCGCAATGTAGAGCGCTTTCCCGATTTGATTCAGCAGGAAGATACGCTTATTGTTCGATTTGATGCGCAACTCTTCTTCGCCAATGCACAGTATTTCAAGGAGCGTCTCTTCCAATTGGCCGAGAAGAAAGGCGACGCCCTTCGGCTGATTATCATCAATGCAGAGAGCATGAATCAGATCGATAGTACGGGGATACATACCATCAAAGAAGTCGTCGATGCTTTCAGGGAAAGGGGCGTGGATGTGGTCTTTGCAGGGGTCAAAGGGCCAGTAAGGGACGCACTTGTACGTGGAGGGGTGGTAAGTAAGATGGGGGACGAAAAATTTTATATGTGTGTAGAAGATGCAGTCAATTGTATTTGTCGCTCAGAAACCCCTCATCCCAGTGAAATGCAGGATTTTACTTCCCAAACCAACGTCCATCCTAAGCAGTGATGCAAGCAGATTACCCTTAGTATTTATTTTTTAGCTCCTTCCATCGAAAACAATCCGTCGTGTGGTCGTTAACCATGCCGGTGGCCTGCATATGCGCATAGACAACGGTGGTGCCGACAAATTTGAAACCTCGCCGCTTTAAGTCATTGCTGATTTTGTCCGATAGGGGAGTGTTGGGGGGAATATCGCCGAGTGTTGCCCATTCATTGTGAATGGTCTCCCCTCCGGTAAAAGCCCAGTGCTCCGCGCAAGAAATAAATATACATAGCAACCGAAGCTATTTTACTCTTAATCGAGGCGCTCAAACGGGAGTTATGCCATAGCATAATGACTGTTTGAGCAACGAAGAGTCAGGGAAAAAGAGCGAGTTTATATGTGTAGTTATTTTCTGCGCGGAGCACTAAATATAACGGTCGAAGGAGCCGAATTCCTCTTGAATGCGGAGGAATGCTTGTGCATTGGTGATTGCAGATTTGATTTTTAATTTATTTCGGATGATGCCTGAATCAGACAGGAGTTCTTCGAATTTCTTGTCGTCGTAACGCGCAATTTTCCGGTAGTCGAAGCCGTCAAAGGCATTTCGGAAGTTCTCTCTCTTGCGCAGTATGGTAATCCAGCTCAATCCCGCTTGAAATGTTTCCAGCAGCAAAAATTCAAATAGCTTTTGGTCGTCGTGTACCGGGACGCCCCACTCCGTGTCGTGGTAATGGAGGTAGAGCGGGTCTTGCCCCGGCCAGGAACATCGGTTTTTATCGATAGAATCCATATGAAACTGTTTATTGAACCAACGGTTGGATCGCAGCTTCAAGTATGTTTTGGTATGAAATGAATTGGATGGACGGGTAAGTCGCACGCATAATTTATCACTTCTAAAAGGGTGTATATTACAAACTGCACTAAAAACATGCCAATGCATTGTTTTGTCACTATTTTTGCATGCAACACTACTCAAGCATATAACCTCTTGCGTCGGGCAAAATTAACGCCAAAAGATATATTTCTAATTTTGAAGAGTTCTCTTGCATACACTATTTACCCCGCACTTCGTTTTCGCTCGTACGGGGCTACAAAGATGGCATCCCTACGGGATTATTGCAGGTTTTCAAATCAGAAATGTGCATTTTGCAATCCACAATGGAAGCGGAGTCCTCTTACAATTATTGAGAAAATATGTAGCTTTGCGGCATGTATCAGATAACGACTCATGAGTGATAATATCAAACACGAATGCGGCATTGCATTCATCCGGCTGCTGAAGCCCCTTGCCTACTACAAAGAGAAATACGGAACCCCGTTTTATGGTCTCAATAAGCTCCAGCTTCTCATGCAAAAACAACGCAATCGCGGACAGGATGGCTCCGGTATTGCGACGATAAAGTTTACCCCTCCTACGGGCAAGCGTTATCTGGACAGGGAGCGAGCCATGGGGACCAATAATCTCACGGAGCTCTTTAATAATGTTTATTCCAATTTTAACGACCTCACACCGGAGCAGAAGAATGATACGGTCTGGCTCAAAGACCACATGCCATTCATGGGGGAAGTGATGATGGGACACTTGCGGTACGCCACCCATGGTAAGAATGATATCCGGGCGGTGCATCCGCAGATCAGACAGAGCAACTGGATAACACGGACATTGGTCTTGGCAGGCAATTTTAATCTCACCAATGTGGATATGCTTTTTCATCAGTTGGTAGAAATCGGTCAATATCCGATAGAGAAAAGTGATACTGTAACTATCTTGGAGAAAATCGGTCACTTCCTGGATGAAGAGGTTCAAAAGGTATTCAACCTTTACAAACCCAATGGATACACTAAGGAGGAGCTCAATGAGCTTATTTTTCACAAGCTCTCCGTCTCCCGGGTATTGCAACGCGCTTCGCGAAAATTTGACGGAGGATGGGCCTTAGTGGGGATCATCGGGCACGGCGACGCTTTCGTCTACCGGGATCCTTGGGGCATTCGCCCGGCATATTATTATCAGGATGATGAGATTGTCGTAGCCGCGTCAGAGCGACCAGCCATCCAAACGGCTCTGGATGTGTCATTCAAGGACATCCTTGAGATACCTGCCGGTAGTGCACTCATCGTAAAGAGGGACGGGAGAATCGGCATTCGAAGCTGTCTCGATCCTGCCCCTAAATTGAGTGCGTGCTCCTTCGAGCGTATTTATTTTTCCCGGGGCAATGACAGAGATATTTATCTCGAGCGGAAAGCATTGGGGAAGTATCTGGCAAAACCGGTATTGGAGGCGATAGACTTCGATTATAAGAATACGGTTTTTTCATACATCCCCAATACTGCGGAAACGGCCTTCGGAGGAATGGTCGATGAACTGGAGTTTCAACTCAGCCGGATGAAACGCGAGAAGATTAACTCCTTTGAGGCCGGGAAAGTGTCCAATGAAGCTCTAAAGGAGATATTGGCTTACCGTCCGAGGGTGGAGAAGATAGTGGTCAAGGATGCAAAGATGCGGACATTTATCGCGGATGACCACAGCAGGGGAGACTTAGTGGCCCACGTTTACGATGTCACTTACGGCATCGTGCGCAATTACCAAGACTCTTTGGTCTTGCTGGATGACTCTATTGTCAGGGGGACCACCCTTCGGGACAGTATCATCCGCATCGTTGCTCGTCTGAAGCCCAAACAAATCGTCGTCGTGAGTTCTGCACCACAGATCAGGTATCCCGACTGCTATGGTATTGACATGAGTAAGATGCAAGAGTTCATTGCGTTTCAGGCGATGGTCTCGTTGTTGAAGGATAAGGGGCAGGAAAATCAATTGGAGCAGGTTTACAATCGCTGCAAGGCCTCTATGAGGCTTCCATTGGACCAGAGGGAGAATGAAGTAAAAGTGCTCTACGATCAATTCACGGCCCAACAGATATCGGATAAAATAGCAGAGATGCTACGTCCTAAGGACTTGAAGGTGGAGTTGACTATCATCTATCAGTCGATTGAGGATCTCCATCGAGCCTGTCCGGATCATTTGGGCGATTGGTACTTCACCGGCAATTATCCCACTCCCGGTGGCAATAGTATTGCCAACCGGGCTTTTATGAATTATATGGAGAAGAAGAATGTGCGGGCGTATTAAAGGGTGCTTGCCTACCATTTCTGTTGCCTCCAGATGTTGTCCTCCTCGAGGTGGACGGCATCTTTGAAGAAGAGGGCGGTGGTCTCTTCGAATGTCGGAGTAAAGTCCGAGACAATAAAATGGTGTTCTTCCTGTTGGGGAAAAGTGTTTAAGAGTTGGTGTTCGGAGAGTTGCCGTTGGAGGTACCGCGCGGTGGTATCGGCGGTATCGATGATCTCCACTCCCGGAAGCAAATCCTGAATTTGGGGTTTGATCAAAGCATAATGCGTGCATGCCAACAGTAGGGCATCCATCCCATCAAACATCGCGTGGTGCAGGTATTCCTTCAATACGACATTGCTCACTGAGTTATTGATAAATCCCTCCTCTATCATGGGCGCCAAAAGAGGTGTAGGCAGGGCGGTGACCTCCATCTCCGGAGCCAGGGTATGCAACTGCTGCTGGTATACCCCGGACTCTATCGTGAGTTTTGTACCGATAATGCCCACCTTGCGCGCATTCCGTTTTATCGCCGCCTCAACGAGGGGATCGACGACATTGACGATAATGGTCTCCCGGTCAAAGAAATCAACAAGGGTCCGGTATGCTGCAGCCGAAGCGGTGTTGCAAGCGATGACAATGGCTTTGCAGCCTTTGTCCAGCAAATAGCGCGTTATTCTCAGCGCATAGTAATTGATAGAATCCTTTGATTTGTCGCCATATGGCAGGTGCACGGTATCCCCAAAGTAAATAATCTGCTCCTTGGGCAGACGGCTAATAACAGCATTGGCGACCGTGAGGCCGCCAATGCCGGAATCAAATATTCCTATGGGTTTTGTTTGACTCATGAATCGCTTATGGCAAACATATTATGTTGCGCCCTCCGGAAAGACAGTGCGCCTTACAGTCAAAGCGACCTATATTCAGGGGACGTGGTATGCTATTTCAACTTCGCCTTTACCAAGGCAGAAACATCGTAGGAGGAATCGCCGTAGAGTACCATTCCGGCTGAGTTATCCAAGATATAAGTATATCCATTCTCTTTGGCTACTTCAGCGATGGCGGCTTTAATCTTATTGATTACCGGCTCCATCAGTTCTTGCTGTTTCTTGAGCAATTGCTCTTGCATTTGCTGCTGGAATTGGCCGAGTTTTAGTTCTTCCTGTTTGAGTTTAGCGGCTTGGGTCTCTATTTCCTTGGGAGCCAACATCCCTTGTTGCTCCTTTTGCTGCAACTGGGCATATTTTTTCTGAAGGGCCTCGACCATTCCCTGACCTTTCTTTTGGAGTTGTTGTTCGAGGGATTTGAGGTTGGCTTGTGCTTGCTTTACTTCCGGCAAGTCTGCCAGGAGATCCTGACTATTGACATAACCGATCTTCATTTGAGCTGATACTGCTGAAATGGACAGCAAAAGCGCTCCCATTATTAAAATGTGCTTTAAAAATTTCATGTTGTTGGTTTAAATGAATAAAAAATGAGGTGCAAAACTACAATTATTATTTGGCTTTAATGCCGAGTTTTGCCATGATTTGTTTGGTCTTATCTATGTCATCGCTGACGTACAGGATTCCTACGTTGATGCTCTTATCCAATATCGCATCGTATCCCTTTTGGTCTGCATACTCCGATATTGCGGCTTGCACGCGATCCTGAATGGGTTGGACGAGTTCCTGTCTTTTGCGAAAGAGGTCTCCGTCTTGGCCGAATCGTTGCTTTTGGAGGTCCATCACTTCCTTTTCCTTGGCGGTAATCTCCTCTTCCTTGGCTTTTCGTTCGTCATCGCTGAGTAATACCTGTTCGGCTTGATATTTATTGTACAAACTGCGCACTTCATCGTATTGCTCGGAGATCTCCTGGCGCCATTTGGCAGCAATTTGGTCCAGCTGTTTTTGGGCGGCAGTGTATTCTTCCATGTTATCCATAATTTTAGCGACATCGACGATAGCAAACCGTTGTGCGGAAGTCGTCCCCAATGCGACGAGCATAATTAATAATGAGAAAAAAGCTGATTTCATGTCTAGTATTTTTTTGTTATGAAATGGTACATCATCTATATTATCTCTACTCCTGTCCGCCTCAATACTTTCGAAACATTGGCAAACACGCGCTTATAAAACGGCTCAAAAGTAGTGTTTTTCCAATAAATAGAGGCGTACAAATGAGTAAACGGGTAGATTTATTGTTCAAACGGTCAGCTTTCTGATCGTGTTGCTATCTAAACATAAAAACCTTCTAAAATATCTTACAAAACGAAAATTTAACGATACTTTAACCCTATTGGGCGAGAAAAAGGAGAAAGATATTGTCTGAAAATACGCGATCTTTTGTTCTTCTTTTGACTGTTTTATAATGATTTGAGGGCTTACTCGTAGGCTACCATTTCAAGCAAAAAACTATCCAAAAATCTTTAATCGAACTTAATACCTGAGATACCGGTGACAATTGCTTACTATCCCGAGTGGACTCAAGAAGCAGATAGATAGAATGAAGTAATAATATAGCTACTTTTCTTTCTTGTACGGGGCACAAGAATCTCCTTACGGAATAGCACGTCTGATGCTGTACTACATCATACGATAACCGAGGTATAACATCCCAATACCCATAAGTGTATAAAATATACGGGCACCTTTACGACCGAGCAATCTCATAATCAATCTTGCTCTTCGATGTTCCAAAAAATAATTCCAATCTAATACACTTCCAATGATTGAGAATAATCCCACAGCAAAGAAAATAATTACCTGAATGGTATGATTGTCGAATGTCATCTTTTAATTAGCTTTTATTATTTATAAGTAATATCCAATGCCGGATTTTTAAAACGGGTATAGGTCATTGCTATCAAGGCTAACAAAATCACCCCCCCTATGACCGTAACCCCGGTGGGGCCTAACCAATGCCCAATTCGAGCGATAGCCCTAAGTTTCAATACACTTCTTCTCCACGTTGTTTCTATGTCGCTATCAGTAGGGCCGGTAGCCATCATTCTGGCATACCAAGTCAATCCTCCAATACAGGCAATTGCCAAGAGGTTAAAAAACAAGGGTTTCCCCTTAGATTCAACGGTTTCCGTCTTGTCAAAACCGTTCAAGGTAGCTATTTCCTCAATAATCTTTTCTCTGTTTTCCTTGTCTTTGAGTTCAATCTTTTGCTTCTTGTTCTTGCCATTCTTATCAAAGTGAATGGTGAAGGTATCCTCTTCCGTATTGTAAAACAACGCATGAACGTCATCCATAGGGATAATGGTCACCGTCTGAAGGGCTCCGGGCTTGTCCGCCGCAGATAGTAATTCATCAAAAGTTTTGTGGTTTTTAGAACTCAGGATAATTTCACTATCATAAAATCCAAAAACTTTATGCGTATTCTCCCTTATGGGGAAAACTTGATTTTTCATGGAAAAGCTTGGGGTTTGTTTTGACAATATATAATTTAAGAGCCGTAAATTTACTAAATAATCTGATAAACACAAATAATAAGTACTTCAAATGTGTATTACAAAGTGTACATCTGCGCATTGATTAATAAGCGTCTGTATTCATAATTGAATTCATATATTGACTAGCCTTACTTTTTGGCATTGCCCCAAAAAGTAACAAAAAGGTCTAGGCGAAATTAAGAGCTAACCATAGTGGGGTGGCCATACCTTCTGTTGAAGGGAACACGGCAACTATGCTTCGAAGTAAAACTTTGCCTTAATGATATTTAGACCATAGAAGATATAATAACACTAGCCTGGGTTAGCGCCGGTTCCCGCTTGGAATTTCGCCGGAATAAACCATAGAATACATCTATCCTGCATAGTAAATTATTCAAACTTAGTTTGTGAAATAAACATCTGTTCATGGGCTTCCAAACCACATGTTTAAACAAGCGTAATTTACAGTTTAATTGTTCTTGTAGAGAAATCGGAGACCTCAAACTATGCAGTAACGTATTACACCACTATCTTCCTACAATTTGTGAATAATTGTGCAGTTTGTAATTTACACCAAATATAAGCAATTATTACAAACGCACAAAAAGAAGCCAGTGCATTGTTTTGTCACTATTTTTGCAGACGACACTTCTCTATTATAAAAAAAATTGGACCGGGCAAAAATACCGCCAAAACGGCTTTAGGTGTTATTCTAATCCTGCACTTCGATATCGCTCGTACAGGGCTACAAAGAGGGCATCCCTACGGGATTGCTACAGGTTTTCAATTCAGAAAAGTGCAGTTTCCAAGTTTGCTCCAATCGCTCCTGCATGATAAATCTTCCTGTAAATCTCCACTCCCAAGTCGTCCCGCGTCAGCTTTGGGGTCGGAGTTCATCCCAGCGGTTTGTCTTAGATGGATGCACTTTGTAATACACACATCTCCTCGCTCAACGGCCTAACGAGTATTCTTGACAGCATCCAAAATTCAACTCCTGCCTTAATGACACATATTACCTTTGCTCTATCTGCCAAATTGTCCATTCTGTTGAAATGGACGTATTATTGATAGGAGAAGAGTGTACGATTTCATACCTTGTAACGGAAAAAATCAAATCCGGCGATGCCATGCCGGGAGAGGAAACAGGTTTTAAGGTGTTTCGTACGCAATCCATTAGAATAACAAAAAATTAAAAAATATGAATCTGGAAAAATTTACTGTCGGGGCCCAGGAGGGAGCACTCAATGCCATCGAGCATGCCAAAGCATTGGGCAACAGCTCTGCCGATACCATGCACTTGGTCAAAGGGCTGTACGACAAAGACAAAAAATTGGTCGAATACCTTTTGGAAAAGACGGGAGCCAATGCTCCTGCGGTCATGGCTGCTGTGGAGCAAGCGCTTGAAAAATATCCTCGCTCGACGGGGGGAGCAAAACCCAATTTTACCCATGATGCCCAAACTGCTTTCCAAAAGGCACTCGAACTCATGAAAAGCTTTGGGGACGAGTACGTCTCCATGGAGGTCTTATTACTGGCCATCGCTTCCGGAAAAGACGCAACGGCACGCCTCCTCAAAGAGCACGGTATCACACCGCAAACCTTAAAACAGGCGATACAAGAGCTGCGACAAGGACGGACCGTGGACAGTCCCCACGCCGAAAACCAATACCAATCGCTGTCCAAATACGCGATTGATCTCAACGAACGGGCGGAGTCCGGAAAACTGGATCCAATCATCGGAAGAGACGACGAAATTCGCCGCATCCTCCAAATTCTCTCCCGCAGGAAGAAAAACAATCCTCTGTTAATCGGGGAAGCCGGAGTCGGTAAGACAGCCATCGTAGAAGGCATTGCCTGGCGTATTGTGCGCGGGGATGTACCGGAGAATCTGCGTACCAAAAAGATATTTGCTTTGGACCTCGCCGCGCTCATCGCCGGGGCCAAATACAAAGGTGAGTTTGAAGAGCGGCTGAAGGCAGTGATGAAAGAGGTCAAAGAATCCGATGGCGAAATCATCCTTTTTATAGATGAGATTCATACCCTGGTCGGTGCAGGCGGTGGAGGGGGCGCCATGGATGCCGCCAATATCCTCAAGCCGGCCTTAGCACGGGGAGAAGTCCATACTATCGGCGCTACGACCTTGGATGAGTATCAGAAGCATTTTGAGAATGACAAAGCGCTGGTGCGCCGGTTTCAAACCGTTTATATCGACGAACCCAGCGTGGAAGACACCATCTCTATCTTGCGTGGACTCAAGGAAAAATACGAGAACTTTCATAAAATCAAAATCCTTGATGAAGCGATCGTGGCCGCAGCCCAGCTCTCTCATCGATACATTGCCGAACGCAAATTGCCCGACAAGGCCATAGACCTCATAGATGAAGCAGCGGCAAAATTGCGACTGGAACTCGATTCTGTGCCGGAAGAGATCGACGAGCTCGAGCGAAAACTTCGACAACTCGAAATCGAACGCGAGGCCGTAAAAAGGGAAAAGCTCACTAAAAAACGAAAAGCCCTCGAAGAAGAAATCGCCAACCTCAAACAAAAGCTGGATAGCATCACGGCTAAATGGCAGCAGGAAAAAGAAATTGTCGATACCATTCAGGCCATTAAGAAGGAGATTGAGGACCTCGAGCATCAAGCTGAGAGAGCCGAGCGCGAAGGCAACTACGAGTTGGTCGCCAAAATACGCTACGGTTTACTCGAAGAGAAGCGAGCCATGCTCAAAGTCGCCGAAGAAAAACTACATCATCAGGAGAGCCGCTTCACCAACGAAGAGGTCACCGCCAACGATGTGGCGGAGGTCGTCGCCAAATGGACCGGCATACCTGTGGATAAAATGCTGAAGAGCGAACAGGAAAAGCTTCTCCATCTCGAAGATGAATTGGCAAAGCGCGTCATCGGTCAAGAACAGGCCGTCCGCGCCGTATCGGATGCCGTCAGAAGAAGCCGGGCAGGCCTCCAGGATAACAACAAGCCCATCGGCTCCTTTATCTTCCTCGGTCCTACCGGAGTGGGAAAAACCGAGTTGGCCAAAGCCTTGGCCGATCAGTTGTTTGATGATGAGCACGCCATGACAAGGATAGATATGAGTGAGTTTCAAGAACGCCATGCGGTCTCCAGATTGATCGGAGCCCCTCCCGGCTATGTCGGATACGATGAAGGGGGACAATTGACGGAGGCCGTGCGACGTCGCCCGTACCAAATCGTGCTCTTGGACGAAATCGAAAAGGCACATCCGGACGTGTTCAACATCCTTCTGCAAGTCCTCGACGACGGAAGACTTACCGACAACAAAGGACGAACCGCCGACTTCAGAAATGTCATCATCATCATGACCTCCAATCTCGGGGCCCAAAATATCCTCGACAATCTCGAGGATTATGACGAACTCTCCGAAAGTCAGCAGAAAGATGTCGTCACCAATGTCGAGAAAGAAGTCTTCGACATCCTCAAACAGGAGATGAGACCGGAATTCTTGAATAGAATCGACGAAAAGATTATGTTCCTTCCGCTGACAAGAAAGCAGATAAAGAAAATAGCCCATCTCATGATGAAGGGACTCATCAAGAATCTGAATTCGAAGGGACTGTCACTCGATGTTTCCGATGCCGCATACGATTTACTCGTCCAATACGGATATGACCCGCAGTTTGGGGCACGGCCTATGCGTAGAGCCATTCAGAAATACATTGTGAATGAGCTGGCAAAATTCCTCCTCGGCAACAAGTTTGACGAAGGGGACACCATCCGAGTGGACGCCGATAGCAAAGGGGCATTTACCTTCACCATCGAACAAGCACCTCGTAAGGAGCAGGAGGAAGACATCGAAGAAGCAGAAGTAGAGGAAATAGACGAATAGGATAAGGACGCATGGATGGGTCATATCCTTTACAACCTAAAACCTCTATGGTGGGAAAGACTCTCCACGCTATCACTGTCTTAGGTAGCAAGCGCTACTCTCCATCTAACGCTATGACGTTAAAGGTGTTTCAGTTTTTAGAAAAAATCCTTATAACGATATAGCGTCACGAGTTGTGTCCTAATGTGTCCTAATGTGCCTTTGTGGTTCAATTATATAGGTATTATGAGACACGACTTGTGACGCCACAGCGTTAGAGAACGGTTCTTGTTAAACGGATACTCGACCATAGGGAGAGTCCCGTCTTATCTATCATTTGCAATCGTACTTTTTTATACAAGTGACAATTCCATCAATTCCTTTCCGATACCATTTAAGCCTTCAACTATCCTATCTATTTGCTTTTTAGATGGCCTCTTTATCCCATTTACATATTGTGACAAAAGTGTTTCGTTCATTCCAATTCTACGCGCTAAATGTTTAGCATTAATTACCTTATAATACTCGAAGAATTGTTTAAAATCAATTTCAAACTCAATATCTTCCCTTTTAATCTCACTTTTAGATTCTTCTGCAAATAAGCTTGTAGCCTCAAAAGCATTATTCTGAAGTTCCAAAATTGTTCGACCACTAGTATAAATTGGATTTGATTCACAATATGCCGAATAACCGGTTGTGGTTCTCTCAATGATAAATTTGTACGTTTTCATAATCTACTTTTTTAGTTGAGCATCAATTCTCAGTTTCATCTCAAGTCCCTTACCTAATTCACTTCTCCCATGGTTTGGAAATATTATTATTCCTGACTTGGAAGGATGTTTCATTTTTATATGCGAGCCTTTTTGACTCACGACATACCACCCGTCCTTTTTGAGAATTTGAAAAAATTTAGAACATTTCATTCTGTAAAGGTAAATAATTATTTACTTAATCTGTTCAAAGAATTTTATTTTTTTCAAAAATTGGGGATGGAAATAGCAAAGTTTCTTCACCCCTTATGATTACTAATATAGAGAGTGCAGGTATTAGAAAAAAACCTTATAATGCTATAGCGTCACTCGATGTTTCCGATGCCGCATACGATTTGCTCGTCCAATACGGATATGACCCGCAGTTCGGAGCAAGACCCATGCGTAGGGCCATTCAGAAATACATTGTGA